>Ga0208261_1000152_pt1 | contig 28818 bp, 30 predicted proteins | sample Knorr_S7_td_DCM__FD_185595 | JGI IMG/M metagenome (GOLD analysis project Ga0208261, IMG submission 185595) | Marine microbial communities from Southern Atlantic Ocean transect - Knorr_S7_td_DCM_ad_131m_LV_B (SPAdes) (version 3) | ecosystem: Environmental > Aquatic > Marine > Oceanic | place...
GTTATTCCATTTTTTGCATTATAAATAACATTATCAAATTTTTTTATTTCCATCATTTTGGCAATTATCGCAGTTCTTCTTCCCGTTCTACAAATTAAGATTATTGGTTTACCTTCATCTATTTCTAAACGTAATTTTTCATACCATTCATCATAATTATATTTTCCTTCTTTATCAAAAAAGGTTAGCAGAATGCTCTCTGGAACAACTCCTGTTTGGTCCCATTCTGAACTTCTTCTTATATCTATAATTGGAATATTGGTTTTTGATAATTCTATAATTTGCTCATTATTTACATCGACAATTTTTGCAAATGCAAATTTCATAGTTAATAAAAAAACTATAAATATTATACAAAATCTAATTAACATTATATCTTACCTTTCTTAAAAAATACTACTGAATCAAATAAGAATCAATGTGAATCTATTTTAATAGTTAGATTTTTTTTGGATTCCTCAACGACAAACTTCCTATTATCCCATGTAATTTCATATTACTATTTACTTAGAAAGATAAGGATATATTAGAGAACTTGAACAAAGGGAGTATGGCGGAACTGGTAGACGCGCCGGATTCAAAATCCGGTCACTTCGGTGGTGTGGGTTCGATTCCCTCTACTCCTACCATTTAGAAAATGAATATTTTACGAAAATTATATGACTGGACTATTGAAAAATCTAAAAGTCCTAAAGCAGTTTGGTTTTTAAGCTTAGTGTCTTTTACTGAAAGCTCTATCTTTCCTATTCCTCCAGATATTATTCTAATCCCAATGATTATTGCAAAAAGAATAAATGCATTTTTTTATGCTTTAGTCTGCACTATAAGTTCTGTAATTGGTGGAATCATAGGGTATTGCATAGGCTTTTTCTTTTTTAATAGCCTAGGTATATTAATTATAAATTATTATGGACTTCAAAATCAATTTAATAATTTTGAACAATATTATCAACTTTTTGGAATATGGCTTGTTCTTGGAGCGGGCTTTACACCTTTTCCATTTAAATTTATAACTATTGCAAGTGGTTTTTTTGGCTTTAATATTTTTATATTTATTTTAGCATCTCTAATTGCAAGGGGATTAAGGTTTTATATACTTGCATTTTTATTAAAGATTTATGGTCAAACTATTGAAAAACTAATTGATAAATATTTTAATTTGCTTGCAATTTTATTTTTTATTTTACTAATTGGCTTTATATTAATAATTAAATTTTTATGATCTATATTGAAAAAAACTGGTCTTTAGTCCTTTTTTGCATTAGCATATTAACTTTGGGTAGCGCATTAATAGCTGAACATTTTTTTAACTTAGCTCCCTGCGATATGTGTTTAAAGCAAAGACATCCATATTATGCTTTAATAGTCTTAGTTGTCTTGTTTTATTTATTTAAAAAAAATAATCATATTTTATTTTTACTTTTGGTAGAACTTTTAATTTTATATGGTTTATTTTATGCCATTTGGCATGTAGGTATAGAACAAAATATTTTAAAGGGTCCAGCTAGTTGTTCTGGGTCTCTCATGCAAACAGATTCAGTTCAAGATTTAAAACAACAAATAACTAATAAACCAGTAATTAATTGCTCTGAGATAATTTGGTCTATTGGAGGCTTATCAGCAGCTACCTTAAATTCAATATTGCAACTTTTTATTTTTATTTTTAATACTATATTTATTATTAGGTACTTTAATGGCATTAAAAACTAAAAAGAAAAAAAAGCAGTCAAAGAAATCTGGTACTTCAAAAATTAAAACTGATCGTTCTATATTGGAGGAGATTATTCGAGTTGATCATGCGGGGGAATATGGAGCTACAAGAATTTATGATGGCCAAATTGCTGTTTTTGGCAAAAATTCTAAAATTGGAAAAACTATTCAACATATGGCAGATCAGGAACAAGAGCATATTCAAAAATTTGAAGAATTAATTGTTAAAAATAGAGTTCGACCTACTGCTTTAATACCTGTTTGGAATGTTGCAGGCTACGCTTTAGGTGTTTCTACAGCTTTACTTGGAGAAAAAGCTGCTATGGCTTGTACTGTTGCAGTAGAAACTGTAATCGGAAATCATTACGGAGAACAATTATCTCTTTTAGAAGATGATCAAAAAGAATTAAAAAAAACTATTAAAAAATTTAAAGCAGATGAGCTAGAACATCATGATATTGGGATTGCACATGATGCTGAAAAGACACCGGGTTATAAAGTGTTGAGCAAAGTTATTGAACTTGGATGTAAAACTGCAATTGAAATTTCAAAAAAGATTTAATTCTGTAATTCTGTGTCCCAATACAAGTAGTCACGCCAGCTTTCATGTAAAAAATTAGGGGGGAAATTTCTACCATTATTTTGTAACTGAATAGATGTAGGTCGAGAGGGTTGTTTTAACAATTTCATATCAGTAAATTTTAATAAACGTCTTCCTTTTTTTAAATTACAACTCGTACAAGCTGATACAACATTATTCCATGTTGTTTTACCATTTAAGCATCTTGGAATTAAATGATCAAAGGTTAATTCATTAGCTGAAAAATGAGTATGGCAATATTGACATGTAAAATTATCTCTTAAAAAAACATTAAAACGTGTAAATGCAGGTTTGCGTTGAGGCATGACATAATCCTTTAGCGCAATAACACTAGGAAGATTAAAGCTTATTGAAGGTGAGTTTACTTTTTGATCATATCTTTCAACAACAGATACACGTTCAGAAAAAACTAATCTGATTGTATCTTGCCAGGAACATAGTGATAGAGGATAATAAGAAAGAGGACGAAAATCCGCATTTAAAACTAATGATGGGTTTCCTGTCATATTCATATTAAGTTTCTCCTATAATATTGATACATATATAATATTAAAATTTAAATACTTCATAGATTTTTTTTTATAAATTTTTGCAATAAATTTATTGCTTTAGGTGAAATTGTGTGGCTGTCACCTTTTAATAAATGTTTTTCAAAAAGAAAATTGTTTTCTTTTAAATAATTACAAGAACTATAAAAATTATCTATATTTAAAACATCGTCATTATCTCCATGAGATATAAAAAGTGGGGTTTTTAAAAATTTGAGATTTGTTGGAGGTTCATTTGTCATTATTCTACCTGATAATATTGCTAATCCCCATAATTGTTCTTCTGAATAATTACCAAGCTCAAAAGTCATCATACCACCTTGTGAAAAGCCAGTAACAAAACAATCTGAAAATTTTAATTTATATTTATTTTTAATTATATTAATTGTATTTAAAATCTTCTTAGTTGAAATTCGTATTTCTGAACGAATAATTTTGATTTCTTCTGGTCCTGCGTCACTTATATAAATGTTATTAGGATATAGATTAAACCATTCTCTTCCTGTTGGATAATTTGCAATTAAATTAGGAGCATTGAAAGCAAAATAATGAGCATGGAGTTCTTCATGATTAAAATTTCCTGCAATATGAACAAAATTATCACCATTGTCACCATAACCATGAAGAAGAAAAATTAACTTTGTAGGTTTTTCAGTAGGACAAAATGAAGGCCCATTTAGAATTTCTGAATTTTCCATGTGTATGTGATAGTCTAGATTTATTAAATATCAATAAATTCATATCTTTAATTTTAAATATCAAATTCGAAACTTTATTTTAAATTCATCACTTACCAGAAAACTAGGATTTTTTATTACAATCTAGAAATAATTTAATTTTTGAGTATAAGATCTTTGAGGTTTATATGGGCATACATTTCAATCACAAATCAAAAGCTGGCGATAGAAAAATGCAAAAAGAGCTTAAGTTAAAAATGAAAGCTGAAGAACGCAAAAAAAAGAGAGAAGAAAAAGAGCGGCTTGAACAAGAAGAGGAAATGCGCAAATTAGAGGAATTAACTAGACCTGACAAACCTTCCGCTGAATAAAATAGCTTTTTTGACTATTCCACTGGGTGATTGTTTCGTATAAATTTTTTTAAAATTGCTAAAGATTTACCTGCCTCTTCAAGTAGTATCATATGACCACAGTTCTCAATGACTTCTACTTCAGAATCTTTAATATTATCAGCTAATTTTTTACCTTCTTTTACTGGGCACATTCTGTCTCTATCACCAAGAATATTAATAGCTGGACATTTTATTTTTTTTGCAGCTTCAAAACCATTTTTATAATTATCGCATGCTCTAAAATCAACTCCTAAAGCATTTTTAACTGAACCATTAATTACGATAGATCCTCCTAGATTTATGTGATGCAGACCAGGTACGGGATGTCCACCAAAATGTCCAGCAGGTCCATGAGCCCAATCCATCATAAGATCAACTGCTTTTGGGTCTCCTTTTTCTGCTAATTCTAAAAGTTCTGGGTTCATGGGTATAGCTCCTGCTCCACCCATTAAACCAATAGATCTAATTTTATCTGGAAACTGTGATGCACATTCCATGACTACTAAGCAGCCTTGTGAATGACCAACAAGCGATGCTTCTTTAACACCAACAGAGTCAATTACATCTGCAATCCACTTACCTTGTTCTTCAATAGATTCTAGTGCAGGACCCTCTGAATATCCGTGTCCAGGAAGATCAATCGCTAAAACACTATAACCATGAAATGCAAAATATCGGGTTTGTAAAACCCATGTAATATGGCTTAATCCACTTCCATGAATAAAAATGATAAGAGGTTTTTTTTTATCAAATGGTCTTCCACCTGTAGAAGCAAAAACCTCTTTTTTGTTTACTGTAAACTTCATTTGTTTGCTACCAATCTTGGTTTTTCAGCGGCTCTAAAGCCATCTTCAAAATCATTGATAATATCATCGATATCTTCAATTCCTACAGAAAGTCTGATCATATCATGAGACATATTTGCTAATTTTAGAGTAGCTTCATCCATTTGAGAATGAGTAGCTGAAGCAGGATGTATTACAAGAGTTCTTGTATCACCAACATTAGCTAAATGAGAAGCTAGTTTAACATTATCTATAAATGCAGCTCCAGCTTCTTTACCTCCCTTAATACCAAAAGCAATCATAGAACCAGTACCTTTAGGAAGAAGAGTTTTTGCTAACTCATAATCAGGATTGTCTTTTAGACTTGCATGTGAAACCCAAGCAACACTTTTATGATTACTTAAATATTCAACCATTTTTAATGCATTTGAACAATGTTTTTCCATTCTAACTGATAAAGTTTCAATGCCCTGTAAAACATTCCATGCATTTTGAGGGCTTAAACATGGGCCCATATCTCGCATTCCCTCAGCTCTAGCTTTCATTGTAAAAGCAACTGGTCCAAACTCTTCAGCAAAAGATAAGCCGTGATACCCTTCATAAGGTTCAGTCATTGTAGGAAACTTATCAGTTTTTAACCAATCAAATTTTCCACCTTCTACCAAAATTCCTGCCATAGATGATCCATGACCTGCCATCCATTTAGTCAAAGAATGAACTACGATATCCGCTCCATGTTCTAATGGTTTAAACAAATAAGGAGTTTGATAAGTGCTATCAATTATTACTGGAATTCCAGCCTCATTAGCTATTTTAACTATTTCAGGCATATTCATTAATTCATTACCTGGATTACCAACTAGTTCACCAAATATACATTTAGTATTTTCTTGTATAGCTTTTTTAAATCCTTCTGTATCTCTAGGCTTAACAAAAGTTGCTTTGATGCCAAATTTAGGAAGAGTTAAACGAAAAAGATTTACTGTTCCTCCATATAATTGAGAAGAAACAACTACATGATCTCCAGTATTACATAAAGTCATAATAGCCAAAAATATTGCACTCATACCTGATGCTGTTGCTAATGCAGCAGTACCACCTTCTAATGCAGCAACACGTTCTTCTAAAACTTGAACAGTCGGATTTGAAATTCTACTATATATATGACCTCCCTGCTCTAAATTAAATAAAGCTGCAGCATGGTCAACATCATCAAACAAATAAGAAGTTGTTTGATATATAGGTACTTGTCGTGAGCCTGCATTCTTGCTTGGCATATAACCGCCATGCAAACTAATAGTATCGAATTTGTAAGTTTTTGGATCCATTTTAAATCTCCTTTGCCTTTTTCCTTAGTTCAAATTTTTGTATTTTTCCCGTCGAAGTCTTTGGTAGTTCACCAAAGATAACATATTTTGGCCTCTTAAATCCAGCCATATTTTCTTTACAAAATGAAATTATTTCATCTGAGCTAGCTTCTTTTCCCGGAGCTAATTCTACAAAAGCACATGGTGTTTCTCCCCATTTTTCATCAGGTTTTGCTACAACAGCGACTAATGAGACAGCAGGGTGCTTTGCCACTACATTCTCTACTTCTACCGATGAAATATTTTCCCCACCAGATATAATGATATCTTTTGAACGATCTTTGATTTGAATATATCCATCTGGGTAAACAACAGCTAAATCCCCAGAGTGGAACCAACCATTTCTCATAGAAGACTCAGTAGCTTCTTTATTTTTATAATATCCTTTCATGACAACATTTCCTCTAATAAGAATTTCACCCATTGTTTTTCCGTCTTTAGGAACAGGGATATGTGTTTCAGGATCTGCAACCACTGCCTCTTCAAGATTTGGATATCGAACTCCTTGTCTCGCATTTAAATCTGCTTTTTCACTATTTGAAAGATTATTCCATTCTTCATTCCACGCACATTGTAAAACATGGCCATAAGTTTCCGTTAGTCCATAAACATGCATAACTTCAAATCCTAAGTTATCCATTTTTTCTAAAATGGCACTTGTTGGGGGAGCTCCTGCAGTTAGAACGTAAATTTTATGATTGATTTCTTTTTTATCTTTTTCTTCAGCATTGGCTATTAAATTTAATACTATAGGGGCACCACCAAAATGAGTTACTTTGTGTTTATCAATTAAATTATAAATGTCTTTGGCAACTATATATCTACAACATACGACTTTGGCATGTACTAAAGCTGCAGTCCAAGGATAACCCCATCCATTACAATGAAACATTGGAACAGTTGCTAGATATGTGAGTTTGTTTGTCATATTCCAAGCTGTCACACTTCCTGTGGACATTAAGTAGGAGCCTCTGTGATGATATACAACGCCTTTTGGCTTTCCTGTTGTCCCTGAAGTGTAACTTAACGAAATTGCTTGCCATTCATCTTTTGGTAAAGACCAGTTAAAATTATCTTCACCTGTTTTTAAAAATTCTTCATACGTCCAATCTCCAATTTTTTCACCCTCTCCATCTTTAAAGATTGCTTGATCATCATGAATATCAATTATGGGAATTTTTTTTCCATAAATACTAAGTGCCTTTTTAATAGTTGGGGAAAACTGAGTATCTGTAATTAATATCTTAGCATCACTATGGTCTAAAATATAGGCAATGGTTTCTGCGTCTAATCTAGTATTGATTGTATTAACAACGCCACCCGTCATGGGAATCGAGTAATGTGCTTCTAATAATTCTGGTGTATTTGCTGCAATAATAGATACGGTACTACCTAGACCAATACCTTGCTTGGTCAGCGCACTAGCAAATTTTGTACAACGGTTATATGTTTGAAGCCATGTGTAGCTTCTATTGCCATAAACTACTGAATCATAATTTGGATAAATATCTTTAGCACGTGTAATAAAACTTAATGGAGATAGGGGGATATAATTAGCTTTATTTTTATCAAGACCTGTTGAAAATTGATTCATGAAAGTGTTTATAGCATTAAAAAAAATAATTAAAATCCCTAGTGAAGAATATGAATTAATTAAATAGAGGTTTGCCTGTATCAAGAGTATGTCGGATACGCTCTTGTGTTGGTTTTTGCTTTATTAAATCAATGAAAATTTCTCTCTCAAGATCATATAAATCTTGTTCATTTAATATAGCTGAAGGATTAGTTTCTCCACCACTCAACATATACCCAAGTTTTTTACCAACTTCTATGCCGTGTTCACCTATCACTTTTTTATCTTTCAATTCATTCAAAATATCTAGCATTTCAGACATAATAGTTGGTCCAGGCAAGGTAAATGAAGCGCCTTCTAAGGCTTTATAGTTTTCTTTATTGGTAAAAATAATATTATCTGCTTCTTCTATTAAGCGATCTCTACTCATTACCAATATGTCTTGATCACCTAAAAATTGTTTAGCCTTCGCTTTTGAAGGAGAGTCAGCAGTTGTAGCATAACCAATTAAATTAAAAACTTTAAGAGACAATAATTTTGGATCATTTTTAATTTCAGGATGATTAGACCAACGTCTTAACATTTCTTTGCATCCCCCACCTGCAGGAATGAGTCCTACAAGAGTCTCAACTAAACCTAAAACAGAATTGGAATGTGCTGCAACAAAACTAGTTTGTGAGATAACTTCATAGCCACCTCCAATTGCCAAGCCAGAAGGACAAGATACAACTGGGAAATCTGCATGCTGTAATCGATAGAGTGATTGTTGAAAATTATTAAGAAATACATCAATTTCATCAAATTTTTTACTCACTGCTTTATCATAAAAATAATTTAAGTTTACTCCTGCAGAAAATTGCATTGCATCATTTGCAAGAACAATCCCATCATATTTTTCGTTACATAAATCATAAGCTTTATTTAAACAGTCATTAGTTAATCCATCGAGAGCATTTGCTTTAGTATGAAATTCAACACAAATAAATCTTGATCTACCTTGAACTTCCCAAATAGATGCTGAAGAGTTATTAAAAATGGGAGAAGATGATTTTTTGATGTCTGATAAATTTATTACACCTTTTGGTCTTTGCATTGGTACATAAGATTGTTTTGGATGAAAATAATGTAATGAGCTCTCAGCAACACTGAATAGTGATTTTTTTTGATTAAGAAGTTGTTCGATAAAAGGAGGGATTTTGTCATCTTTCTCAAGTTTTGAAACAAAATTTATAATTCCAATTTCATTAAGTATTTCAAAAGGGCCCTTTGACCAATTAAATCCACACTTCATAGCATCATCAATATCATTGAAATTTTCTGTGACATCAGGCACTAAACTTGACGCATACAAAATTGTTTTTTTCATAATAGACCATGCGTATTTTCCATAGACATCTTCTCTATTTAAAACTTTGTTGATATCCATTACTTCAGGAAGCTGTAAATTTACTTTTTTTGATTCACTATAAGTATAATTATTATAATTTAGAGACTCTAATACTTTTGCTCCTGATGATTTGTTCATTCGAAAGAATCCCCCTTTTCCTTTTCTTCCTGTGTAACCATCATCAATAAGCTTTTTTATAATTGGTAGCTCTGTTCCTACTTGATGAAAAGGATCGCTGGTAGGTAATTCTTTTATAAAACTTTTTAAAACATCAGACATTAGATCAATGCCAATTAAATCATATAATCCAAATATTCCTGTTTTAGGAATACCAAGTGGTCTTCCAAATACTGCGTCAGCTTCTTCAACGCTAAGTCCAAGATTAAAAGCCTCAGTCATTGCAACTTGCATTGCATAAACACCTACACGGTTTCCTAAAAAGCCTGGTGAATCCTTACAAACAACAACTGTCTTGCCTAGTATCTTATCTCCAAATGTAACTAGATCACTTATTTTTTCTTTGTCATTTTGTGGTCCAATAACTAATTCAAGTAATCGCATATAACGTACTGGATTAAAAAAATGTGTAATACAAAAAACTTTTTTCATCTCATCTGACATATCCTCTGTTAGAACTTTAAGTGGGATAGACGATGTATTTGATGATACTAGTGCTCCAGGTTTGCGCAAATTATCAATTTTAGAATAGATTGATTTTTTGATATCTATTCTCTCTACTACTGCTTCAACAACCCAATCTGCTTCTTTTATTTTTTCAATATCATTTTCTATACTTCCAGGAATAATTTTGCTTAAACACTCATCTTCCATTAATAGTGGGGGTCTGGAATTTTTAATTCGTTCGCATGCACCTGTGGCAATATCTTTTGTTAAATCTAGTAAATGAACTTCTAAACCTGCATTTGCAACTTGAGCAGCAATTCCACTACCCATGGTGCCAGAGCCAATTACAACAACTTTTGATATTTTCATCATTTTTTTCTTGAGGCTTATATAGAAAAAATCACAAATCTCACTATTTGTAATGAAAATAATTAGCGTATTAGGGTGGAAATTATAGTAAATATCTTCTAATAGGCCCACAAAATGAAAAAGAACCCTGCAAGAAACGTCCATTTAGTAAAAGGACCTACTAACTTATTAGAGAAAATTAATCTTTCCATAGACGTAGATTCTCGACTTTATAAAGAAGATATTGAAGCATCTATAGCGCATGTAAAAATGCTTTCTAAAACAAAAATAATTTCATCTTCTGAAGGAAAAATAATATTAAAAGGCCTTAATAATATTTTAAAAGATATTGAAAAAGGAAAAGTAAAATTTTCAAATAAGCATGAGGATATTCATATGAATATTGAAGCTCTCTTATTTAAAAAAGTTGGTAATGTAGCAGGTAAATTACATACTGCTAGATCTCGAAATGATCAAGTAGTTACTGATTTTAAGCTATGGATTAGAGAAAATTCAAATAATATAGATAAATTATGTAAAAATTTTCAAAAAATTTTGATCAATGTTGCCAAAAAAAATATTTCTTCAGTAATGCCTGGTTATACGCATCTCCAAATTGCACAACCAATCACATTAGCTCATCATCTTTTAGCTTATGTAGAAATGATAGGACGTGACAGAGAAAGAATAAAAGATTGCGTTAATAGACTCAATGAAAATCCACTTGGCAGTGGCGCTTTGGCTGGCACCTCTTTTCCTATTGATCGTTTAATGACTTCTAAAATTTTGGGCTTTAATAGACCAACTAGTAATTCAGTAGATAGTGTTTCAGATAGAGATTTTGTAATAGAGTTTTTGTTTTGCCTTACACTAATAAGTGTTCATTTATCAAGATTAGCTGAAGAAATAATTATTTGGTCAAGCCAACAATATGATTTTGTTAAACTCCCAGATGAAATAGCAACAGGAAGCTCCATTATGCCACAAAAGAAAAATCCTGATGGTGCAGAATTAGTAAGGGCTCAAGCAGCAACTACTATTGGAAATTTGAATTCATTGTTAGTTTTATTAAAAGGCTTGCCTATGACATATAGTAAAGATCTTCAAAAAGATAAACAAATAACTTTTGATAGCTTTGATACTGTACATCTTGGACTCAATGTAATGTCAGAAATAATAGATAAAGCTAAATTTAATATAAAAAGTATGAAAGAGGCTACTGACTTTTCTTATGCAACTGCAACTGATTTAGCTGATTGGCTTGTTAGATATCTTAAGTATACTTTTCGAGATGCATATAAAATAACAGGTAAAATTGTTGCTTATGCTGAAAAAAATAACAAAATGCTTAATGAACTAACATTAAAAGATTTTCAAAAATTTGATAACAAAATTAATAAAAATATTTTTACAGTTCTTTCATCAATTAATAGTGTTAAAAGTAAAAAAAGTTATGGTGGAACATCTCCAGAAAATGTTAAAAAATCAATTTCTAAAGCAATAAAAAGATATTTATGATAAAAAACATTTTAATTGTTATTCCAATGCTTTTTTTAATATCTAGTTGTGGAAAAGTTGGACCGCTTGCATTGCCAGAAGAAAAGTTAGATAAATCTATAATTACTTATCCTTGTGATGAAATATGCATGGAAAAATTTGAAGCTGAAAAACAAAGACAGCAATCTGTTATTTTGCAAACAGACTAATGGATATTCTTTTTAATAATAATAGGCCCTTTATTGAGGGGGTGAGTGTTGATGAAATTACAAAATCTTTTTCCACTCCATTGTATATATATTCTCAAAAAAAAATTGAAAAAGCATATAATAATCTAAAAGAAAATTTAGGAGTAGAAATTTTTTATGCGGTAAAAGCAAATTCAAATTTAGCTATTTTAAAATTACTAAATAATTGTGGCGCAGGTTCAGACACAGTATCTGCTGGAGAAATTCAAAGATCTATTAAAGCCGGATTCAATCCTAATAAAATAATTTATGAAGGTGTTGGTAAGTCAAAAGAAGATATAGAATATGCTATTATTAATAATATTCGTTTAATTAACGCCGAGTCTTTAAATGAACTTATACTAATAAATAAAATAGCAAAAAATTTAAATAAAACTGTTAGTGTTGGTATTCGTCTTAATCCTGATATTGATAGTCTAACTTTAAGTAAAATTTCTACTGGTAAAAAAACTGATAAATTTGGAATTCCTATTAATGAGTTAAATAATATTATATCTGCAATGGAGTCACTAAATAATATTAAATTAAAAGGATTAAGTTGCCACGTAGGAAGTCAAATAAGTGAAATGATAATTTTTGAAAAGGTATTTAATACTATGAAAGAAGCCGCTTCACTCTCAATATCCAAAGGAATAAAAATTGAATATGTTGATTTAGGTGGAGGTTTTGCTGTTAATTATAACAAAAACATAAATGATTTAAATGTTAAAGAAATAGGAAGACTTACTAGTTCTATTTTTAAAGATATTCCTTACAAAATTTCTTTTGAACCAGGAAGGTATCTGGTCGCAAAAGCAGGAATTATCATTACAAAAATTTTAAATATTAAAAAAAATGGTGGTATAAATTTTATAATTACTGATGCTGGTATGCACACTTTAATTAGACCAGCTATGTATAATTCAGTTCATCAGATTGATGCCTTAGATCAATCAAGTAATAAAAAAATAAATTATACAATAGCAGGTCCAATTTGTGAAAGTTCAGATATCCTTGCTAAAGATATAGTTTTGTCAGAACAAAAAGAAAATAATTTTTTATTTATACATGATACTGGAGCTTATGGAGCTGCTATGGCATCTAATTATAATTCTAGAGGTTTGCCAAATGAATTACTAATTAATGAAGATAAATATTCTATAATTCATGCAGAAGAAAAAACTTCAGATATAATAGCGCGAGACTTAATTCCTGATTGGCTTTAATTTATTAATTGATGAATTATTTTGGCAATATCATTAATGATCATATTTAAATTAAAAAAAAACTCATTTATGTAAAACTGTATAAGTACTAAAGAATTAATATTTGACTTTTGAAAAAACCAGTAAAAAATAATTAATAAAATAACAAATAAAACTAGCAAAATAGAATTTAAAATACTTACCTTGGGCTCTTGAACATAGGTAGATGGAAGGTTTGAAATAGATGTTTTGTTTTTTTCTTGCTTTAAAAAATCTCCGTCATTTACTTCGGAGGTTAGATTATCTTTAACATTATCATCAAAAACTTGACTCTCTTGAAACCATTGATTTCCACAATTAGCACATTGAACATTTCTGCCATCTGGCTTCAATTCAGCTGAATTAACAAGGTATTTAGAATTACAAGAATTACATGAAATCAACATAATTTAAATTTATAATATATATTCATTTAAACATAACATATAAAATAAAATCTAGTAATGTTTGCAAGATCAATTCTTTTTTATCTTTTATTGGGTATATGGACTATTTTTATGGGGATAGCTTGTCTTCCTTATTTTATTTTACCTTTTGCTTATCTTAGGCAACCAGTAAAAATTTGGATATCAGGTATTTTTTTATTACTAAAAAATATTTGTCAAATAACTCATGAGTTAAAAGGAAAAGAAAATATACCTTTAAATTCTGTTCTAATAGCTTCAAAACACCAATCAGCTTTTGAAACTTTTGCTTTATTTTATTATATTCCAAATTCTATCTTTATTCACAAGAAACAACTTTTCTTAATTCCAATATTTGGTCAATATTTAAAAAAAATAAATATGATCTCTATAGATCGTCAAAAAGGAATCAGCGCAATTCGATCAATGATGATAAATGCAAAAAAGAAATTAAATGATGGATATTCAATAATTATCTTTCCTGAAGGTACTAGAAAAAAACCAGGTGACAAGCCTGATTATAAATCAGGATTTATAGCAATCTATAATGAAATGAAAACCAAGATACTCCCTGTTGCTCTAAACTCAGGTAATTGTTGGCCGAAAAATACTTTTATTCTAAAGCCTGGACATATTATTATTAAGATCATGCCCTTAATTGAAGAAAATTTAAAAAAAAATGAAATTTTATCTAATCTACAAACAGTTATAGAAAATGAAACAAATAAAATTATTTAGTTTTTTTAGATTCTGTTGGATCAAACGTTCCTGCTTGTCCAATTTCTTCAATAACTTTTCTTATTTCCCTAGTTGAACTAAATGTTTTTTCTAAATAAGATGCATCATTGTTTCTTATAGCTTTTTGCAAAGTTGATAAATCTTCCGTAAATCTTCCTAACATTTCTAAAACTGCCTCTTTATTTTTCGCATAAACATCACGCCACATAATAGGATCACTACCTGCTAGTCTTGTAAAATCTCTAAAGCCTGCTGCTGAATATTTAATTACTTCCTCTTTTAAATGAGATTCTAATTCAGATGCTGTAGCTACTATAGAATAAGCGATTAATTGAGGAATATGTGAAGTCATTGCCAAAACTCTATCATGATGTTCTGCATCCATACTTTGTACCTCCATACCTAATGAATTCCAAAATTTGATAATTTGATCTATTGAATTTTGGTCATTATTTTTTGGTGTCATAATACAAAATCTATTTTCAAATAATTTAGCAAATCCATATTCTGGTCCACTTTTTTCTAATCCAGCTATTGGATGGCATGGAACAAACTTTATATGATGATTATTTTTTAATTCTTCAAAATCTCTAATAGTGCTCATTTTAGTAGATCCTACATCAGTAACAAGCGTATCTTGATCTAAATATTGCTCAAGTTGAAAAAATATTTCTTTATACGTACTTAAAGGAGAACAAATTATAATTAAATCTGTTTGTTCTTTTAAGTCTTCTAAATTTTTTTCTCCTTTAGATATAATTTTTAGATTTAGACATTTTTTTATATTTTCCTCATTGGTATCTATTCCATATATTGTTTTTGAAACTTCCTTTTCTTTTATTGCTCTAGCTAAAGAAGAACCAATTAAACCTAACCCAATAATGACAACTGATTTAAAATTAATATTTGTCACTTATGTCTTTCCAATACAGATACAATTTTTTTCATATCATCTAATGAGCCAATAGTTATGCGCAAACAGTGAGGAAGTTGATAGCTGTTAAGTTGACGTATAATTATTCCATTTTCAAGTAAATTTGACGCAATATTATTAGCTTTTAATTCAGTGAGCTCTATAAAAACAAAATTTGCAAATGACTGAATGTATTTAAATTTCATTCTTTCTAACTCTTTTTCAAACCAAATTTTGTTTTCTTTATTTGTATTTAAAACCTTTTTTATATGATCTTGGTCCTTAAGAGCTATCATGGCTAAATGTTGAGCAAAACTATTAGTATTAAAAGGTCCTTTTACTTTATTTAAAATATTGGCAACTTTAATGCTTGAGTAACACCAACCTAAACGAATACCAGCTAAACCATAAACTTTTGAAAAGGTTCTAGTGCAAATAACATTTTCAAATTCTTTAACTAATGAAAAATCACAATCATAGTCCTCTTCCTGCACGTATTCAGCATAAGCACCGTCAATAACAACTATAATGTGATTGGGAACTTTTGATATAAGTTCTCTTAAATCTTTTTTTGTCAAATATGATCCTGTAGGATTATTAGGATTAGCAATATAAATTAATTTAGTGGCAGGTGTTATTTGATCACAGATTGATTGAACACTAACTTTATAATTTTCTTCTTTTGCTAATTTAGAAACTGCACCCACAACTTTAGAGATAATAGGGTACATTTCAAACCCATGATGCGCGTGAATTATTTCATCTCCTGGCTGACAAAAAGATAGAGCAGCAAATAAAAGATTTTCATCTGAACCGCATCCTAAAACAATTTGTTCTGCATTTATATTATGAAATTTTGCTAATTCTGAACGCAAAGTTATTCCGCTTATCTCAGGATAACGATGCAAATCAAATTTATGATTTAAAGGCGATAATATTTTATCACTGGGACCAAAGGGGTTTTCATTTGAAGAAAGCTTGACAATTTTATTTTTACCATCAATTTTTGCAATTCCACCTTTATAAACATTAATTGATTCAATGCTTCTTTTAGTTAAAATATTTGAATTGTTACCTAATTGAAGTTTTGAAGAAGCTTCAAATAATTCTCGCCATATTCTAATTATTGTATCTTTTGAATATTTGCCTTTTGATAAGTGAATTAGTCGATTTAATACTTCCTGTTCTCTACTTTCATCAATAACACCCTTGGTCTTATCTTTAAGCTTTCCAATAGAAGTAACAATATTTGATCTAAGATCTATAAGGTCCACTATCTTATTATCTAAATCATTTATTTGATCTCTTAATTCTTTTAGCTCTTTATCACTCATAAAATATTTTTATATTTTTATAAGTCTTTACAAATTATCTTCAAATAAATCAAAAAAAACTAGCATTTATTGTGTTAATAGGACAAATATTGACTATTAAACCTGATTGATCTAAACGGGCTTTTATACACCGATTTGAAACAGCTTGCGGGTGTGTATCTTTTAAACAGCTAAAGCGTGAGATACTCCCTCAAAAATTGTTTTTTCGGAAAAAAGGAAAGACAAATGAATTACAAGTTTAATATTATTGATGACAAAAGTTTAGAATGTAAAATTGTAGAATTTTCTAATGCTAATTTTAAATTAGATTCTGATTATATTCTAAATAACTTCAAAATAGCCTTTAAATCATTTGGTACTTTAAATAAAAAAAAGAGTAATGTCATTTTGGTTTGTCATGCACTAACCGGCGATCAATATGTAACAGGATATAATCCTGTAACAAAAAGAGAGGGATGGTGGTCCAGAATGGTAGGTCCAGATAAACCAATTGATACTAATAAGTTCTTTGTAATTTGTTCTAATGTCATTGGAGGATGTTCAGGGTCAACTGGTCCAAAAGAAATAGATGTTAACACAAATTCTCCTTTTGGAGGTAAATTTCCTTCCATAACTATTAATGATATTGTTAATGCTCAAAATTATTTATTAGAATCTCTATCTATAAAAAAACTATTTGCAGTAATAGGCGGATCAATGGGGGCTATGCAAGCCATACAATGGTCATTAAACTATCCAGATAAAATAAAAAATATTATCCATATTGCTGGAGCTCTAAAACACTCTTCACAAAATATTGCATTTCATGAAGTTGGCAGGCAAGCAATTATGAATGATAATAATTGGAATAAAGGGTCTTATAATGAAAATGGAAAAAGACCTGAAACAGGATTAGCTGTTGCTAGAATGATTGCACATATTACTTATTTGTCAGAAAATGCTATGCATCGTAAATTTGGTCGTAAATTACAATCAAGAGATATTATATCTTTTGGATTTGATGCAGATTTTCAAGTTGAAAGCTATCTTCGATATCAAGGTCGATCATTTGTTGAACGATTTGATGCTAATAGTTATCTTTATCTCACTAGAGCCATGGATTATTTTGATATTGTAGATAAATTTTCTAAAGCTATAGAATTTCCTGCAATACCAAATAAACATATTAATTATTTGGTGGTTTCTTTTACTTCAGATTGGTTGTTTCCAACAATTGAGAATAAAGAAATAGTAAAAAAATTAAATTATTTCAATCGGAATGTAAGCTTTACAGAAATTGAAACTGATAAAGGACATGATAGCTTTTTGTTAGATGAACTAGAGTTAGACTTTACCATTAATGGCTTTCTTGAAAGCAATTATAGAAAGTTAGAATCACATGAATAATAAATTTAGCATAAGAAAAGACTGGAGTTTAATAGAATCTTTAATCGTTGAAAACTCTAGAATTTTAGATATTGGGTGTGGAGAAGGCGGTTTAATTTCACAACTTGAAAAAAATATAAATGCAAAAACTTATGGTATTGAAGTTAATTCAGAGCTAGCAAGAAAAGCTATTGCGGAAGGATTAAATGTTATTGAAGGAAATGCTGAAAAGGACTTAGACCAATATTCAAATAATAGTTTTGATTATGTTATTTTAAGCCAAACATTACAAGCTATGCTAAAACCTAAAGATGTTTTATTGGAGCTATTAAGAATTGGGTCAAAAGCAATTGTATCATTTCCAAATTTTGGACATTGGAGAATTCGATTACAATTATTATTTACTGGAAAAATGCCAATGACTAAAGGACTTCCATATCAGTGGTATGAAACTCCTAATATTCATTTCTTTACGATAAAAGATTTTGAAAACTTGTGTAAAGAGTTAAATATAGTAATAGAAAAAAGTATTGGACTAACAAGTAGCGGTAAACAATTTTCTATTTCCAAAAAATTATCTAATGAAAATCTATTTACAAGTGAGGCTATATTTCTATTAAGTTATCAAAATTTTGAACCTATTAAATTGAAATCAAAACAAAAAACTTTTGTTGGAAATTCAATCATTGCAAGATAATGTTAATAAAATCAGTTTCGATTGAATTAATTCCACAGCTTAAAGATAATTATTCTTATGTTATTAAAGATAATCTTTCTAATGATATAATAATAATTGATCCCGCTGAATCAGAATTGATTCTAGAAAAAATTAAGAATAAAAAACTTCAATTAAAAGCAATCTTATTAACTCATCATCATAATGATCACACTGCAGGAGTAAGTGATATATTAAAATTTTTTAGTGTGCCAGTTTATAGTCCTTCAAAAAATATATTGGGAACAAGTTTTGAAGTATCGGATAATGATGAAATTAAAACAAGCTTTATAAATTTTAAAGTAATATCAACAAAGGGACACACCTTAGATCACATAGTATTTTATAATAAGGACAATGGAATACTTTTTTCTGGAGATACTCTATTTAGATTAGGTTGTGGAAGGGTATTTGAAGGAACATTTGAAGATATGCATACTAGTTTAAAAAAGCTTGAAAAAATAGATAACGAAACATTAGTTTTTTGTGGACATGAATACACATTAAATAATCTAGCTTTTTTAAAAAGTACATTCCCAGAATTTAATGGTTTAGATGAAGAAGAAAAAGAAATAAAAGATCAATTAAAGAAAACGAATAGTTCAATACCTTTTAATCTCGGCAAAGAAAAAGCGATTAATCCTTTTTTGTCATCAAAAGCTATGTATTATGAAAAGTTTAAAAAAACCAAAAATCTTAATGATTTTGAAATGTTTTCATTTATTAGAAAATTAAAGGACAATTTTTAGTAAATTATTAAAAATAACCTAATTTTAACAATAATTTTATTTGACTATTATCAGTGAAGGCTATAAATCCCGCCTTTTCTAGGAAAAATTATGCTAGCTATATTTAAAACAGGCGGAAAACAATACTCGGTGAAAGCTGGTCAAATACTTAAGGTGGAAAAGCTTAGTGGAAAAAAAGGTGATGATATTTCTTTTAAAGATGTCCTTGCTATCACTGATTCTGCATTAAAAAAAATTGGTAGTCCGCTAATTGAAGGTGCTAGTGTTAAGGCAAAAATAGTTGAACAAATTCGTGATAAAAAAATAATTGTTTTTAAAAAACGTCAAAGACAAAACTATCGCCATACTCAAGGTCATAGACAATATCTAACAGTTTTAAAAATTGAATCAATTGATACTGGAGACAAGAAAACTTCTGCGACAAAAAAAATTGATTCAAAAAAAGAAATTATAAAAACTGATGTAGCAAAAAAAGATATAAAGAAAAAAGCAGCTCCTATTAAGAAAAAAATGGCACCTAAAAAAACAACCAAAACAAAAGTAACAGCTACTAAAAAGAAATTAGTTAAAAAAAATGAAAAGAAATAAGGTAATTTATGGCAACTAAAAAAGCAGGTGGTAGTTCTAGAAATGGTCGTGACTCAGCCGGCAGAAGGTTGGGTGTTAAGAAATATGGGGGCCAAGTTGTTTTGTCTGGTAACATAATAGTACGTCAAAGAGGTACTAAATTTCATCCAGGTTTAAATGTTGGAATGGGAAAAGATCACACTATTTTTGCAACAATAAATGGCAAAGTATCTTTTAAAAAAACTAAGAAAAGAACATTTATTTCTGTAGTTCCTTCATAATAAAAAGGAGTTTAGCTCCTTACTAAATTAAAATGAAATTTCTTGATCAATCAAAAATATATATAGCTTCTGGTAAAGGTGGCAAAGGGTGTGTCAGCTTCAGAAGAGAAAAATATGTAGAGTTTGGTGGTCCCAATGGTGGTGATGGTGGCAAGGGAGGCGATATAGTCTTTGTTACTGATCCAAATTTAAATACTTTAATTGATTTCAGATATCAACAACACTTTAAAGCAAAAAAAGGTGAGGATGGAAAAGGACAAAATAAAACTGGAGCAAATGGAAAAGATTTAATAATTAAAGTTCCTCCGGGAACGGAAATATATAATGAAAATAAAGAAGTATTACTTGCAGACTTAACTAAAACTGATCAAAAAATTATATTAGCTAAAGGTGGAAAAGGAGGGTTAGGAAACACTAACTTTAAATCATCAACAAACAGAGCGCCTAGGCAATTTACTTCTGGAGAAGATAAGCAAGATATGTATGTTTGGCTTTCTTTGAAGCTCTTTGCAGATATAGGAATAGTAGGTAAGCCTAATGCAGGGAAGTCTACTCTCCTGTCCAAAATTTCTGGAGCAACTCCAAAAATTGCTGACTATCCTTTTACAACAGTTCACCCAATTTTAGGGGTATTACGTAAATCAGATGAAGAGATAGTTATAGCTGACATTCCTGGATTGATAGAAGGAGCCCATGAGGGAAAAGGCTTGGGTGATCAGTTTTTGGCTCATATAGAAAGATGCAAAGTAATTTTACATGTTATAGATTCATCTCAAGTCAATATCGTTGAAGATTATATTACAATAGAAAAAGAATTAAAAAAATATGGAAAAAATCTTACTAAAAAAAAGAAATTATTAGCTCTTAGCAAAATAGATCTATCGGAAGAAAAGGTTATGAAAATAAGCAACGAAATCGAAAAAAAATTTAATATCAAACCTATTCTTTTTTCTAGTTTCTCTAAAAAAGGTATAAAAGATCTTGAATTAGAATTATTTAAAGCATGCGATAAACTAAATGATTAATAAGTATAAAAAAATTGTAATTAAAATTGGTTCATCATCAATTATTAATGAAAGTAATAAAAAAATAAAAACTAGTTGGTTAAATTCAATTTGTAAGGATATTGCTTTTTTACATCGTACAAAAAAAATTATTGTTGTTTGTTCAGGTGCAATAGCCTTGGGTTCTAAAATTATAAATAATAAAAAGTTTCTTCAACGCCTAGAAGATAAACAAGCGGCTGCAGCAATTGGACAAATAGAATTAGCCAATCATTGGCAGCAAACTTTAAAAAAAAATAAGATAAACTCAGCTCAAATACTACTTACACTTAATGATAGTGAGGTTCGTAGACATTATCTTAATGTAAGAAAAACTATTAATGCTCTACACAAAAAAAATATTATTCCAATTATTAATGAGAACGATACTGTGGCTACTGAAGAAATAAGATATGGCGATAATGATAGACTGGCATCACGAGTTGCTCAAATGATTGATGCAGACTTATTAATATTATTAAGTGATGTTGATGGACTGTACACAGATAATCCCTTAAAAAATAAAAAAGCTAAAAAAATTCAAAATATATATAATATTGATTCAAACATTGAAAAAATGGCAAGTAAGAACTATTCATTAATAGGAAGTGGTGGAATGGAAACAAAAATTTTGGCAGCCAAAATTTGTATGAACGCAGGTTGCTCTACAATTATTACAAATAGTGATAAAAAAAATCCTCTTAAAAACATTAATAAAAATAATTCTACCTTATTTCATGCAAGCAAATCACCAAAATCTAATAGGAAGCAATGGATCCTCAATCACCTTCATCCATCTGGAAGTATAATTTTAGATACTGGAGCAATACGTGCTATTAAAAACAATAAAAGCTTATTACCTGCAGGCGTTACAGAGATCAAAGGACGGTTTAATAGAGGAGATGTTATAAGCATAGTAAATAATCAAAATAAAAAATTTGGCATCGGAGTAATTGCATATAGTTCATCTGATGCTAAAAAAATTATTGGCAAAAATAGTAAAGAAATAAAAAGAATATTAGGATATGAAGGAAGAGATGAACTAATACATAAAGATGATTTGGTAAAAATTAATTCATGAGCAACAATAATTACATTTTAGAATTAGGCACTAAAGCAAAAAAAGCTTCAGAATTGTTATCCAATATTTCAACTAAAATAAAAAATGAGGGTCTTCTTGAGTTAAAAAAAAATATAATTAAATTTTCTGATGAAATATTAAAAGTAAATGAGAAGGATATAGAAAATGCTAATAAAAAATTACTTTCTTCAGCAATTATTGATCGTTTAACATTAAATAAGGATAGAATAGATTCTATGACTAAAAGTATAGATGAAATCATAAAATTAGAAGATCCAGTTGGTAAAGTGATTTCTGAATGGGACAGACCTAATGGTCTTAAAATTCAAAAGATATCAGTACCATTGGGTGTAATAGGCATAATATATGAATCTAGACCCAATGTTACTGTTGATGCTTCAATAATTTGTATTAAATCTGGAAATGCTGTTATCTTAAGAGGTGGAACTGACAGTTTCTTTACTTCTAATAAATTAAAGGAAATTATTAATGATTCTTTTAATGCAGTTGGCCTTCCTAAAAATGTTGTTCAAATGATTGATTCAACTGATAGATCTAATGTTGATGAAATGATTAAACTTGATAAATTTATTGATGTAATTATTCCAAGAGGAGGTAAAGGACTAATTAAAGCTATAAATGAGAATAGCTCTATTCCTGTAATTAAACATCTTGATGGAATATGTCATATATTTGTTGAAAAAGATGCCAATCTTGAAAAAGCTAAAGCTATTATTTTAAATAGTAAAATGAGACGACCTGGAATTTGTGGCGCTGTGGAAAGCTTATTAATTAATGAATCATTATATGAGCAAACATTAGAAATCTTAAAGCCTTTAATAAATGCAGGGTGTGAAATCCGAGGAGATAAACTTATTTGTAAACTAAGCCCTGAATTTAAATTAGCAGATAATAATGATTGGAGCACTGAATATTTAGAAAAAATAATATCTGTCAAACTTGTCAAAGATGTAGATGAAGCTATTAATCACATCAATAAATATTCGTCAGGCCACACTGAGTCAATTATTACAGAAGATATAGAAAAATTTAATAATTTTTATAAAAGAATTAACAGTGCTATAATATTGCAGAATGCCTCAACTCAATTTGCTGATGGAGGAGAATTTGGGTTTGGAGGAGAAATAGGCATTTCAACAGATAAATTACATGTTAGAGGACCTGTAGGTGTAGAGCATTTAACAAGTTTTAAGTATGTTGTACAAGGAAATGGTCAGGTGAGGTCGTAATTGAAAAATATTGGTTTGCTTGGAGGATCCTTTGACCCACCTCATAAAGGTCATCTTTATATTTCATTAGAGGCAAAAAAAATTTTAAAGCTTGATGAAATCTGGTGGCTTGTAACTCCAAAAAATCCATTAAAAATATCTGAGCCTGCAACATACAGTGAACGTGTATATAATTGTAAATTAATTACGAGAGGTAAGCCTATAAAGGTTTATGAAATAGAAAAAAAAATTAACTCAAAATATACCTATCAATCATTAAAATATATTTTGAATAATTATAAAAATATAAAATTTTTTTGGTTAATGGGAGCTGATAATTTGATTCATTTTCATAAATGGCAAAAATGGAAACAAATATTTAATAATATTTCTATTGTAGTGTTTAAAAGACATGGATATAATAATAAGGCATTGAAAAGTATATCATTAAAAACTTATTCACAATCCCAAATTTCTTCTAGCCTTATAAATAAAAAATATTTTGAGGAATTACCATCATGGACATGGATTAAGAATAGAGAAATAAATATTTCATCTTCAGAAATTAGAAAACAAAGAAAAAAGTTAAGAGGTAGTTATTAATAAAAAAATTATATTAATTGAAAAGATTAAAGATATTTTAGATGATACTAAATCAGAAAATATCAGTATAATTGATTTAAAAAATAAAACTTCTATTGCTGATTATTTTATTATAGCAACTTGTCGTTCTAGTCGTCATGCTGACTCAACAGCAGATGAAATAATAAAAAGATTAAAGAATCTAGGAATTAATTGCCCTGTCCCCTCTGGAAAACCAAAATGTGATTGGGTCATTGTTGACGCAGGTGAAGTAATTGTTCACTTATTTAGAGAAGAAATTCGAGCCTTATATAGTTTAGAAAAATTATGGGGTATGAATTTTAATGAAGTTGATCATAAATCTGCTTGAATTTAATGCTTTTATAGTGCTTAAGAAATTTATGAAAAAAAAATTACTAATAATTTTATTTTTTGTTTTTTTTGTTAATTCATTTAATCTAACAGCTGTAGCAAAAACCAAAGAAACATATGAATATTTAGATCTTTTTGGTCAAATTTTTGACCGAGTTAGAGAAGAATACGTTGATGAAGTAACAGATGAAGAATTAATTGAAAAAGCAATAGATGGAATGCTTACCGGATTAGATCCTCATTCAGGATATATGAATGAAGAGGTATGGAAAGAAATGCAAATGGATACCTCAGGTAAATTTGGTGGTTTGGGAATTGAAATTACAATGGAAGAAGGTTTTGTTAAAGTTATATCTCCAATTGAAGATACTCCTGCATATGAAGCTGGAATCTTGGCAGGTGATCTAATTATACAAATAGATGAAACACCAGTATTTGGTCTAACTTTAAGCGAAGCTGTAGATTTAATGAGAGGAAAAAAAGGCGATCCTATAAATATTACAATTGTGAGAGAAGGAATGGATCCTTTTGAGGTAAAAATTATCCGTGATATTATTAAAATCCAATCAGTTAAATATGAAATAATTGATAATATAGGCTACCTCAGAATAACCTCTTTTACTGAACAAACTGAATCTGGTTTAATAAAATCGATAGATGCAATTAAAAAAGAATCTAATAATAAACAACTTGGATTTATTTTAGATGTTAGATCCAATCCTGGAGGTTTGTTATCTCAATCTATTAAAGTTTCTGACATATTTTTAGATAGAGGAGAGATTGTTTCTACAAGAAGTAGAGATGATAAAGATATGAAAAGATATAGAGCAAAAAAAGGAGACTTGATTGATAATCAGCCACTTGTTGTTTTAATCAATGGAGGTTCGGCATCTGCATCTGAAATTGTTGCAGGAGCTCTCCAAGATCATAAACGCGCTATTTTAGTTGGAACAAAATCTTTTGGAAAAGGTTCTGTTCAAACAATTATCCCTTTTAAAAAATCTAATATGAACAAAACAACAACTGGGATTAGATTAACAACTGCTCGTTATTATACTCCTTCTGGAAAATCAATCCAAGCTAAAGGGATTGAGCCGGATATTATAATTGAACAAGGTACTTTTACTTCTCAAGATTATCAGTATCTATCAGAATCGGATTTAAAAGACTCTCTTGATAATGAAAATGATAATAATGAAAATTCAACTGGTGAGAAGGAAGAGGATCGTCTTCAAAAAGACTATCAATTATCAAGAGCTATAGATTTAATTAAAGGTATAAGTTTTTACAACGAAACTCTCAAATAATAAAATGTCTGGCAAATATAGATCATGTGTAGGAATGATGATTCTAAATGATACTAATAAAATTTTAGTAGGTAGACGATTAGATCATCCTAGTGGGTTCTGGCAAATGCCACAGGGAGGAATAGATGATCATGAAAAACCAGAAGAGGCAGTCTGGCGAGAAATGATGGAGGAAATAGGAACTAACAATGCCAAATTAATAAAGAGTACTAATCAATGGTACAAATATGAAATTCCTAAAGAAACTCTAAAAACTCTACCTTGGGGAGAAAAATATATTGGACAAAAACAAAAGTGGTTTGCCTTTCGGTTTACTGGAAAAGAGGAGGATATAAATGTTAATACAAATAATCCTGAATTTAGTGAGTGGAAATGGATATTACATAACTCTTTAGTTGATAATATTGTGCCTTTTAAAAGAAAATTATATAAAAATGTATTAAGCGAATTTGAAAATCTTTTTTAATTAAAAATATGGGAGGAAATGCCAAATAGTTTAACTAAAAATAAAGTAAAGAATTATGACAACTACTATAATTCCTATAATCCATGCCCATTTATTATTCATAATAATTCTCCTATTAAAAGTACTAATCACTATATACATTAATCATTAGAAAGTTTTAATATTTTTATTTTTTCTTAGAAAGAAAGGGAAATTCTTTGTTTAAAACTCTTAATTAAAATTTTTCTTTAGAGGTTCGTAGTTCAATTTCCCAAGACCATGCACTAGAATCTTGATCATAAAAATCAAGATAAGTTTTAGCAATCGAATCAGGATGTATCATTTTGTAATTAGTATCTGATTTTAAACCAATGCCTCCATCAATGATGAAATGACCAATATGAATATTTTGAGGATGAAGTTCTCTAGCTAATGATTGAGCAAGACCTCTTAGTCCAAACTTGCCCATAGCAAAAACAGATGAGTTAGCAAACCCTTTAACTCCTGCAGTAGCTCCCGTAAAAAAAATACTACCACTTTTTCTTTTCAGCATTCTTTTTGCTGATTCTTGAGCTACTAAAAAAGCTCCATAACAAGTAACCTCAATAGCTTTTTGTGTTTGTGCAGGATCTAATTCAACTATGCTCCCTCTAACTCTTGCAGCGGCATTATAAATTACTAAATTTGGTGTACCAATCGTATTATCCAATTCTTTAAAAAGATTTGATACACTTTCTTTATTTGTAGCATCACATTGATAGGTATTTGCATTAGTTTCTTCTTTTAAGGCTTTTAATTTGTCAATATTTCTAGCAGCTAAGTTAACAACCATATTTTTTTTAGAGCACAAACGTGCCAAAGATGCACTAAGCCCACTTCCAACACCAACGATCAATACTGATTCAGTCATCAAAATATTACTGTTTATAAATTATATTTTTTCATAAAATGAAGCATTTAAAGCTTCAATTTTAGCGTTAGCAATTAATATTTGTTGCTTTGATTCATCTGTATCTTTATTCTGCAATTCTTGTATTTCTTTTTCTATTGAATTCTTATCCAAAGAATTCATTTCTTCTACAGTTTCTCCCAGAACAATACATTTTTCAGGATTTACTTCTGCAAATCCTCCTGAAACAAAAAAAGATTTTAATAAATCTTTATTTTCTCCATAAACCATTACACGTCCTGATCTAAGTGAAGATATCAATTTACTATGTCCAGGAAGAACACCTATATCTCCATCCTTGCCTGGCACAATTATCATACCTACCTCATCATTAAAAATAAGATTTTCAGGTGAAACTAAATCAAAAGAAATTTTTGCCATTAAGCCGCTTCAGATTCTAATTTTTTTGATTTTTCAATAGCTTCATCAATACCTCCAACCATATAGAATGCGGCCTCGGGCATATGATCATACTCACCTTTCACTAGTCCATCAAAACTTTTAATTGTATCTTCCAATTCAACATATTTTCCTGGAGAACCAGTAAATACTTCAGCAACAAAAAAAGGTTGGCTTAAAAACTTTTCAATTTTTCTAGCTCTTGCAACAGTTAATTTATCTTCTTCAGATAATTCGTCCATACCTAAAATTGCAATTATATCTTGTAAACTTTTGTAAGTTTGCAAAACACGTTGTACTTCTCTTGCTACACGATAATGATCATCTCCTACAACCTGTGGATCTAAAATTCTTGAAGTAGAGTCAAGCGGGTCTACAGCTGGATAAATACCTTTTTCAGAAATTGCACGGTTTAAGACAGTTGTTGCATCAAGGTGAGAAAATGATGTTGCAGGAGCTGGATCTGTTAAATCATCAGCAGGAACATAAATTGCCTGAACCGAAGTTATTGATCCTTTTTTTGTAGTTGTAATACGCTCTTGAAGAGCACCCATATCAGTTGCCAATGTCGGTTGGTAACCAACGGCAGACGGTATTCTTCCTAAAAGAGCTGATACTTCAGAACCTGCTTGAGTAAAACGAAATATATTATCTACAAAAAATAAAACATCTTGACCTTCTTCATCTCTGAAATACTCTGCCTGAGTCAATCCAGATAAGGCAACTCTTGCTCGAGCTCCAGGAGGTTCATTCATTTGACCATAAACTAAAGCAACTTTGGAATCTTTTCCTTTTAAGTCGATAATACCAGACTCAATCATTTCATGATAAAGATCATTTCCTTCACGAGTTCTTTCTCCTACTCCTGCAAAAACAGAATACCCACCATGTGCTTTTGCAATATTATTAATCAACTCCATAATTAAAACTGTTTTACCAACACCTGCTCCACCAAAAAGTCCAATTTTACCACCTCTTGCATATGGCGCCAAAAGATCAACTACCTTAATACCGGTAACTAAAACTTCTGTTTCAGTAGATTGATCAACAAATTCAGGCGCAGATCTATGAATAGGATATGTTTTTTTTGTTCCAATTTCACCTCTTTCATCAACAGGCTCTCCTACTACATTCATTATACGTCCTAAAGTTTCTGGGCCTACAGGCATTGAAATAGGGGCGCCTGTGTCTGTTGCCGTTTGGCCTCTGACCAAACCATCTGTAACGTCCATGGCAATTGTACGGACAGCGTTTTCTCCTAAATGTTGAGCAACTTCTAACATTAGTCGATTACCATTATTATCTACTTCAAGTGCGTTCATGATAGCAGGAAGTTCTCCATCA
>Ga0208261_1000153_pt1 | contig 28789 bp, 25 predicted proteins | sample Knorr_S7_td_DCM__FD_185595 | JGI IMG/M metagenome (GOLD analysis project Ga0208261, IMG submission 185595) | Marine microbial communities from Southern Atlantic Ocean transect - Knorr_S7_td_DCM_ad_131m_LV_B (SPAdes) (version 3) | ecosystem: Environmental > Aquatic > Marine > Oceanic | place...
AAGGAAGGGTATAAACTTGCAAGACTTTCCTCTTTTGCTTCGACTAAAATAAATATAGGAATATGATTTGGGTTTTGATCTGACCAGTCTTTTACAGCCTGAAGCGCATCAATAAACGTATAATAATGAGTTCGATAATCAACATCCGGGAAATGTAAAACCTTTAAACCTGGGCTGGATAATTCTTCAATTCCAGAAGCAACAGGCATTCCAATAAATAAATTACCACGTCGATTATAAAATAATCCTCCTTCTGGATCGTGGTAAATATCAATCTCAATCTGACGGATACCATATTGACTAAATTGAACTTCAAATGTGGGATGCCCATAATCTAGATCATGAGCAAGCTGTGGTTGAAAACTTGCAATAAGGTTGAGCATATCTGTGTCTGCATTAATACGATAACTATTATGACTGCCTATTACTTGAATTTGATTCAATTTGAGATCATCTACTGTGAATGTCTCTTCATCATTATCCGCACACCCAAATAATATTAATGATAGGTACACATATATATATGAATTGATCTTAAGCATCTTTTAAAATTTACAAATGATATAATTATAGAAAACCATTACAATTACATTCTTAATTAGCCATTATAATGATATAATTTATTAATTAATTATATTCAATGAGATATAAATGGATTAACTAAATCAGAAGGTGCAGAAAAATTTATTAATAATTAATCACATGAACATGGTAGATGGAGTAACAATACCTGCAATACTATGATAATAATTTTATGAGCAAAATAAATACAATAATATTTGATCTAGGAGGGGTCCTCATTGATTGGAATCCTGAATATTTGTATAAAAAAATATTTTCTAATGAACAAGATATGCGTTTCTTCATCGATAATATTTGTACAAAAGAATGGAATGAAGAGCAAGATGCAGGATATCCTCTTGAAAAAGCAACGAAGGATTTAATAAAAAAACATCCAAAATATATTGATGAAATCAAGGCCTATTATTCTCGCTGGAAAGAAATGTTTGGAGATTATGATTCCCATTCAGTATCTATACTTCAAAAACTATATACAGAAAAGGAATACAGGCTTTTGGCATTAACCAATTGGTCTGCTGAAACATTCTATCATGCAAAAGAGTTTTATTCTTTTCTTGAATATTTTGAAGGAATTGTCGTTTCAGGAGATGAAAAAATAAAAAAACCTGACTATAAATTTTATCAAGTTCTGCTCGATCGCTATAAGGTTAATGCAAGTGAATCAGTATTTATTGATGATGCGCTAATTAACGTTGAAGCTGCTAGAGACTTAGATTTTCAGGCTATACATTTTGTATCCGCATCTCAAATGGAAACGGATTTAAAAAATCTTGATGTACTATAAAAATAAAATCTTGGGTGAGCGATGGGACTTGAACCCACGGCCTCCTGGGCCACAACCAGGTGCTCTAACCAGCTGAGCTACGCCCACCATTTGGCCTATTTCGTTTTCGAAACGGCAGGCAAAATTACCGGCTTTCCGTATCCAAGACAAGATGTAAAGTCATTTAAAGGACTCATTTTATATTAATGTAATACTAAGTAATTTTTTATATGCTACTAATATCTCGCTATATCATTAAAGAACTTATCTTACCATTTATCTATTCTTTAATGATTATAGTACTCATGTTATTTATAAATTTTTTTCTTAGAGCAATTGACCGCTTTTTAGGTAAAGGTCTTAATGTGCTGACAATTTTTGAATACTTGTTTCTTAATCTTGCATGGATAATTGCTTTGGCAGTCCCTATGGCAGTATTAATTGCCACACTAATGGCTTTCGGAAGAATGTCAGAAGATAATGAAATTAATGCAATGCGTGCTTCTGGCATTAGTTTTACATCTATATTAAAACCAGCTCTTATTTTTGGTACGATTGTTTGCTTATCACTTACATATTTTAATAATTATGTTTTACCAGAAATGAATTTCTACGCTCGATTACTACAAGGTGATATTCATAAAAAGAGACCTGGATTGGAAATAGAACCAGGGCATTTTATTAATACCTTGCCAGATTATAGTATGATTATCAAAAAAGACAATAATGGGCTTATGGAAGATGTGCGAATTTTTAGTAAAGAGAATCAAGAAATACAAACGAGCATCTATTCTTCAACAGGAGAATTAGAAATGCTTGATGATGGAATAGTATTAATGCTATATGATGGAGAGATACATGAATTAGATTTAAACGATTATAAGAGTTATCGGAGAATTAATTTCAAAAAACATAAAATTGTTATAGCTGCAGATGATTTAATGCTCGCAAGAAGAGATACTTCTAATCGTTCTGATCGGGAAATGACTGTACCTATGATGATTAGCAAAAGGGCAAATTATAAGGAGCGATCGGGCCGTGTAAAGAGTCGCATTGGTAGAGCATTTAATAAAGTAATTGGTGATAGTTTAGTTCCAGAATCATTAGATGATGCCTTAGTTGAAATGAATAATTATAGATCAGAAATATTAGATAATGAAGATCTTACATCTGCAGAACAAAGACGACAAGATAGAAAACTGAAAAGTCTTGAAAGACAAATGAATAATGAGTATCGATTAATACAAAACTATCAGAAAAGTCAGAATAAATATGCAGTTGAAATTCATAAAAAATTCTCATTGCCAATTGCATGTATTTTATTTGTCCTTGTTGGTGCACCATTGGGCACTCTAACAAGAAAAGGTGGGTTTATTGTTGCCATAAGTATGGGGTTTGGCTTCTTTTTAATATATTATATTTTTCTTATAGGGGGCGAAGAGCTTGCAGATCGAAATCGAGTTACTCCACTTGTTGGTATGTGGACACCTAACGTTCTATTACTTATTACTGGAATTTATTTAACACTGAATACGGTTCGCGACCGTGCTTCATTTAATTGGCCCTGGAAAAAGAAGGCTAAGGAACATAGCAATGATTCCAAATGATATTATCCGGATAAAGAGAAATAAAAAGGAAATACCTTCCGATGATCTAAAGCAATTTATCTGGGAATATTCTCATGAACAAATATCCGATAAGGATATGACAAAATTATTAAAAGCTATATTTAAGAATGGGATGTCTAGAAAAGAGATATTTGCTTTAACACAAAGCATGATTGATTCAGGAGATAAAATGGACTTTTCATTTTTAAGTAATTATGTAGCTGATAAGCATAGTACTGGTGGTGTTGGAGACAAGGTGTCAATTATATTGGGTCCGTTAATGGCTGCAGCTGGTTTATCTATACCAATGATCAGCGGTCGGAGTTTAGGTCATACCGGAGGGACGCTAGACAAGCTAGAAACTATTCCTGGTTATAAAACAAATATTAGCCTTGATCAATTTAGAAGAAATGTTAATGATATTGGAATTTCAATGATTGGACAAACAGAAGAAATATGTCCTGCAGATAGAAAAATGTATGCACTGCGTGATGTAACTGGTACTGTTGCTTCCATACCTCTAATATGTGGATCAATAATGAGCAAAAAAATTGCTGAGGGTATCCAAGGCTTAGTAATGGATATTAAAATAGGTAATGGCGCATTTATGAAGACACTTGATGAAGGGAAAGAATTGGCAGCATTAATACAAGATATTGCTGAAAATTTTAATGTTCAATCTGATATAGTCTTCAGCAGCATGGATCAGCCCTTAGGGCAATATGCTGGTTTATGGTGTGAGATAAAAGAAGCTATATACTGTTTAAGAAATGAAGGCAGCAATGACACAATGGAAGTTACTTTTACACTGGGATCAAAATTATTACAACAAGCTAAAATTGTAAGCAATGAAAATGATGCTTTGAATCTACAAAAAGAATTAATTGAATCAGGGCATGCATTAGAAAAATTTCTAAAAATGATTGAGGTTCACGATGGGAGTCTTTCGGATATTGCATCATTACATACACTTCATTTACCAATGGAAGAAAATGTATTATATGCAAAAACATCTGGTTTTATTACTAGCATGAATACCCTCCTAATAGGTGAAGCGCATTGTGAGCTTGGATGTGGGAGAAAAAAATTGTCTGATACTTTAGACCCTTCAGCTGGTATTGAATTCTACCATAAGATTGGCGATGAAGTTGTTGAAGGAGAACCTTTAATGAGGCTATTCAATTCAAATACAAACAAATTACATAAAGCAATGAAACTGCTTAATAAAGCAGTGACTATAGATGATAATAGATTAACGCATCACCTAATATTAAATAATAAAGATATTAACTAACGTCGATGTATTTTACACAGTCTGGAAGGATTTGTACCTAGAATAAATAACTCTTTTTCAATTGGGCACGATGGTGTTGGTTTTTCCTTGGACACCTGACAAATAGAAAATGTATTGACTTTTGAAGGCTGTTCAAATTCTTCTTTAAGATAATAAAGTGAATCATGCGCAGTCTTCATAAATCTTGCCCATGCAGGCAGTGCAGCTCGAGTACCATCTGCTCCTCGGCCCAGACTTACTTGAGGATCATCAACCCCAAACCATGCGCCTGCAGCTATTTGAGATGAGAAACCAACAAACCATGCGTCAGTCCATCCTTGAGTTGTACCCGTCTTTCCAGCGGCAGGATGATAAAAGTTATATTTCCATCTTGCACTTCCACCAGTTCCTCTATCCACTACCGTCTGCATTAGATTTGTAACCATAAATGCAGTTTCCTCGCTTAGTATTTCATCCTGTTTTGGATAATACTCAATTAATATATTTCCATAACGATCTTCAATTTTTGTAATTCCAAATGGAGTTGAATAAACTCCCCTATTTGCAAATACTGAATATGCAGCCACCATTTCTAGCGGATATACTTCAGATGTTCCAAGTGCTATAGCATCAACAGCTCGAATATTTGTTGATATCCCCAAACTTTTCGCTGTAGTGGCAACTTCTCTTGCAGGAACAACTTCCTGTACCATACGAACGGAAACAAGATTTAGAGATCTTCTTAAGCCCTCTCTTATTGTTGTTAGTCCTCCTGTGCTTTCATCATAATTTCTTGGATTCCAATTCTCCCATTCCCCTTCAGGTGTTGGAACTTTAAGAACTACAGGTTGATTCAAAAGTTGCTTTGAAACTGGTACTCCATTATCTATTGCAGTTGTATAAACAAATGGTTTGAAAACACTTCCTGGCTGTCTTTTTGCTTGTGTAACTCTATTAAATTGATCAATATAATCAGGACGACCTCCTACCATTGCTAGTATGGCACCAGTTTTTGTATCTAATGCTACAAATGCACATTGAACAAGTAATTTATCTCTCAAATCTTCATATAATTGCATTTCCCCTTGCATCATTAATCGAATCGTATCTTCATTGAAAATTCCCAAATAAGCAAGATTTTCAAACTCTTCTTTATCGTTAAATAAACGTTTATTTAATCGCTTTTGATTGGGGATAATTGATTGCATAATAGCATCTTCAGCATATTTTTGAAGTCGTGAATCAAGAGTAGTATAAATTTTTAACCCATCTCGATATATGTTTACCCCTAAACGTTCATCCTCTGTTTCCAACACTCTGCGAATGTATTCTGTAAAATACGGAGCAATTCCTCTAAATTGATTTTTCTGAATCTTATCTATATCAGTAGATCGTGCTTCTACATAAACTGCATCAGATATTTTTTTTTGTTCTCGCATTAATCGTAGTACAGTGTTTCTTCGTGCAAATGCTTTATCAGGATGACGAATAGGCGAATAACGTGCAGGAGCAGGTAGTAATCCAACTAGCAGTGCACACTCATCAATATTTAATTCACTTACATCTTTAGCATAAAATCTTTTTGCTGCAGCCTGAACTCCATAAGTCCCATGTCCAAAATGAACACTATTTAAATACATTTCTAGAATTTCATCTTTTGTGTATGTTTTTTCAATCTGAATAGCTGTTATCATTTCTTTAATTTTACGAGTAACAGTTTTTCTGAAACCTATAGTATCATATAAATTACGGGCCAATTGTTGTGTCAAAGTGCTAAAGCCTTGACGATAACTAAATGCTAAAACATTAGTCACAATAGCTCTAGCAACACTTCTTAGAGATATTCCCCAATGATCTCTGAATCTTCTATCTTCAGATGCTATAACAGCATCATGCATATGTTTGGGAATCTCATCTAACTCAACAAATACTCTTTTTTCCACAAATAATTCATGTATGATTTCACCATCTGAAGAATAAATTCTTGTAACAAGATCTGGATCAAAATTTTCTAGTTGCTCAATAGAAGGCAAATCTTGAGATAAAACAAAGATATAGATAAATACAATAATTGAACCTGATAATACAATCCAAAAGGATCGTATTATAGGGATGGCCCAGAGTTCGTCATTTGAGTTATTCGCCATATTTAAATTTACATTGATTATTTATAATTAAACGACTGATGAGATATCGTTTTCTAAACATTAATAATGAAACAATCTATTTACTTGCCTTTGCTGGTTTAATCATCTTTTCTGGCTTCACAATTTTATCAAAATCATCTCCTGTCATATAACCTAATTTTTGAATTGCATCGCGCAATGAAAGATTTTCATCATAAGCTTTTTTAGCGACTTTTGCTGCTTTATCGTATCCTATATGAGGATTTAAAGCTGTCACTAACATTAGTGAATTAAATAAATTATCATCTATTCTCTTTTGATTTGGTTCAATTCCATTAACAGCATTAAGTAAAAAAGATTGACATGCATCAGCTAATAATCTAACTGATTGTAAAATATTATGAGCAATTACTGGCCTATAAACATTCAATTCAAAGTTTCCATTAGCTCCAGCGAAAGAAATCGATGTGTCATTCCCCATGACTTGAGTGCAAACCATTGTCATAGCTTCACATTGTGTTGGATTTATCTTTCCCGGCATTATGGATGACCCTGGTTCATTGGCTGGCAGAATTAATTCTCCAATACCTGATCTCGGACCACTACTTAACCACCGTATATCATTAGATATTTTAAATAATGAAACAGCTACTGTTTTTAAAGCTCCTGATAATTCTACTATGCAGTCTTGAGCAGCAAGTGCTTCAAATTTATTTTCAGCAGTTCTAAATGGTAAATTTGTTAAACTAGCAATTTCCTCTGCAGCTTTTTCACCAAACCCCTCAATTGTATTAATTCCAGTGCCAACTGCTGTACCACCCATTGCCAAGCTATAACAACTTTCTAATGCATTTTTTATTCTTTGACATCCATAATCAATAGCAGTTACATAACCTGAAAATTCCTGCCCAAGGCTTAAAGGAGTTGCGTCCTGTAAATGAGTTCTTCCTAATTTAATAATCTTAGAAAAAGCTTTAGCTTTAACATTCAAACCATCTCTTAGTGCTTCAAGGTTCGGGAGTAAGTTATGTGTAACAGATTCTACAGCTGATATATTTATAGCTGTTGGAAAAGTATCATTTGTTGATTGGCCCATATTAACGTGATCATTAGGATGGACTGGATCCTTACTGCCTATCTCTCCTCCTAGAATTTCAATGGCACGATTTGCTATCACCTCATTTACATTCATATTTGTCTGCGTTCCAGACCCCGTTTGCCAAACCACTAGAGGAAAATGATTATCTAAATCTCCAGAAATTACTTCATTGATAGCAGTGCTTATTGCTTTCGATATATTTGAGTCAATTAAACCTGCGGAAACGTTTACTTTAAGAGCTGCTTTTTTAACAAGACCATATGCTCTAATAAATTCTCTAGGGAAAACTTCGTTTCCTATCTTAAAATTATTGAGGGATCGTTGTGTTTGGGCTCCGTAATAGCGATCATTTGGCACTTTAACAGATCCCATGCTGTCCTTTTCAGTGCGATAAGCCATAGTTGGAAGCTAACAAATAATAATTATTCTACCACCCAGTTATCTGCGCCATCCAGTAATGCCTGAATATCACCATTTCCTTTATTTTTTATTGCAAACTTAATCTGTTCATCTAGCAATACTTCGTATACAGGTTCATCAACACAATAAAAAACACCTATTGGATTAGGAAAATCATCCTGATAGGTAAAATGGCTTAACATCATAGCGATTGTCCAATCTGTTTCATCATGCACTAACAAATCATCCATACCCCATTTATCACCTAACTCAACAACTTTTGGGACATTGCCATCAATCACAATGCCCTTATTCATTTCAGAGCCAAATAACAGAGGTTTCTTATTCTCCAACCAAAGTACAGTATCTGACTTTGTTTCTCTATCTGTCATTGGAGCAAATGCTTTATCATTGAAAATATTACAATTTTGGTATATCTCTATGAATGAGCTCCCTGCATGGCTATTAGCTCTATGTATCATGGATTGAAGATGAGCAGTTTCACGATCAATTGCCCTAGCAACAAAGCTAGCATGTGCACCCAGCGCAAGAGCTAGTGGATTAAATGGGCGATCTAATGAACCTAATGGTGTTGATTTAGTAATTTTACCCAATTCAGATGTTGGAGAATACTGACCTTTTGTTAAACCATATATTCTATTATTAAATAACATAACTTTGATATCTAAATTTCTTCGGAGTAAATGAATTGTGTGATTTCCTCCAATGGAAAGAGCATCCCCATCACCAGTAATCACCCATACAGAAAGTTCAGGGTTTGCCAATTTAACTCCAGATGCAATAGCTGGTGCTCTCCCATGAATTGTGTGAAACCCATAAGTGTTCATATAGTATGGAAATCTGCTGGAGCATCCAATCCCGGATATGAAAACCACTTTCTCTTTGTCAACACCTAAGTCTGGAAAAACTTTTTGTGTTTGAGCTAAAATAGCATAATCACCACAACCTGGACACCAACGCACTGCTTGATCCGAAACAAAATCTCTGCGGTCTAATTTTGGAGTTTTAACTTTAGTTTCTGCCATAATTTATCCTATCAATTCCTTAGATTTATTTACTATATCACTTGCTTTGAAAGGTCGTCCTCTAACAAGATTGAACCCAACAGCATCAACGAGGTAGTCTGCGCGAATCAACTTAGATAACTGCCCCATGTTTAATTCTGGAATAAGAATATTTTTAAATCGTATTAAAATTTCTCCTAAATCTTTAGGTAATGGATTAATCCAACGTAAATGAACATGGCTTACATTTTCTCCATCATTTTGTAGTCTTTCTGTTGCAGAACGACAAGAACCATATGTCCCTCCCCAGCTAAGAATTAATAAATCTCCATTTTTTTTGCCTAAAATTTCTGTTTTAGGAATATCTTCTGAAATATTGATTACTTTTTGAGCTCTTAATTCTGTCATTTTATGATGATTTTCAGGATCATAAGATACATTCCCAGTTACATCTTCTTTTTCTAGACCTCCGATACGATGCTCTAATCCAACTGTACCAGGTATAGCCCAGGGCCGTGCAAGAGTCTTTTCATCTCTAGCATATGGCATAAAGGGAAGGTCATCATTTTGAACGGCAAAGTTAGGATCAATATTTGGTAAATCATCAAAATCAGGTATTGACCATGGCTCAGAACCATTTGCTAAATAACCATCAGTTAGTAAAAATACAGGGGTTCTATATTTAATTGCCGCTTGACATGCTTCGAAAGCAGCATAAAAACAATCACCAGGTGTTTGTGCCGCTATTACAGGGACAGGCGCCTCACCATTCCGTCCATATAAGGCTTGAAAAAGATCAGCTTGTTCAGTCTTTGTAGGCAATCCTGTGCTTGGCCCACCCCGCTGTACATTTACAATAACTAAAGGTAGTTCAGCAATAACAGCAAGTCCAATTGCCTCTGCTTTCAAGGCAATACCAGGCCCAGATGATGCCGTGACACCAAGGTTCCCAGCAAATGCACCACCAATAGCAGAGGTAATGCCAGCAATTTCGTCTTCAGCCTGAAATGTTTTAACTCCAAAATGACGGAAAGAAGCAAGTGTATGAAGAATATCGCTTGCAGGTGTTATTGGATAACCACCGTAAAATAAAGGTATATCTGCTTTGATTGATCCTGCAAGCAGTCCCACACTAGTAGCATAATTACCATTTATATTTCTATACTTTCCAGCAGCAAGGGGTGCTTTTTCTACAGAAAACCGTGTTGTAAAAATTTCTACAGTTTCACCATAATTATATCCCGCATTTAATGCTTTAACATTTGAATCAACTAACTCGGGTCTCTTGGCAAATTTTTTGCCAAGCCATTTTATAGTAGGCTCCAATGGACGGTTATAAATCCAATATAAAAGTCCAAGTGCAAACATATTTTTTGTTCGATCAACTGTCTTTGGAGAAATATCCATTCCCTCACACGCCTTAGCAACCAAAGAACTCATTTGCACTGAATAAATTTCATAGGTATCCACCGTCCCGTCTTCTAATGGATTAGATTCATATCCTGCAAGTTTTAGATTCTTAGGACTAAAAGCATTCTCATTAACTATAATTATTCCACCTGGCAATAATTCTGATAAATGAACTTTTAGCGCTGCTGGATTCATTGCGACAAGCACATCAGGTGTATCTCCTGGAGTATGTATATCTTTGGAGCTAAAATGTAATTGGAATGCACTCACACCTGCTAAAGAACCCGCTGGAGCTCTAATTTCAGCAGGATAGTCAGGTAAAGTACTTAAATCATTTCCAACAATAGCAGTGGTTTCAGTAAAACGTGTGCCAGTAAGTTGCATTCCATCCCCGGAATCACCAGCAAATCTTATCACTACTCTATCTAAATTTTTTGTCTTAATACTCAAAGCTTTATATAGGGAATTTTTTTATTTATCGATTATCTATAATTTTTTGAAGTCCCTAATTCCTAGGATACAACAAAATATGTTATGATATATTTCATATTCATGAGTTCAAAATTTAGCATCACTTTTTTTATTTCGCACAATAAAATCACTAGAAACATTATTTTTTATTTATTTTTTTAATAATTCTACATTGTTGCACTTCAATACTTTAGAACGTAATATTTACCATTATGGTAAATAAACGAGATTCAAATGATCCACGTCAATTATCATTATTTGGAGAGCTCCCTAATTCTTCTAATCCTTCAATAGCAACCTTTCCTGAGTTTGATCAAGCGCTAAATAATCTAATTAAATTGAGTGACTTAGGAGCATTTATTGAAACAAATATTCAAGGTTTTGAAAAAGGGTATACATTAAATCTTTCAGAATCAATTATTCCAAAAGACTTTCTTAAACTCCCTAAAAATTATTCTCCAATAACAGTACAACTTTTTTCTCATGACTTACGAAATGAGCTTAAAAAGCTTACATACGAAATAAAGGCTTTTTTTACACCTCGCAACTCATTTAAGACTCCCTTTGGATATTTTCTATTTCGATCTGATTTTAATAATTGGAAAGATTTTTTATCAATGAAAAAAGAAGAGATAAATGAGTTCTTGAATAAAGAATTAAGTGGTGGTGCGTATGGAAAATATTTTTTGGAACATTTTACTCGTGGATATGAATTTATTGAATCCCTATCTGACATAACCGCACCTTGGGAATTCAAAAAGAAATTGCTTTTAAAAGATATTCAAGATTGTCGGAAGAAGATGCGTATAAATAATACTACTCTATCAACATTAAAATATACTGAGTTAGATTTTCCATTTTCTTTATTGGTATTTAAAACAATGCATATTCCTATGGTATTACATCAATACCAATCTCAACTCCAGATTCACTCTAGGTTTAAAACTATTCATCTAGAATATCTTATTGATAGAGATATTAACACAATTGAAGATATAAGAAAATTAGCAGACAGCTTATAACTTCATACATCATATAGTTAATATTAAAAACTTATGAAAACAAAAGAACAAATTCGATTAAGTACTTTATCACATGGATCTGGATGAGCTTGTAAAATTGGTCCTGATGATCTAACCCAGGTTCTGGGTAAAGTAGTACAAAAGAAAGATTCTCGAGTGATTGTTGGATATGATAATTCCGATGATGCCGCCGTTATACGCCTGCAAGGTGATAAGTTTATTATTCAGACCGTTGATTTTTTTACACCCATTGTAGATGACCCATATATGTTCGGCCAAATAGCGGCAGCTAATTCTATTTCAGATATTTATGCAATGGGTGGCAAACCATTATTTGCATTGAATATACTAGGTTTCCCAGTAAACGATTTTCCTAAGGAAATAGTTTCAAAAATCTTACAAGGTGGGGCTGATAAAGCAAGTGAAGCTGGTATCTCTATTGTTGGCGGACATAGTATTGATGATAAAGAACCTAAATATGGATTAGTTGTAACTGGTGAAGTCTTGAAAGATGATCTTATACAAAATAAAGGAGCTAAACCAGGAGATGTATTATTATTAACAAAACCTCTTGGAACGGGAATTATTAGCACAGGAATTAAAAAGGAAAAAGCAAATCCAGATTCAATAAAGCAAGCGGAAGACTCTATGGCAACTTTGAATAAACTTGCAGGTTCAATATTATCAAAATTTTCAGTTAATGCAGCTACAGATGTAACTGGTTTTGGATTGCTTGGTCATGCCGCAGAAATGTGCAAAAGTAGCAATGTATCTTTTGAAATTAATTATAATGATATAAAATTCTTTTCTGGTGTAAATGAATTGGCCAAACAAGATATTGTCCCTGGTGGCTCAAAAAGAAATTTATCGTATGCAAAACAATTTACAAATTTCGCTGATTCAATTTCTCAAATAGAAAGATTGATGGTTGCAGATGCTCAAACATCAGGAGGGTTATTAATCTCATTGCCAGAAGATAATGTTAATAAATTCCTTGAATATTATAATAGTAAATCAACTATTCCTGCTTTTCAGATTGGCTCTGTAAATACGAGAAAAAAGTCTTTGATTGCCATTTCATAATAACTTGTAAATCACATATAATGGATTGTAATATACCCGACAAATTTTATCGGATATAGATATGCTTAAATTAACTAGAAAAGTTGAATATTCACTTATGGCTCTACGTCATATGCAGGGAAAGTCTATTAATTCAGTATCATCTACACGTGAAATTGCAAATCAATACAATATACCTGTGGAAATATTGGCTAAAACATTACAACATATGGCAAAAGTAAATATTATTGAAGCTATAAATGGGCCGAGGGGCGGGTATCGTATTAAAGCAAAGTTAAAAAATATTAATCTTGTAGATTTTTTTGAAAAGGTTGAAGGCCCACTTGGCTTAAGCGATTGTTTTTATGATACCAATTGTATGCAAATTGATCACTGTAATATCCGAACTCCTATTCAACGTATTAATAATAACATGATAAATATGTTTCGAAATATGAACGTTCAAGATATAACTAATTAATATTTTATATGAAAAAATTAGATCAAGAAGATATAATAAATGTTTTAAAACAATGTTATGACCCAGAGATACCTGTAGATCTTTGGAACTTGGGATTAATTTATGATATAGATTTTGATAATCAATCAAGTGAGCCAACAAATGTCGAAATTACTATGTCTCTTACCACTCCCGGATGTGGCATGGCAGATCAGATGGCAGATGATATAAAACAAAAAGTAGAATCGCTTGATGGGGTAGATAAAACTACCGTTGCTGTAACCTTTGATCCTGCTTGGAAACCAGAGATGATGAGTGAGGATGCAAAGCAAAAACTAGGGTTTTATCCTACTCCAACATCATCAGAAACAAATGAAAACTCAGAATGGGAATAAGTGAATGAATACTAAAGAAAAAGAATTAAAAGAATTTGCCTCTGCATCTATTTCGGTCACTCCTCAAGCTTGCGAAAGAATACAAAAAGCAATGAAACTTGAAGAAAAAGAAGGCTGGGGTTTACGTATGTCTGTTGAACAAGGCGGATGTTCAGGTATGAGCTATAAGATGACATTTGATGAAAATAGAAGTGAAAATGATAAAGTTTTTGAAAGTAATGGATTAACAATATTTTGCGATATAAATAGTTGGCTTTATGTTAGAGGGATTGAAGTTGATTTCTCTGATGATATGTTAAATGGAGGCTTCAAAATAAATAACCCTAACGCCAATCGTTCCTGCGGTTGCGGTACAAGCTTTTCAGTCTAGAGTATACTCTTGAAAACACAAAATAAAACTATTGAGGAGTTTACTTCTCAGGAATACCAATACGGGTTTGTTACTGATATAGAACAGGACACAATACCGCCTGGCTTAGATGAAAACGTTATCCGCTTTATTTCTCATAAAAAAAACGAACCGGAATGGCTTTTAAACTGGAGACTTAAAGCATTCAAGCATTGGCAAAGAATGGATGAGCCAAAATGGGCTAAAGTAGACTACCCTAAAATTGACTATCAATCCATTAGCTATTATTCTGCTCCTAAGGATAAATCTGACGGCCCAAAAAGTCTTGATGAGGTTGATCCAGAATTAATTGATACCTATAATAAATTGGGCATTCCATTGGAGGAACAAAAAATGCTGTCTGGTGTTGCTGTTGATGCTGTGTTCGATAGTGTTTCAATTGCTACAACTTTTAAAAAAGATTTAGAAAAAGCAGGGGTTATTTTCTGTTCATTTTCTGAAGCTGTCCAAGACCATCCTGCTCTAGTAAAAAAATATCTAGGTTCTGTAGTACCCTACACAGATAATTATTTTGCAGCTCTTAATTCTGCAGTATTCAGCGATGGTAGTTTTGTTTACATACCAAAAGGGGTTCGTTGTCCAATGGAGTTATCTACATATTTTAGAATTAATGCAATGAATACTGGTCAGTTTGAAAGAACATTGATTATAGCTGATGATCAAAGTCATGTTAGTTATTTAGAAGGATGCACAGCACCTATGCGCGATGAAAATCAATTACATGCTGCTGTGGTGGAACTAATAGCTAATAAGGATGCTGAGATCAAATATTCCACAGTTCAAAACTGGTACCCTGGTGATCCAAAGACAGGTAAAGGGGGCATATATAATTTCGTAACAAAGCGAGGTATCTGTTCGGGTTCAAATTCAAAAATATCTTGGACACAAGTAGAAACTGGATCTGCAGTTACCTGGAAATACCCTAGTTGTATTTTAAAAGGAGATAATTCTATCGGAGAATTTTACTCCGTAGCAGTAGCAAATAACTTTCAACAAGCAGATACCGGTACCAAAATGATACATATTGGTAAAAATACTAATAGCACTATTATTTCAAAGGGTATTTCAGCTGGAAAAGGACAAAATACATATCGAGGAGAAGTAAAAGTTATGAAAAATGCCGATAAGGCAAGGAATTACTCCCAATGTGATTCAATATTAATTGGTAGCGAATGTGGCGCACATACTTTTCCTTATATAGATGTAAGAAATTCAAGTGCACAAATGGAGCACGAAGCATCAACTTCTAATATTGGTGAAGATCAGTTGTTTTACTGTAATCAACGAGGAATTTCTATTGAAAATGCAGTATCATTAATTGTTAATGGATTTTGTAAAGAAGTTTTTAGGGAACTTCCAATGGAATTTGCAGTGGAGGCACAAAAGCTTATGGAAGTAAGTCTTGAAGGCAGTGTTGGTTAAGAAAATGTTAGAAATAAAAAATTTAAAAGTTAGAATTCAAGGGAAAGAGATTCTAAAGGGCGTTAACCTAAATGTTAATAATGGCGAAATACATGCAATAATGGGCCGTAATGGATCTGGAAAGAGCACATTAGCAAATGTTATTGCGGGGCGTGATTCTTATGAAGTGATAGGTGGAGATATTCTATACAATAATAAAAGCATAATAGAGGATACTCCTGAAAATCGTGCATTAGAAGGCATATTTATGTCTTTTCAGTATCCAGTTATTATTCCAGGTGTTAATAATACCTATTTTCTTAAGGCTGCTTTAAATGCAAAGCGCAAGCACCAAGGTAAAGATGAGTTAGATGCTGTAGAATTTTTAGATCTTATTCGAAAAAATTTACAAATTGTTGGAATGGAAGAAAAATATTTACACCGTGGTGTAAATGATGGATTTTCTGGTGGAGAAAAGAAACGCAACGAAATTTTACAAATGATTACTCTTGAGCCTAATCTAGCTATTTTAGATGAAACAGATTCAGGTCTGGATATAGATGCGCTAAAAATTGTTGCAGAAGGAGTAAATAAGTATCGACGTGATGATCGCGCAATTGTTATCATTACTCACTACCAAAGAATTCTACGCTATTTAGAAGCAAACCATGTCCATGTATTAATTGATGGTAAAATTGCAAAATCCGGCGGTGAAGAACTAGCTGAAGCACTTGAGGAAAAAGGGTATGGATGGTTAGATAGTTAATATGAAATTTTTAAATAAAGAAATAAATAAATCACCACTATTTGGACTTAATGGATCTGATACGATTAATTCATTGCGGAACGAAGCTCTAAATGAATTCAATAAACAAGGACTGCCAAATAAAAATTGGGAAGAATGGAAATATTCAGATTTTTCATCACTTAATAAAATGTCCTTCGCTTTTGGAGTAAGAAAAAATATTTCTTCACTTCCTGATTCTTTTCCAGAAATTAATGATACTAATCAAATAGTTTTTTTAAATGGTTATTTTCAAAAGAAGCTTTCTAATATTAGTAGTAAAATTTCTGTAAAGACAATCGAAGAAGCATATAAATCAGACTCTGAATTAATTCATAATTTATTATCACCAAATTCAAATCCATTTCATAATATTAATTCAGCAATGATTAATTCAGGCTTAATGATCATTGTGAATGATAATGAAATTATTAATGATCCAATTCACATTATAAATTATACTACTGATCTAGATGAGCCATTGATGAACCATCCTTTATTTATAATTAAGCTAGGCAATGGTTCTGAAGCTTCTATAATTGATCACTATTATGGATCAACAAATATAGAATATTGGCAAAATAGTGTAACAAAAATAAAATTATCAAAAAACTCGTCTTTGAAACATTTTCGATTACAAGAAGAAAGTGCAAGCTCTATTCATATTGCTGACACAAATTATATAGTAGAAAAAGATGCGCACCTAAATGCATTTCATTTAGCAACAGGGGCAAGTAAATACCGACAAAATATTAATGTAAATCTAAATGATATTGGTGCTTCGTCTACAATAAATGGACTTTGTCTTACTAAAGACAATCAACACCACGATCATTTTATTACAATAAATCACTTAAAAGAAAAATGTTCAAGCAAACAATTATTTAAATATATACTATCAGATTCTTCATTAGGTATTTTTAATGGAAAAGTGATTGTAAAAAAAGGTGCGCAACAAACGGATGCTAAACAATCCACTAAAAATCTTATACTTAATGATAGTGCCGTTGCTCATTCCAATCCACAATTAGAAATCTATGCTGATGAAGTAAAATGTTCTCATGGCTCCACAACTGGACAATTAGATCAAGATGCTATATTTTATATGAGATCTCGTGGCATAGATTATAAGACAGCACAGTTAATACTTATTAATGGATTTGCAAAAGAAGTTTTGAAAATAATTTCTGAGAAAAATGTTAATCAATACATTAATAAACAATTATCTTTTTGGTTAGAAAATGCAGGTATTACATAATGAGTGATATTCGAAATAAAATGGAAGAGTTAAAAAATGAGTTTTCTATTTTTGATGATCCAAGAGAAAAATATATTTATTTAGTAGACATTGCAAAAAAATCTCCTGGTGTTAATCCAGCTGATCAGAATGATAACAATAAAGTTTATGGATGCACTTCACAGGCTTGGATATTGTGCGAAGAAGGCTCCGATAAAACATATAATTTTCATACAGATTCTGATGCAATGATTGTTAAAGGTCTGCTATTTATCCTTCAAAGACTATTCAATGGACATAATAAAAAAGAAATATTATCAATTAATGGAGATAATATTTTGAAAGAAATTGGTCTTGGAGATTCTATTAGTAGCCAAAGAACAAATGGCTTTGGAGCTGCAATACACAAAATTCAAAATGAATTAGTTGTTTAAAATGATTAACCCTACACATATAGATGAACAAGTAACTCTGCTTCGAGATGTAGAGGTAATAACAATACCATTTGGTTCTAAAACAAATTTAAAGAAAGGCGAAACTGGACAAATAACACAAGCTTTAGGTGGAAGTTATACAGTTATGATTGGTGGTAATCTTTTCCGTATTGATGGGAATGATGCTGATGCTATAGGAAAAGAAAAACCTGAACCAGCACAAAAATCAAATGATATTGATGATTCAGAAATAGATGAAAAAGCAGTATGGGATGTTATGAAGACATGCTATGATCCTGAAATACCAGTTAATATAGTTGATCTGGGATTAATATATTCATGTGAATTCGAAACAAAAGAAAACGGAGATAAACTGGTGGATATAAAAATGACACTCACTGCACCAGGCTGTGGAATGGGACCAGTAATAGCAGATGAAGTAAAACAAAAAGTAAAAAATGTTCAAGGTGTTGATGAAATTAATTTAGAGCTAGTATGGGATCCTCCATGGGATCAATCCATGATATCCGAAGCAGCTCGATTAGAAATGGGACTTCTCTAACATTACATTGAAAATTCTTGATCCCATTCAAATTCGTAAAGACTTTCCTATCTATTCTAGTATAGATAAACCTTTCATTTATTTTGATAATGCAGCCACAACTCAAAGACCAACAGTTGTCCTCAATAAATTAAATAATTACTACACACAGTATAATGCAAATGTTCATCGTGCAGTATATGCAATTGGAGAAAAAGCAACTCAGGCCTATGAAGGTGCACGTGAAAAAATAGCAAGTTTTATAGGCGCTGAAAATTCATCAATTATTTTCACTAAGGGGACCACAGAATCAATAAACCTTGTAGCTTATGCCTGGGCAAGAAATAATTTATCTTCAAATGATGAAATATTAGTTACTGAAATGGAGCATCATAGTAATCTTGTTCCTTGGCAGCTTGCTGCTAAAGCAACTGGCGCCACTTTGAAATATATTCCCTTAGATGAAAATGGAGCTCTTGATCTAAATGATCCTGATAAATATTTTAATAATAAAACAAAGTTTGTTGCTGTCATACATCAATCAAATGTATTAGGAACAATTAACCCTGTAAAAAGAATTATTGATATGGCACATGATGTGGGAGCAAAAATATTGATAGATGGTGCTCAATGGGTTCCACATGGAGATACAGATTTAACACATTTAAATGCTGATTTCTATGCATTCTCAGGACATAAAATGTTAGGCCCAACTGGAATTGGCATTCTTTATGGTAAACCAGAAATTCTTGATGAAATGGAGCCTTTCCAGGGTGGTGGTGAAATGATCAAATCAGTTTCTATGAATGATGCAACATGGAATGATATTCCTTATAAATTTGAAGCAGGAACACCTAATATTGCTCAGGCCATTGGTTTAGGAGCAGCAGTAGAATATATAAATGAGCTAGGTGTTGATAATATTCATCGTCATGGTGAAAAATTAACCAAATATGCTATGGATAAATTGAATCAAATTAATGGACTAAAAATTCATGGCAATCAGAAAGAACGTGGTCCTGTAATCAGTTTTGAAGTTGAAAATATTCATCCCCAAGATTTAGCACAATTTCTTGATCAAGATGGGATAGCCATACGCGCTGGACAACACTGCACACAACCAATTATGGATAAATTGGGTGTTTTTGCTACCAGCAGGGCAAGCTTTTACATTTATAATACAAAAGAAGATGTAGATATTTTTTGTGAAAGTATTGAAAAAACAGCCAGCATTTTCCAATGATTTTCTTATTTTACTATAGCACTTAAAGTCTAAAAAGGAGTTTGAGCATGAGTGATAATGGAAGTGAACAAAAAAAATACCAATATATGGTAACGATGAGATGGTATGTAGAAACAGATGAGGAACTCGTTGCCGGGGCAGCAGATACAGATGAAAAACTATTAGAAATTGTACGCCATCGAAAGGATGGATCCAAAAGTTGTAGTACCTGTCCAACTAGAAATAATGAAGGTTATGCCGTGTTAGACTATCATTATTTTATGGGCGATAAAAAACCCTATATGTCTACAGAAATGATTAAAAAATAAATAATATTATGGAAACCATCTATCTAGATGACTTTCTTGATGATGGAATTATAAAAGAAAAGTCATTTCGGGAAAAAGTATCTGCTATCAATTGGCAAGATTATAATTCAAAACGTGTAATGATAAAAGGTTGTACTTCTGTCCCGGTTCCTACTTGGGCATATTTAATATTAACTGCTCAACTTTCCCAATTTGCAGATGATATTGTATATGGAGAGCCATGCTCAACTGTCAAAATTTTTAAACGCAAATCATAATTTTGTACAATGTCTGATAAGCAAGATCGAGTAAGTTGGTCCGATTATTTTATGAATATTGCTCGTGAAGTCGCAACCCGTTCAACCTGTGATAGAAAATCTGTAGGAGCAGTTATTGTTCGTGGAAAAACAATTCTCTCTACTGGTTACAACGGTAGCATTAAAGGAGCAAAACATTGTGATGATGTTGGGCATGAAATGGTAAATGATCACTGTATCAGAACAATACATGCCGAAGCAAATGCAATAGTTCAGGCTGCAAAACATGGAATAAGAATTGAAGATAGTGAAATATATGTTACTGCATCACCATGCTATAATTGTTTTAAAATGATAGCTAATAGCGGTATTAATAAAATTTATTTTGGTGAATTCTACCGGGACGAAAAAGTTGTCGAATTAGCTAATAAACTCAATATAGAATTAACAGACCTATCAAAGTAAATAGATTCTATATTAAATCTGAAACCAGTAATTAAACTTTAAGAAAATAGAATTTGAACTATTTTTACTCCAAGAATTATCACTTGCTGAAAAATAATTATCATTGTGAAGATTATATACAATAAATAGAGTGCTTCCTGGGCGATACTCCCATCTTAATACAAAAGTACCTACAAGATTATTTACCTTAAAATCAGGATTGCCATTGTAGGAATATGGTTCTAACTCTCGAGTTTTTTCAGCCACCAGTTTATAATAGTTTTTATAGTCCATATCTACGGTAAATGGTTGAAAAAACGCTTCAAATGTTAAATCTGGAGTAAATGTCCAATTAAATCTTACTTGTATATCATTCATAACAGCTGCAGAATTTGCATAAATAATATCAGTGCTTAGCGAATCCTCTTCAATGCCAACCCATTCCATAGATTTTGTTCCTAAATCTTGGAACCCTTCAATCATTAGATTAATATTATCACGAGGACGAAATCTAAGATTTAGACCCGCACGATAACCCCAAGGCCGATACTCCCCACGTCCATATCCAAGATATGGTCGTATAATTAATTTTCTTCTTTTATCTGTCTGGAACCAAAGAATTCCATAGCCTTCTGTCTCTGATTTATACACCCATGCTCTATCATCTCTAAATGTGTCATCATCATTATAGGAAGCAAATTCCATATTCAATTCGCCACCAAAATCCCAATAAGATTTTAACTGATTTCTTTGCTCTATTGATAAGGATTTTGATAAGGTCAAACCATCTCCTCTTCCATTAATAAAATATCGAAACTCTAAATTATTGTATAAGAATATTCCCCAAGGATCTTGCTTCCTTAACTGTCCATATGTACCATAATACCAAGTGTCATTACGGGTATTAAAACCAATATCATTGATCTCATATTTGTCATCAGTAAATCCAACAACAAAATTTAAATCCCACCATCTTGGATCCAAATATCCAATATTGAAACGTGCTCCATTTCCAACTTTTTCATCTTTTTTTGATTGAACTAACTGTCCTTTAAATGTCAATGTATTATCTAAAAATTTCATAAACCAGTCAAGTCCAATTACATTCGCACCACCATAATTTTTTCGATTAATATCCGTCATCATGATGCCAATTGTTGACACATTATTCAATACTGGTTGCTCTATGCGACCAATAAAATAATTAGTCATAGGCTCGAGCATACCTTTTTGCTGAATAATTGAATCACCACTTTCATATTCCCAATTACCGTATTCTTCATCAGTAACTGCATCAATGATACCATATTTAGTGCCCCCTGCTGTTTGACCTAAAATTTTTCCAGCACCTAATATTGTAGTCGCATCCGGTCTATCAATTATTGTAGCATCATCAGGTAATAAAAATCCTGGTGTTTGACCAATCCTTCGAGAATGAAATAGTTTGTATCGGTTTTTAAAAAAAGAACCACCCTCAATAAAAAAGGGTCTTCTTTCATCAAATTGTGTTTCAAAAGCTGTCAAATTCAAAACAGATGGGTCTGCTTCCACTTGACCAAAGTCCGGATTAACTGTCATATTTAATGATGATTGCGCACTTAATCCATATTTCATATCAATTCCTATGGAGCTAACATTCGTTTGATCGCTATTTCCATTTAAAATGTATGGAAATACTTCAGCTTTTTTTGGTGATGGTATATCCGCCATCCCTTTTAACACTCCATAAAATGGGACAAAACCATTAAGCCCTTTTGATTTACCTGGCCATTGGACCTCTTCTTGTAGCCGATGAATATGACGAGCAATAAAAATTCCCCAATCATTATCTGTATTGGCATCAAATTGAAATACGCTTATTGGAATTTGCATCTCAACAGACCAACCGCTATCATGCAACGCTACCTCAAATTCCCATACAACATCCCAGGACCTATTAAACGCTTCCATACCTTCACCGGAAACAGATACATCCATCCGAGATCCTAAAGGATTTACTGCAAACCAATAACCTGTTCGGTCATCATCATTCGAATCAAATGCTATACCTACCCAATCCGAATGGGGTCCAAATGCTTCCATCCAACTATCCCGTCGACTTAATCTACCGGTAATTTTTTCTGGTTGAGAATCTAAATTATTTATGGATACATATATATTATCATTATCATAAAGCACTCTAGCTATTGTAGTCTCTGAAGGTTGAGAAAGATTATAAGGTTCAAACTGAATAAAATCGCTTTCTTTTAATGCATTCTTCCATACTTCATCATCAATATTACCATCAATAATGGGTGGCGTAATAGTTCTGGTCGCAACCATTTCACGAAATCGTAATTGATTAGGATTTTCTATCTGATAATCATCAGCAATTATATATGCGCTTAGTAGTAAAAATATAATTATTGTATATTTTTGGACCATAAGAGGCAAAGAATATAATTGCAAAATCATTGCACATGTATGTAATTAAAAACTACTGAGATATATTTTCTGCAACGAGATCTGCTAGATCTTTAACTTTGATCTCATTGCGACCTTCAGGTGTGAGAGGTTTTAATCCTTGATTCATCATACCATAACAAAAGTTGCAACCAGTAATAACAGTATCTGCTTCAGATTCCACTACTTGTTCTGCTCGAACTAAATGAGTGCGTCCTGTAGTTTCTTTTTTCCACCAAAGGCCACCTCCGGCTCCGCAACAGAGAGTATTTTTCCCGGATTCAGGTAATTCAATAAAATTGTCTGAAGCAGCATTGATTGCAGTTCTTGGAGCATCAACTTCATCAAGCATCCTTGATAAATTACATGGGTCATGGTACGTAATTTTTCCATTTGCAGTTTTATTTACCTTGATACGTTCATCTGTGATTAATTGTTCAATCACTTGAGTGTGATGTTCTACAGTATAAGTTATTGTATCGTATTTACTATATTCTTTTTCCAGATTCAATGCACAATGTGGACATAAAGTAACAACTTTTTTTGCTTCACTTAATTGTTCCATATTATGTTCTCTTAACATGGAATACGTTAGTTTGTCACCTAAACGATTAACTGGATCTCCAGAACAATGTTCCTGTTCAAGAATTCCATAAGTAACATTTGCAACATCAAGAATTTTTGTAAAGTTCTCTACAGATTTTGTGAATTCAGGATCTAGTTCATATCGAGCAAAGCAACCCAACCATAATACATATTCTTTATCTTGTGTAAACTTTGGTAGTCTCTCTGCTAATGGGCTATTTGTGGCCCCTTCCGTATTTCCAGTTTCTTGTAAATTAGTAAATAACTTTTGGTATTCCTGTGGAACCTTTCCTTCAACCAATACTTCTAGTCGTCTTATTTCATCTGATTTCTCTACATGATTACCTACAGGACAAACCTCTGTACAAGCCTGACAAGTAGTACACTCCCAGCCTGCTTCCACATTAATCTGAGATAAAACATCTACATCTTTTGTATCTAAAAGTGGTTCACGTAAATCAAGAATAAAGTGGTGTTTTGGATCAAGGATCCCGCCTCCTCGATTTGCTGGGCAAACATCAACACAGCGACCACATTCTACACATGAAAAAATATCCAAAGCTTGATTTTGGGTCATCTTAGTGAGCCCCGCTAACATATCATCTAATTCTTCTTCTGACCCTTCAAGATCTATATTTACAGGGGTATGATCTGGTTGATCAAATGGTCGAAAAAATATATTTATTGGGGCTAGAACCAAGTGAAGATGTTTTGACCGTGGAATCAAAAATAAAAATGCAAGAATAATAGCTGAATGAATCCACCAATTAATTTTCCAAAAGAAAGCTGAAATTTCTCTTTCCCCTATTAAATATGTAACCATTAAAACAACAATGAAAAATGCAACTAAACCCGAGGTTGGAGATAGCTTCCCTAGTGCTTTTGGTTTCGTAATAAATCGACGATATGCAAGAGATAAAATACCAACAATAACTAGGATAGAAAATGGCGTAACAATCATTGTATACACTTTATGGGCATTAGGACTTAATAAGGAAAAGCCAAAACCTTTTGCAAAATGATCAATTGTTACAAGCCCAAAAATCACAAAGCCCCAGAAAACAAAAGCATGCATTAATCCAGGCCAAAAACGACCTTTGACAACTTTTTCATGTAAAAACACTTCTCGGAACATTCGCCAAAAACGAGCACCAAAACGATCAAATGGTAGTGTACCCAAGCCTTTGAATACAATAAGTAATCGACGCGAAACCTCATATATAAATGAGGCCAAACATGTTATAATTCCTAAACCGAGAACTATTTTTTCGGCGAAAGAAAAATAAATATCATGCATAAAATACTATTTGGATTGGATTGCTTCTGTAAGTTTAGGAATAATTTCCAATAGATCCCCTACTACACCGTAATCAGCAATTTCAAAAATAGGAGCTTCTGGATCTTTATTAATTACTACAATATTCTTTGAAGCCTTCATACCTACTACATGCTGAATGGCGCCAGATATACCTAAAGCTAAATACATCTTTGGAGAAACAGCTTGGCCAGAACTCCCTACCTGATGCGATGGAGGTAGCCAGCCAGAATCTACTACTGGCCGAGAGGATGATATTTCTGCTCCTAAAGCTTCAGCAAGATCCTGAACCATTGGAATATTTTCTTCTTTACCAATACCCCGTCCTACAGATACAATCAATTCAGCCGCTGAAAGATCAACGCCACCTGAAGATTCTTTGAAAGGTTCTTCCGATTCTGATTTAATCATAGATGAATCCAAGCTGATCGATACCTCTCTTGTTTTTGCATTGCCTTGTACAGCATCATCTGAAAGAAAAGATGCAGATTGAAAACTAATTAAAAAAGGCGTATCCCCATGTGGGCTTATATCGGTAAATAATTTTGCATTAAACATTTGTTTTGTTAGTGAAACTTCTTTTTCATCAACATGAATAGATATGCTATCTGCTAAAAAAGGCCGCATTAGTTTTGCACTTACTCTTGGAACATAATCTCTTACTTGATAGGAATGTCCAAATAAAACATATGTTGGGTTTTCTTGATCGATTACTTGTTTTACTGCTTCAGCATATCCATCTGAAGAATATTCATTAAGTAATTCATTATTAATAAATAACACCTCATCTAGATCGTATTCAGATGCTTCAGATAATAAAGAATTTGTATTCTTTCCCATTACCAATGCACCTGTAGAAAGACCTAAGGTATTGGAGATGTGTTGCGCAGCAGCAACAGACTCAATACCCATACGGTGAATGGTCCCATTATTATCTTCTAAAACAACTAAAATATCCATCTTAATTAAGCAATTTTAATTTCGTTACGAAAAACAGTTACTAATTTTTCAACAACTTGATCAACAGACCCTTCAATCATAACAGTTTCTTTAGCGCTGCTGGGAGCATATATTTTTTTGATTGATTGATTTTGATCTTTCACACTTGGCGTTACAACATGTATTTCTTTTTTCTTAGCACCCATTATACCTTTAAGTGAAGGATATCTAGGTGTATTACAACCAGATTGAACACTTATACTAGCAGGTAAAGACATAGTCACCCATTGAAAATAGCCTGCTTCTAATTCTCGCTTCACTTTAATTTTATTATTTATGATCTCTGTAGACATTGCTAAAGTTGCAGTAGACATACCTAGCAATTCTCCTAAAATAATTCCTGTTTGACCATACCCAAGATCATCTGACTGTAACCCAGAAAAAATAATATCAAAATTTTCTTCTTTGAGCGTTTCTGCAAAAAGAGAGCCAGCTAATAATGGATCAGTTGGATACTTATCCTTAGACTGAATATGAATTCCACGGTCAGCTCCTTTTGATAGAGCTTCACGAATAACTTTTTGTGTCCTATCTGGTCCAAGGCTAACAACAACGACTTCTCCATCATTATTTTTTTCGCGTATCTGCAGAGCTTCTTCCAGGGCATAATTATCACTTTCATTCATTATATATGCAACTTGAGATTCATCTAGCCAATCCTCATTAGACACAAGAGGCAGTGGCGATTCAGGACTTGGAACTTGTTTAACTAATACCGCAATTTTCATATGTATCTATATTATCAAATTTTTGTAGTCGAAAACAATCAATTAAAATATCTCTATCTAATTGCTGTTTGAATATTATTTTTTTCATAACTATTTTTAAATAATAGACCGACCGGTCGGTTTATTTTAAATAAAGGGATTTTCTTTCGCAAGAAAATAATTAATTATATTTTTGTTCTAATATATTTTATATGATGTATAAACTTGCATCTGTAATTGTAACTTTATCTTATGCTTACTATCCTCTTTCTAAATAAAACTATAATCCTTGCAAACATTTTATTTATAGTTGGGACTCTAATACTTCTTTGGGGTATAATGAGAATAATATCAAATCGATTTAAAAAGAAATAAATGTATAAAAATTTAATTTTTAAGCTAGGTCACATCATAAAAATAATATTTGCCCCTAGCAAAATACTGTACTAGTTTTGGTAAAGCGATCTATGAATTGTATAAAAATTCGTTCGTCTAGTAATTAATGATAGAAAATTAATTAGATACTTTAAGGAGGTACTAATGAATAGAAACAGGTTATTAGGTCTTTTTCTTTTTATAGCACTAATCGTGCCACAGCCAAGTCAGGCCCAGTTAGGTGGTTATTATCATATGATTGGTGTTTACTTAGAATATACATATGTAGTAAGGGAAATGACTGATGTTGAAGATCCACAAAATGGATATAGCGTAACTGCTAGTTGGCCTAGCGCAGCTAGTCCTTTATATACACATGAGCTTTTAAGCTTTGATGTTGGTGATACTATAGCAGTCGTTCCTGCCCCACTAGTAAACCCAGCTTTGTTAGCTGGATATGGTGTAGATCTGTATTTGAATTTATCAGATGATGGAGATATGTTTATTAGCGGTACGTATCCAACTATTGGAGTAGAAGACTGTTCTACTTCGTTAACCATTCCACCGGTAGAAGATCCTGCTACATATCAATTAGGCGGTGAGCCTGTTGTTGATGAAGCTGCAGGAACTGCAACATGGGGTTTTGGAATTGTAACTTCTGGAATCTTTGCTAATCAGATGTATGCTCCTGATTTAGCTGCTGGCGAAACAGAAGGTGTTGACTTTGGTATTGGAACAGAACAAACCTGTTGGGGTATGATTACGGCACAATACGATGCTAATTTTGAAAGAATCGAAAGTGCAGAAGTTTACTGGGAAGCACAAGATGGTGTCGCAACCACATTAGGTGTTGATTCAGAAGGTAATCTTAACAGAGTATTTGGTGTTACCGGTGCTTTTGGCGACGTTACTACAATCCCTTATTTAGCAACATTAAATCCTGCAATTCATGTAGGAGAATGGCCAATGATTGGTGGTTCAGGTGCTGATGTAAACGGCGATGGTTCTATTGATGGCGCTGATGGGTTTACTCCTAATCCGGAGTTAGAGTGGGGTTATATATTTGATCCTTCTGGAGCAGATGGCGCACCATTTACTGGTGATGAACCATTGCAATTTACTGGTTACTATTTTACAGGTAACTTTTTAACTGCAGCTGGTGCAATACAGGCCGCCGCAGGTGATGACGCTGATGGCGATGGTGTTCCAGATAACATTGCTGCAGCAATTGCGCAGTTTATGGCTGCTGGCTATGATCAGGCAACCGCTACAGTAATGGCAGTAAATGCTGTTTCTTCAGCATTTTTTAGTGGTCTTGCACAACTATGGGGTGTGGATTCTACTACCGCTGCTGCAGCTGCTGGTCCAGTTGGAAGCTATGCTGATAGTCTATTTCAAGTATTATCAGCCGCAGGCCTGCCAACAGATCAAGTATTAGCTCAAACTGCTCAAGCAACTTCTGTGTATGCATTGGGTGTATTGACTTCACTTGGTGTAGAAGTAAATGATTCAGGTCATGACTTTGGAGCAGCTACTAATCCATTAGCTAACCCAAGTTGTGAAAATGATGCTACTGGTTGGGAAAACTATCCTAATGCAAACAGTCAAGCTAATGTAACCACTGGTGAAACAATG
>Ga0208261_1000156_pt1 | contig 28566 bp, 31 predicted proteins | sample Knorr_S7_td_DCM__FD_185595 | JGI IMG/M metagenome (GOLD analysis project Ga0208261, IMG submission 185595) | Marine microbial communities from Southern Atlantic Ocean transect - Knorr_S7_td_DCM_ad_131m_LV_B (SPAdes) (version 3) | ecosystem: Environmental > Aquatic > Marine > Oceanic | place...
CAATACCTTCAATGCCTTTCCGCGCTTCGTGAGGGTGAACTCCAGCTGTTGCCCAGACATCTGTAAACATCTTTGCCATTTCGATAGCCTCGTAACTGGTTTCAAAGTCTGTGCCTACATTTACGAAACCAACAACCGATGCTTCTCGCGCTCGAAGAATTTCTTCTTCAGTATTTTCAGAAAGGTGACAATGATTGTCAAACCACTCAATCATCTAAACCCAACAAATTTATATCCACTTTTTTAAAAAGCGGTTTTGGTTTTTTTATGTTTTTCCCATTCTCAGGCTCTTTTCTTTGCCAAGAATCAACGGAGCCGAATACATCATTAAGCAACTCAGTCGAAAAGGGTAGGTATGGTGCTAAACAAACACGCACCCCAGCGATAGCTGATAAAGCGGTACCTAATACAGTTGCTGCCCTTTCAGGGTCTGTCTTCGAAAGTTTCCAAGGTTCCATCAAGTTCAAATAAGCATTCACTTCGGCTGCGCCTGACATCCCTTTTTGTAAAGCAGTTCTTAACTCCACCTTGTCAATCTCTTCGGCTACGAGTTCTACGATTTGATCAATCCTCGCAAGTAACGCGAGATCCTCATCATTTCTAAGTTCAGGAGACGGAATTTTCGCATCACAAGAATTATAAATCATCGATAAAACTCTGTTGACTAGATTTCCCCATGTAGCCACTAGCTCTTCGTTAACTCGACGACAAATCTCTTCAACTGTCAGGTCAGTATCGCTTTGCTCAGGGAAAGAAGCGGCCAATGCATACCTAAGAGAATCTGCTTCAAAAACTTCAAGGCTCTCTGTGATTGTTAGGCCAACTCCCCGACTAGCAGAAGCTTTACCTCCTTTAAACGTTACGTACTGGTTTGCTGGAACGTTGCTCGGTAAATTTAAGCCTCCATAGCCAATGAGCATTGCGGGCCAGATAATGGTGTGGAAAGGGATGTTGTCTTTGCCAATAAAGTAAACAGAACGGCTGTCGGGGTTGGACCACCACTTTTTCCAATCATCTTCTAATCCATTATTTTTTGACCATTCTTTAGCTGCTGAAAGATAACCGATGACTGCTTCAAACCAGACGTATATCTTCTTGCCCTCACCTATTCCTTCAACCGGAACTTCAATACCCCAGTCTAAATCGCGCGTAATTGCACGATCGTGCAGACCTTCCTCAATCCATCCTTTTGAAAAATTTAAAACGTGGTTACGCCAGCCTTCTCTTCCCGAGAGCCATTCAGAAAGTGGTTCTTCAAAATCTGACAGTCTTAAATAAAAATGTTCAGTCTCTTTAAGAGTGGGCTCACTTCCGCTTATCTTTGAAATCGGTTTGATCAACTCTTCAGGATCTAAAGTTCTTCCACAGGCCTCACACTGATCTCCTCTAGCTTCAGAATATTCACAATGCGGGCATACTCCTTCTATGTATCTATCCGGCAAAAACCTTCCCGCATCCTCGTCATAGAACTGTTCTGAAGAACGTTTATCTATATGGCCTTTTTCAAAAAGTTTCATGAAGACATCATGAGTGACCTCTGAGTGATTATCTGTTCCAGTGGAGGTGTACAAATCCCAACTAATAGCAAGTTTCTCCCAGTTATCTAGAAACTCCTTGTGATATCTGTCAACAATTTCGGATGGTGTGGTTTCCTCTGAGTCGGCTCTGACAGTTATCGGAGTGCCATGAACATCAGATCCACTAACCATCAGCACTTCGTTACCTGAAAGTCTTTGGAAACGTGCAAACACATCGGCTGGCAGATAAGCGCCTGCCAAATGTCCTAAATGTCGGGAACCAGAGGCATACGGCCAAGCAACCGCGACAAGAACTGGGACTGAATCGTTTTTGTTTGTCATCAGTGCCGAGACTATCTCAATCTTTGGGGTAGCCCTTGGCTAATCCAAATCTATATACAACTTATAAGCCCTTCCTCGCGAAACACCCAGTTGTTTCGAGACTTGATTTGAAGCATCTCTTGCAGACAACCCTAAATCTTTGGCCTCACGAAGAGTCTTAAAGATGTGTTCATCAGAAATAGTAGTTTCATGAGTGGAACCTTCAATCACTATTACTACTTCACCCTTTGGTGGAGAGTTATAATGCTGCATTGCACTCTTTAACGAACCTCGCCAAACCTCTTCGTGGATTTTTGTCAGTTCTCTTACAACAGCAACTTGGCGATCTTCTCCTAAGTGTTGACACATGTCTTTAAGCGTTCCTTGAAGACGTTTTGGAGACTCAAATAAAATAATTGTTCTTTCCTCAACTGCTAACTCCTTGAGAATTTCTTCCCTCTCTTTTCCTTTTCGTGGGATGAAACCTTCCATCACCCACCGTTTCATTGAAATGCCGCTAACAACCAAAGCAGCCAGTACTGATGACGCACCGGGAATCACTGAAACATTGCAACCATTTTCTATAACTGTTTTTACAAGTTCTTCACCTGGGTCTGAAATACCTGGAGTTCCTGCATCACTGACCAAAGCCACGGTGAGGCCATCTTTAATTTTTTCAACAATCTCAGACTTGCTCTTAAATTCCGTATGTTCATCAACTCGTATAAGTTTCTTCTTTTTCACCCCTATGAGTTTCAAAAGTTGACCCGTTCTTCTCGTGTCTTCACAGGCGATCAAATCTGCAGACTCAAGAGTTTCTATCGCACGTTTTGATAAATCAGAAAGATTGCCTATAGGAGTAGCGACTAGAAAAAGAGCCCCTTCTTTGGTTTCAGACATTAAACCTAAATTCCATTACATCGCCGTCCTCAGGTTTGTATTCTTTACCTTCGCTTCTGATAAGTCCCGCTTCTCTAGCCTTTAGCCATGAGCCTTGTTCAAGCAGTGACTGCCATCCGATTGTCTCAGCTCGAATAAACCCTCTCTGAAAATCAGTATGGATTCTGCCTGCGCATTCAGGGGCGTTTGAACCTCGTCTGAAAGTCCATGCTTTACTTTCCTTCTCTCCAGTTGTAAAAAATGTTCTCAAACCCAAAAGGTGATAGGCCGAACGAACAAACCTCGATAAGGCACCTTCTCCTAAACCAAGCTCTTCTAGCATTTCTGACTGCTCTTCAGGTGTCAGCAAAGCGGCCTCGGACTCAAGTTGAACACACATGCCTATCACTTCTTGATCGGGTAGTTCCGCGATGACCGGCTCCAATATTTGATTTGTTTCTTCTACTTGATCTTCACCCACATTTACAACAGCTAATACTGGCTTGTCGGTTAATAGGAAAAAATCAGATAACAGTTCTCTTTCGCTTGATGTTAAATCACTTTTATAAATAGGAATTCCTTGATCAAGCTGTTCCGAAGCATGTTTCAAGGAATCGAGAATTTGACCAATAGATTTGTCGGATTTAGCTACCTTTTCCATTTTTAATAACTGTTTTTGGGTAGTTTCTAGATCTGCTAACGCTAATTCAACCTCTACAATTCTCAAATGCTCAACAGGGTCTGTAGGTCCTGGTACGTCATTGTCTGAAAATGCTCTAAGCACAAAAACGATTGCGTCAACTTCTCGTATACCTGCGAGGAAACGATTTCCTAAGCCTTCTCCCTTAGCTGCACCTTCTACCAGTCCACCAATATCAGTAAATTGGATGGTAGCTGATACTATTTTTTGCGAATCGCTCATCTCTCCCAAAAGACTTAGCCTGCTGTCTGGAACTCGCGCTACCCCTTCATTTGGGTCCGTGGTAGCAAAAGCGTAAGGTGCCGCCAAAGCACCGCCTCCAGCTAAGGCGTTATAAAGCGAAGACTTGCCAGCATTAGGCAAACCAACAAATCCAAATCTTTCCATTTGAAAACCTTAAATAATAAAAAATCAGACAATTAGACTAAGACAAGGATAAGGTCTCTGCGCCCTAATGAGGTAGCCTGCCGTTATGTCGAAACGTACAAGTAAAAAGAAAACCAATGCAAGACGCAAAAAAGCTAACCATGGCCGCAAACCAAATATGGGCAGAAACAGCTAATTGGGGGAATCTCAATCAATAAATTGTTTATCTGATGAATAACTTCCGTTTATTTCTTATGCCAATCCTGGCAGTAGCACTTGCTATTGCAACAGGCGCGATAATAATTGCTCTTTCAGGCTCTTCACCAGTAGATGCTTATAAAGCTTTAATAGAAGGATCATTAAGTGACTCAAAAAGTATTGGAAGAACTTTAGAAAAAGCTACGCCTTTAGTTATGGGAGGTCTTGCTGTAGCTTTTGCCTTTAAGGCCGGACTTTTCAATATTGGAGGTCAAGGTCAACTAGTTTTCGGAGCTTTAATTGCTGGTGCTGTTGGATATGGAATTACTGGCCTTCCATGGATAATTCATACACCACTAGCTCTTTTAGCTGGTGCAATTGCCGGAGCTATGTGGGGAGCTATACCCGGGATTCTTAAAGCAACCCGAGGCGCTCATGAGGTGATTACGACTATCATGTTGAATTTCGTTGCGTTGAATATGACTGACTGGCTCGCTTCAAAGGTATGGAGAGAAGAAGGAGTCATAGTTAGGACTCCCCATATCGAAAGCAGTGCAGAGATACCTAGATGGGGTGAACTGCCTGCTGGTTTCTTTTTGGCTGTAGTAATTGCCTTCTTATGTTGGTATTTGTTGCGTAGTACAACTTTTGGCTTTGAAATAAAATCGGTAGGTCTAAATCCAAATGCTGCCAGCTACGCAGGCATCTCCGTTAAAAAAATCATCATCATGACTATGGCAATTAGCGGTCTGCTAGCGGCTCTCGGTGGAGCAATTGAGACTCAGGGAGTTGTTGGAAGATATGAACCTGGATTTAATGCTGGACTTGGGTTCGAGGGTATAACTATTGCTCTCCTAGCGAGAACTCACCCCTTGGCAGTTATACCGGCGGCAATTCTTATAGGAGCAATGGAAGCGGGGGGTTCAATGATGCAATTTAAAGCTGATGTATCCCCAGAAATTACTGACATTATTCAGGCTTTAATTCTGATCTTCGTGGCCACACCAATAATAGTTAGATGGTTCTTAAGTCAGAAAGAAGCGAATGAGCTTTCTGTTTCGACCACTTGGGGTTCATAATGAGTGAAAACCAAACAAGAGATATTGGAAAATTCTTTTTCAATAAGAGATGGTGGATTCTAACTACTGTACTTCTTGTGTTTTTTACACTCTGGACAGCAGAATTTCAGCAGGCAAATACCACCTCTGTTCTAGTTAGTACTCTTAGGCACTCTACTCCTCTAGTGCTTGGCGCTATGTGCGGACTTTTATGTGAACGATCCGGCGTCATCAATATTGGAATTGAAGGACAAATGTTGATGTCTGCTTGGGGTGGTTTTATGGTCGCTTCTTCATCCGGCAGTCTGCTACTAGGTGTCTTTGCAGGAATTGGTATAGGAATGATGATGGGTGGTGTATTAGCGGGCATTTCAGTCGGTTTACGTGGTGATCAAATAATTGCTGGGACTGTGATAAATATCGCCGCAATCGGGATAACAAGCTTCTTTTTCTCCTTAGGAAGAACACTTCCTTCAGGAAAAGCACAAGTTATTAAACTTGGACCCTTGGCTGACATACCAGTCGCTGGAAGAGTTTTATTTTCTAATAAACCGATTACATATTTAACGCTCTTGATGATTCCAACTCTTTGGTTTCTTCTTTTCCGGACCAAGTGGGGACTACGCACCAGAGCTGTAGGCGAACATCCAAGCGCGGCAGAAACTGTTGGGATATCCGTAATAGGAATGCGCTATTTGAACGTCATAATGGGGGGCGGTATTGCAGGTTTAGCAGGAGCCTACCTTAGCCTGGAAGCCGTTGGGTCATTCGAACGTGGCATGACGAATGGAAAAGGTTTTGTTGCTTTGGCTGTGATGATTTTTGGCCGATGGAATCCTGTAGGTGCATGGGGTGCTGCTCTTCTATTTGGCTATGCAAGTGCTATCCAAACCCAATTCCAATTTAGAGATTGGTTGACAAACGACCCTCAATTCATTGGAATAATTCCTTTTGTTGTAACAATAGTTGTTCTAGCTGGATTCGTAGGAAGAGCTAGACCTCCTGCTTCTATCGGTCAACCTTATTCAAGGGAATAACAGATGTCATCAAACACTCTCGCACTTGAAGCAACTGATATTTCGAAAACCTTCGGAAGTGTAAAAGCGAACGATCAAATAAACCTTGAGATAAAAAAAGGTAAAATTCACGCTCTTCTGGGTGAAAACGGCGCCGGAAAAAGCACATTAGTTAACATTCTTTTCGGTCTTTATAAAGCTGATTCTGGAGTAGTAAAAGTAAACGGTGACGCTGTTGATCTTGGACGCCCTAAAGATGCAATCGATCGCGGAATAGGGATGGTGCATCAACATTTCCAATTAGTGCCCGTTTTAACCGTTGCAGAAAACATTGTCTTAGGTAACGAACCAGCCAATAAGGCCAGCGTTATAGATATCGATAACGCTAAGGAAAAGGTCAGGGAGTTAGCAGAAGAATACCAACTCGACGTAGATACAGAGGCGACAGTAGAAGACTTGCCTGTCGGCACACAACAGAGAGTTGAAATTCTTCGTTCTCTTTACAGAAAAGCAGATATTTTGATTCTGGATGAACCTACCGCCGTTTTAACACCTCAGGAAACTGATCACCTTTTGCAGGTTCTTAAAAAACTTGCTTCTCAGGGGGTCGCGATAATTTTTATCACTCACAAGCTAAGAGAAGTCCTTGAGGTAGCCGATGAGGTTACTGTAATGCGCAACGGTCAAGTAGTCGGTTCTACAACTCCAGCAGAAACAGATGAGTCCGGTCTCGCCGAAATGATGGTTGGCCGAAGTGTAGTTCTTCGTGTGTCTAAAGAAGCAGCATCGCCTGACGAAACAGTGCTTAGTGTAAGAAACCTTTGTGTTGAAGACGATAGAAGACTTCTAGCGGTAAATGATCTATCTCTGGAAGTGAGATCGGGTGAAATTTTTGGCATAGCTGGCGTTGAAGGAAACGGACAAAGAGAACTTGTTGAAACCATTACTGGATTGAGAACTATAGATACGGGGGAAATTTTTATTGGAGATACTTCAATAAGTGAATTTTCACCAAGACAAATCAGTGAATTAGGCGTTGCACACATTCCTGAAGATAGAGAGAAACACGGACTAATCGGGGCGCATTCCGTAGCAGACAATTTAATTCTCAACAGGTATTACAAATCTCCTTTCTCTAATCGTGGCATCCGTCAACAAAAAGCAATTGCCAACTACGCCAAAGACATGGTTGATAAATTCGACATACGCACACCTAGCATTGAAACACCGTCGAGTTCTTTATCAGGTGGGAACAAACAAAAAGCTATTGCCGCTAGAGAGTTCTCTCACAACGCCAAACTTTTAGTTGCCTCCCAGCCCACTCGAGGCATAGATGTAGGAAGTATCGAGTTCGTCCATCAACAGTTGATAAACCAAAGGGATCAAGGATTGGCTGTACTTTTAGTTTCTGCTGAATTAGATGAGATACTCAGCCTCTCAGACCGTATCGGTGTTATATATCGCGGCCAATTAATAGTTACCGCAGATGCAGCAGATCTTGACCGAAATAGAATCGGCAGAATCATGACAACTGGTTCAGATTCAAATTGAAAATATGAGTATTGAAATTGACCTAAGTGGAAATGTCGCATTGGTAACCGGTGCAAACAGTCCAATAGGTTTAGCAATCGCTTCTAAACTGAAAAAAGCAGGAGCAGAACTGATTCTTGCCGTACACAATAATGACGACAATGTAAAATCCTTCACAAATTCTGTTCCTGCAACAATTTTGAGTGCAAATCTTCGAAATCCACATGAGGTTGAGAAACTAATTTCTGAAACTTTAGAGGTAAGCAACCAGTTAGACATAATTGTCAATAATGCAGCACTTCAAAACGTTGAAAACCTCAGCGAAATAGATGCAGACAGCTGGGATGCCGTCTTAGAGACCAACCTAAGAAGTATCCATCTTGTGATGCGTGCGGCATTACCCGCTTTAGAAAAAAGCGAAAATGCTTCAGTTGTAAACGTAGTTTCGATTGAAGGGCACCAGCCGGCACGAGGTCATTCTCATTATTCGACAAGCAAAGCTGGTTTATTGATGTTAACTAAATCAGCTGCTCTTGAGTATGCGGATCTTGGCATCAGGGTAAATTCTGTTTCTCCTGGACTAATTGATGACGGAAATCTCAAAGATCGTTGGCCTGAAGGAATTGACAGATGGTTAGATTCTGCTCCCCTTGGAAGGGTGGGTGCTCCTGAAGATATAGCTGATGCCGTAGTTTTTCTTTCGTCTTCTTTGGCACAGTGGATAACAGGATCAGATTTACTCGTTGATGGTGGCATCTCGACTAATGCAACCTGGTGAATCAGTGATCAAAATCACTTCGAGTTAATTCATAAATTTTTTGTCTACTATCTGGCCAACCTTTAAGCAATTCTTCTCTATCTGCCAACTGAAACATTTCTTGAGAATAAGGAGGAGCCATCGTGGTTCCTAATAAAGTCCACTCCCCTGTTGTCCTCGAACCTTGCCAAACTCCCGGTTCGACGATCACCTGTGGTCGATGTCCGGAATCAAGATTTGAACCTAGAACTGGTTCTTCGATCTTTCCAGCAGGATTCAACAAAAGCATCTGTGCGGGTGCTCCTGCGTAGTAGTGATAAACCTCAACTGATTTAAGCCTGTGCATGGCCGAGAAGTTACTTTTACTCAAAAGGTAGTAGATGGCTGTCGAATTTTTATCTTTGAGAGTTTGCACCCACATGCCACCTTCCATCGGCAACGGCGCTAGACCCAAAATGTCCGCTATTTCCGCCGCTGTCTTCTCCTTATCTAGCACCTTTAAACCTCTATCAATCTGAAAGCTCTTTCCCTTACTTCTCTCAGAGCTCTTTCCTCATCGATTGTTATCAAATCACCCTTTGAGAGAACTTTAGAGCCCGCAACCCAGACATCTGTTACTTCTCTATTAGCTCCAGACCAAACTAGATGAGCCAAGGTTTCATTCAAATCAGTCGATGGTATGAAAGTGCTGCAGTCAGTATCAATTCTTATAATGTCTGCTTCCCAACCAACTTGCAAACTTCCTACTCGGTCGAGACCTACAGCCTTTGCAGCTTGTCGTGTAGCCATTCCCAAAGCTTCCAATGGTGTTATTAAAGTTGCATCAAGACTATTTACCCTTGCTAGAAGCGCCGCAACTTTAACTTCCTCCCACAGGTCAAGCGTGTCATTAGAAGCGGGCCCATCTGTCCCCAACCCCACTGTTAGACCTTTCTCAAGCATTTTTTTTATAGGGGCTATCCCCGATCCGAGTTTCATATTACTGATCGGACAATGCGCCACAGATACATTTGAATCAGCTAAAAGTGAAATGTCATCGTCGTCAACCCACACACAATGGGCTGCTAAAACTTTTCCGTCTAATATTCCATTTTCGCTAAGTATCTTGACGATACTTTTACCATATTGAGATTCGAGTTGAGAGCTTTCCTCACGAGTTTCTGCCACATGAATGTGAAACAATACGTCGAGTGACGTTGCGAATTCCGCCAGTTCAAGACATGCCGATATTCCCAAATCATAAGCAGAATGCGGGCCTATACCCACAGTAATTTTCCCTTCCGGATTATGGTAACGATTATAAAAATCTGTGAAATTTTTAAGTCTTGCTTCTGAATAAGAAGACTTAAAAACTCCTGGTGTCATAACAAGTCTCGCTCCAGACGAATTTGCAGATTCAACTAAAGCCTCTTCGAAAAGATACATTTCACAGCTACTTGTAACCCCTGCTCGAAACATTTCCGCAGAGCCTAAAGTCATACCCCAATAAGCATCTTCTTCATTCATATTTCCTTCGCGCGGCCACATCGCTTCAGTGAGCCATCTTCCTAATGGCAACCCGTCTCCCGCTCCCCTAACTAAGGTCATTGGTGTGTGGCAGTGGGCGTTCACTAAACCCGGCATTAAAAGGCCACCTATTTGATCAACTTGTAAATCGGTTCCTTCTTCATCCCCTAGACTGCCAACCCATGCAATTTTGCCTTCTTTAATGTCTATTACACCAGGGGAATAAATACTGCCACTGGCATCACAGGTAACAATAGTGTCGGCGATATAACGTTGGGACTGCATAAAAAAAGACTAGTTGACAAAACTGATTTCTTTACAAATTTCAACACCATTCGTCTTTTTAACATTTAAGTACTATTCTTCGAAGACCTGTCTAATAAGGAAAAAATGTCTAGACACGAAAGAAGCGATAAAAAGAGTCTTAGCGACAAACCAAAATGGTGGGACACCTTCCCCTGGTGGGGAATTGCTATAGTCGCCATTCTTTCCTGGATGGGCTACCAGATACTGACTAAAGACAGTTATGACTTAGCTTGGGACAGAGTGATACCAGGTATAAGCATTACTATCACTGCTACCCTTCAAGCTTTTGCTATGGCTTTAGCTTTGGGGCTCTTAGCGGGAATGGGTCAACTTTCTAAAAATGTAATATCTCGAAACTTAGCTAGAACGTATGTTGAATTCATCCGAGGCATCCCGATACTCCCTCTCATATTTACCGTTGCTCTCGTCTTGCTTCCTCAACTTCAAAATGCGTTAGGTTTCAAACTTTCATTTCAGATGAGGGCAACTGTGACTCTAGCTTTCATTTACGGAGCATACATGGCAGAAATTTTCAGAGGAGGTATTCAGTCAATTGCTATCGGTCAAGTAGAAGCAGGTAGATCGCTAGGGTTAAGTAGACGTCAGACTATGAATTCAATTGTCTTACCTCAAGCGATGAGAGCAATCATTCCGCCACTAGGAAACGATTTCATTGCGATACTAAAAGACACATCACTGCTTTCCGTTCTAGGAGTTCTTGAAGTTACACAACGAGCAAGACAGTTTTCAGCCAGTACTTTTAAATTTCGAGAAGGTTACTTTGTTTTAGCTTTCATATATCTAATTCTCACGCTTGGTCTTAGTTTGCTTTTAGGAGTTCTCGAAAGAAGAATGACTCGTGATGACAGAAATGTTCGAAGTGGTAGAGGTATTGACTGATGATCTCAATTAAGAACCTATCTAAAACCTTTAATAAAAATATTCACGCTGTCCAAAATGTTGATCTGGAGATAGCTGAAGGTGAAGTGGTCGTGATTGTTGGTCCCAGCGGTTCAGGCAAATCAACAGTTCTTAGATGTATTAACAGACTTGAAGTCCCAACTGAAGGATCAATAGCTATCGATGGGGTCGAATTAACGGACCCAGAATGTGATATTGACACAATTAGAGCTGAAGTGGGCATGGTATTTCAACAATTCAACTTATTCCCTCATTTAACGGTGATGGAAAATATCTGTTTAGCTCAACGAAAAGTAAGAGGACGTAGCAAAAGTGAAGCTAATGAAATGACCATGAAACAACTCCTAAGAGTAGGGATTCCCGATAAGGCGGATTCATATCCTCGTCAACTATCAGGTGGACAACAACAAAGGGTAGCTATTGCTAGGTCATTAGCGATGGAACCAAAAATTATGCTTTTTGACGAACCTACTTCAGCATTAGATCCTGAAATGGTAAAAGAAGTTCTAGATGTAATGCTTGAGCTTGCCTCTGAAGGAATGACCATGGCAGTAGTAACACATGAAATGGGTTTTGCTAAAGCGGCTGGTGACCGTTTAGTTTTTATGGACGAAGGAATGGTTGTTGAAATCGGTCCCCCTAGTCAGGTTTTCGAAAGTCCCAAAGAACAAAGAACTAAGGATTTCTTCGACAAGATCCTTTATTGACTTCTTTTTTGTTCCATTCAACTAGATAGACTTAGGCATGACTAGTGAAGGTTCTGGCTTTGATGAATCTGTTTTTCCTGACCTTGTAGCCAGAGGGCCTAAAGTTCTCTTACACGACCATCTTGACGGCGGCCTTCGTCCCTCTACAGTTATTGATCTTGCTGATATTTCTGGATACAAAGAACTACCGTCAAGCAATGTCGAAAAATTATCGGAATGGTTTCACGAAGGTGCTAACCGCAGGGATCTGAACCTATACCTTGAAACTTTTGCCCACACAGTGGGGGTGATGCAGGATGAATACTCTTGCCATCGCGTTGCCAAAGAATGCGCAGAGGATCTTGCTGAAGATGGCTGTGTGTACGCAGAAATAAGATTTGCGCCGTCTCTTTTTACGACACAGAAACTATCCATCCATGAAGTGATAGAAGCAGTTTTATCTGGTTTCTCTGAAGGTTCATCGGGGACCAATCTAACTTTAAGAACAATTATTACTGCTATGAGAACCAGCAACGACTCCAAGACAATCGCCGAAGCTGCCGTTGACTTTCGCGATAAAGGAGTCGTTGGTTTTGATATCGCTGGCCGTGAAGCCGGCTACCCTCCAACGGATCATTTAGAGGCGTTTCAATTACTTCAAAGAGAAAATTTCCATTTTACAATCCATGCTGGTGAAGCATTTGGGTTACCTTCCATTTGGGAAGCTGTCCAATACTGCGGAGCGGAGCGTTTAGGTCATGGAGTGAGAATTATTGATGATATTGAACTAGATTCATCAGGCAACTTCATACTTGGCAGTCTGGCTTCCTTCATCAGAGATAGAAGGATACCTTTAGAATTATGCCCAACATCTAACATTCACACAGGCGCAGTCCAATCATTGGAAGAACATCCCATTGGACTTCTGAAAGACTTAGGTTTTAGAGTTACCGTTAATACTGATAACAGACTAATGAGTAACGTTTCGATGACTTCTGAGTTGCTTTCATTAAATAAAGCTTTTGGCTGGGACCTAGATGACTTTTCTTGGCTTACAGTTAACGCTATGAAAAGTGCTTTCCTTCCTTTTGATGAAAGGATTCACTTAATTGAGAAAGTTATTAAACCGGGCTGGAAAAACCTTTCCTGAAACCGTCTCATAGTTACAGGGAACTGAGATTCATTATGACAACTGCTTCAGAATCAGAATCACGCCAGATAGTCGAAAGTGCAGGAATTCCTGTTTCAAGATGGAAGACCGCTAGCGATATTGATGAAGCTCTAAACGCAGCAAGAGAAATCGGCTTCCCTAATGCACTGAAATTAAATGGCTCCTCTATTGCTCACAAAACCGAGCAAGGATTTGTGAGACTTAATCTAAAAACGGAGTCTGAATTTTTAAACGCTGCTAATGAACTTCTTGAGAATAAAATCGATGATAGTGATCTGCTTATTACAGAAATGCTCTCCGGCTCACGTGAAGTTATTGCAGGTGTAGTCAGGGATTCTCAATTTGGTCCTTGTGTAATGTTTGGATTTGGTGGAGTCCTTGCTGAAGCTATAGCGGATGTTGAATTCAGACTCGCACCTATTACTCCTTATGACGCTAGGGATCTAATTTCTTCATTGAAAACAACCGACCTATTGAAAGAATTTCGTGGAGAAGAAGCTCTTGACATTGACGCAACAATTGATTTGCTTATAAAGCTGGGTGATCTAGCCAAAGATGACAAAATTTTATCGATTGATTTAAATCCATTAATTCTCGTCAAAGGCATTCCTATAGCAGTTGACGCTCTCGTTGAAATAAAAGAGGAATCGTTATGACTAAGGATCTTAAATTCCTTTTTGAGCCGAGAGGAGTGATAGTTACGGGAGTTTCTAGTCATCCTGGAAAATTCGGTTTTGTAGCTCTGCACAATATTCTTTCATGTGGATATGAGGGTAAAGTTTTCGCTATTGGGCGTGAAGAATCTACGGTTCTGGAACAAAAAGTAACTACTTCTCTTGACTCCATCCCTGAAAATGAAGCTGATTTGATGATTTTGTGCACTCCTGTCGAGATGAACGAAGAGTTACTTCGTAAAGCATCCGAAAAAGGTGTAAAAGCAGTTTTTTGTGCCGCTGGCGGATACTCAGAAACAGGTGAAGAGGGTTTAAAAGCCGAAAAAAGACTAGTTGCTTTAGCAGCGGAATTAGATCTCGTTCTTGCCGGCCCGAATGGTCAAGGAGTCGTTTCTCCACCCGCTGGTCTTTGTGCACAAATTGTTGCGCCTTACGCCCCAAAAGGGCGTATAGCTGTGGTCTCTCAGTCAGGTAATTTTGTTTCAAGTTTTCTTAACTATGCGAATCAAACTGGTATTGGTATAAGTAGATCAGTTTCAGCTGGGAATGCTGCCGCTACAGAAATAATTGACTTCCTTGAATGGTTTTCTACTGATCCAGCTACCGATGTAGCTCTCTGCTATCTAGAAGGTTTGGAAAAAGGTCGAGATTTTTTCGAAAGAATTAAAACAATCACGAAGAAATTGCCAATTGTGCTCGTAAAAGGTGGAACCACTATGGGAGGTCAAAGAGCAGCTGCTTCTCATACAGGCTCGCTCGCAAGTGACTCTAAAATTTTTGAAGGTATGGCAAGGCAAGCTGGTATAACACGTGCTCCTAATATCGAATCAGCCTTTGAGATTGCCGCTACATTCGCTACACAACCTCTGCCTAGCGGTCCACGCGTGCTCGTTCTGACAACAGCAGGTGGATGGGGTGTGGTGACTGCAGATGCAATTAGTAACAGTTCTGAATTAGTTCTAACACCCCTCCCAAATGATTTAAAAGAAGAAATCAACAAATTACTGCCTCCACGTTGGAGTAAAAATAATCCGATCGATTTAGCAGGAGGCGAAACCAGAGACACAATTCCAGAACTTCTCTCAATAGCTTCCAAGCATCCAGAGATTGATTCAATTATTCAGCTTGGACTAGGCATACAAGGAAATACTGCAAATCTTGTAAGGACTGGAAAGTTCTACCCTGATCACGGTCTGGAAAGAATTGTTAACTTTCACGAACGCCAGGAAAAAAGGTACGCAGAAGTTTCAATCAAAGCTTCTTTGTCATCAGGTAAACCAATCTTGGTCGCTTCAGAACTCGCTACTACTCAACCAAATAATCCAATGGTCAAAACCATCCGCGACTCGGGTCAGTTATGTTACGCATCGGCAAACAGAGCTGTATCAGCTCTCAACCATCTTGTCAGATATGCAATCTGGAGAAATCAAAGCAACTGACTTTTCTACGATAAATGTGTTAGCTAAATTGTCTTAAGTGATTGACCACGTATTTTCCGATGCAATAGGTGCTTTAAGAGACTCTCTTGAGAGCGCGCGTCTCGAGAGGCAAGATATGGAAGAAAGTTTTTATAACGACCTCTTAATAGGTAACACGTTTTGGAGAGTTAGTTACGGATTACCAGGTGAGGGAAAGCCGCCACGCATACATTGTGACCTTGCACTCGAATGGCCAACATGGTCGCAGACTTCTTATAGGCAATGGTGTCAAGACGGAGAATTAGGAGAACCGATAGAAATACTTGTCGGCTTGGTTCTGAGACTTCAACGCCTGGCGAGTAAGCCAGATCCGCAATTATTCGTTGATAATCTACCCTCAAGTAATCCAAAGTTGGAGAACAGCACGTTTGAAAAATCTGGAACTACTTTAGAGACAATCCACGAAATTGACAATAAGAATAAGATCGATAAGCCGGAGTGGGCAATCGAAGTATCTTATGAGGGCAGTTATGAACTGAGTTCAAAGGTTCTTGAAGACATCTCGGGGTTAGATCTTCACTTCAGCCAACTTGGAACTTGGGTTTCTAGTTCTTTAGTTACCCTCGGAGACCTAGGTTTCGAATTTTTAAACGATTAATCTTTCTGAAAAATTTCTTTTCAGATTCCCTCATCCAAACCTCTGTTAAGTGGTAACAAGTCATCAAATTCTGAGGGTCGATTTTCCGCTTTTGCTTGAAAAGCTTCTTTCATATCGGCAGGTTGGAACATACCTGACTGCCATGTAGCTATGTAATTTAAAGAGTCTGATGTTGAATGGTCTCGTGAATATGTAATCATCTCCTTTGAGCCCCAAATAGCTAGTGGTGATTTTGAAGCAATCTCTTCTGCAATCTCCATGACACCATCCAAAAGAGTCGCTTGGTCAGAAAAAACTTCGTTTACCAGACCAACTGATTTTGCTTCATCTGCCTGCATTCTTCTTCCTGTATATGCCAGCTCTCGACATACCCCTTCAGGGATGAGCTTTGGCAGTCTTTGAAGTGTTCCTACATCAGCTGTCATGCCTATATTTATTTCCTGTATGCAAAAGAAAGCGTCCTCAGATGCGTATCTCATGTCACACGCTGTAACCATGTCAACTGCGCCCCCTATGCACCCTCCTTGTATGGCAGCTAATACAGGGATTCGCGCTTTCTCTAAACAACTAAAAGAATCTTGTAGATGAAGAGCATTTTCGCGAAGGTTGGCCCTAACTCTTCCAACCTCTGCCTGTGAATCACCAGAGCCCATTGAAAAAACCGCAAGATCCATACCGGCTGAAAAATGTTTTCCCGTTGAAGCTAAAACGATTACCCTAGCTTCCCCACTGGAATTAATTTCACCGATAACTTTTGGCAACTCAGACCAAAAGGCTGGAATCATGGTGTTTAGTTTTTCGCCTCTGTTTAAAGTAACAGTTGCTACACCTTTTTCTATTGAGACATCGAAACACTTGTATTCATTCATGTGACCAAGCTAGCTGAGAGTCACGATCATCACGACAATTGGGCGACTATAAGAGATGTTCTACTATTTTTTTTGGATCTTTTTCAATTCGTGGACCAAAACTAGTGATCACTTCTGAAGCCATCAGAGAACCAATCTCTGCACACTTATCCAAAGGCAACTTTCGGCTCATTCCAAAAATTACACCACTAGCAAAAATGTCGCCTGCACCTGTGCTATCAACAACACCTTTAACTGGAACTGCTTCAACTTCAATTTTTTTAGAGTTTTCTAAGACTACTGATCCTCTGGAGCCAAGTGTTATGAATGCAGCATCTACGTTTTTTGCAACTTTTTCGATTGCTTTATCTAAATCTTTAGTCATGTAAAGAGCGCAGATTTCGCTTTCGTTGCAAAAAATATAGTCGACAAATTCTTTTAAAAGTTCAAGCCAATCTTCACGGTGTCTCTCTACACAAAAAGTGTCTGACAAAGCAAGAGCAACTTTACGATTTGAAGATTTGGAAATCTTCATCGCTTTACGTATTGCCTCTTTGGACTCATCGGTATCCCATAAATACCCCTCGCAATAAAGGAGTTCAGAAGAGGCAACTAATTCTTGGTTTATATCTTCTGCTGAGAGATACGCAGATATGCCTAGGAAAGTATTCATTGTTCGCTGAGCATCAGGAGTTACTTGAATCAAACAACGTGCTGTGGGTAAATCTTCATCAATTCCACAAGAAAAATTAACCCCGGCTTTAAACATTCCTTCTCTGAATACCTGACCAAGGTAATCTTCTGAAATCTTGCCGATGTAGGCCGCCGATCCGCCTAATTGTGCGACACCCACCATTGTGTTTGCTGCCGAACCTCCCGGCATTTCTTTACCTGCTGGCATAGCTTGATGCATTTCAGCGGAACGTTCTTCACTTATCAGACTCATCGACCCTTTTGTCAAATTTTGTTTTTCGATGAATGACTCTTCGACCTCAGTTATCACATCAACTATTGCATTGCCGACGCCAACGACATCAATAAGTTGTTGATTTTCTTTATTTTGACTCATTTCAACTTTCTAGAGAGGCAAATGATAAGTGTAGAAGTCTTAAAGTTTAAAGATCCATTTGTTCAGCTTATTATTTCAAATGAACCATGTAAGTCAATAATTTTGACTTGCAAATGATGAACCATGCCATTCGAATCGATTATTTCACAATCGAAAAGTTCCCCCGGATGAGCTACTCTAATTTCTGGCGTGCATTCGATTTTATTTTCTATGCCTAAATCATCATCCAGTCGCTTCTTTACTTTTTGAGCCAGTTGGACACTTTCTATAATTTTTATTCTCGGATCAAGATTGAACGAATTTGTCACGTCAGGCCCTGTTACCGAAACTGAGATCTCTTTTCCAGCGACTTGGAGTGTGCAAAAAATAGTATCCAAATCTTTATTGACGTATTCAGGACAATTAACTTCAGTTACCAAGTGAGGATAAGACGGAAGTAAAACTTCTGGAATAGCTTGCTCAACTATTTTAAATTCCAGATTGTTAGAACTCGAAGTGCAATTTGATAAAAGCATAAGGGTCACAATAATTTTTAATGACCGAATCACAGAATCGCTATCCGATTTCCTTGGCGAAATCTAAAGCTTCTTTCCATGAGGCTTTGTTTTCCATCAAAGACTTGAATTGCATAACATGTCGAGGGCGGTTAATTCCAAGAACTGCTCTTAATTTACCTTCGCTACCGTATATACCTGTAAATCTTCCTTCATCTGGAGAATCGACAACTACTTCAAAGTCATCTTCTGGGCTACTAATTCCCGCAAGTTGAATCTTGCGATCAAACTGGTCGCTCCAAAACCATGGAATTGGAGCGTATGGAAGTGCTTCGGCTTCGGTCTGTAAAAGTCTTAATGCGGCATGTTTTCCTTGTTCCGCTGCATTATCCCAATGCTCTAGTCTTATGCTCTTGCCATAACCTTGATGGTCCCAACGTGCCACGTCGCCCGCTGCCACAATGTTTGGTGCTGCTAAGCATGTTTGATCACAACAAACTCCGTTTTCAATTGTCAAACCAGAGTTTTCCAACCATTCCGTATTTGGAACAGCTCCAATTCCAACAATTACGAGATCTGCTTCTAATAGAGTTCCGTCTTCAAGAAGGACTCCTTCGACTTGAGAATCACCTCTTATTTCTTGGACTTCGACACCACATTTCAGCCGAACACCATTGTTTGTATGTAATTCTGAAATAACTTTCCCAGCTTCTTCTCCTAAAACATGAGAAAGGGGTACATCCTGAGATTCAACTATCGTCACTTCAATACCCAAATTGGAAGCTGTGGCTGCGACTTCGCAGCCAATGAAACCACCTCCTACAACTACAACTTTTGGATTCCCCGATTTAAATGACTTACGTATTTTTATACTGTCGTCAAGACTTCTTAGGGTATGAACGCCATTGATTTCCTCGGTATTAGGCAATTTTCTTGCTCTTGCACCTGTTGCAATTATCAAAGCATCAAATTCTTCTACTTCTCCATTCACCTCTAGAGTTCGTGACTCGATGTCGAGGTTTGACGCCTTACTGTCCGTTCTGACTTCAAGTTCTAGTTCATTAATTTTTTCTGATGTTAATAAAGACAGTTTTTCAGAGGTCATCTCTCCTTCTAAGAAACTCTTTGACAAAGGAGGTCTGTCATAGGCTATATGAGCTTCGTCACCTAAAAGTTTGATATTCCCCTTAAAACCCTCTGATCTCAAAGCTTCAGCCGCTCTAACCCCAGCTAACGAAGCTCCTACAATTGTTATAGAACTGTGCATCGTCAACTTTCTTTTGTGATTAGGTCACTCTTCGATCGAAATTGCTTGCTTAGGACACCGTTGAACACTTTCTTCAAGGTTAGATCTGCGATCTTCACTTGGTGTTTCATCCAATACATAGAGGAAATCATCATCTCTAACTTCAAATATGTCCGGGGCTATTTGCATACATATGGCGTTGCTTTCGCAAAGGTCAAAATCGACTACCACTCTCATTTGAACTCCTTAATTTGGTCAACCAATAAACCGACTGACCTTCTCTGGGTGACTCCATATTAGGCAATTTTTCGACCCAAGTCTTACCGTTAAGGTTTTTCAGCACCAACTATCCACATAGCGAAGTATTGTGCTCCTCCGCCATAAGCATGCCCGAACGATTTTTTGGCTCCATCAACCTGATGATCTCCAGCCATACCTCGAACTTGTAAAGCTGCTTCAGCAAAACGAATCATACCGGAAGCTCCAATGGGGTTGGAAGAAAGCACTCCGCCTGAGCAATTCACCGGTAGTTCTCCCCCAGAAATACTTGTTGTCCCATCCTCAACCATTCTCCATCCATGGTCTAGTTCCGCGAAGCCCAGGCTTTCCAACCACATGGGTTCGTACCATGAAAACGGCACATATATCTCTACTGCATCAATTTCTTTTAGCGGATTCGTTATTCCAGCCTGTCTGAACACATCTGCTGCGCATTGTCTACTAGCGAGAGGATTAACTTCATCTCTTCCTGGAAAATTGTTTGACTCTGATCGCATAGCAGTGCCATGAACCCATGCAACTGGATTTTCTGCTCTATCTCCTGATGCTTCATTGCCTAAAACCATCGCGCATGCCCCATCCGATGAGGGGCATGTTTCTGAATAGCGAATTGGATTCCACAACATCGGAGAATCAACAACATCTTCAAATGTCAAATCATTTTGATGTAAGTGTGCATAAGGATTTTTCAACGCATGTTGCCGGTCTTTAAAAGCGACCATGCAGCCAATTAATTCTGGCGCTCCGGAGCGACTCATATACTGTCGGATAATCGGAGAAAAATAACCTCCGGCTCCTGCATTAATTGAAACAGAAAATGGCTGCGGTAATGAAAGTGCCCAAGTTGCATTCGACTCAGACTGTTTTTCAAATCCAATTGTTAGAACTTTTTCATGCACACGAGATTGTATTAAAGAAGCTGCCACCAAGGCGGTGGAACCACCTACTGAACCAGCTGTGTGGACTCTAAGAATTGGTTTTCCTACCGCTCCGAGAGCCTCTGCCAAATACAACTCTGGCATCATTACTCCTTCAAAAAAATCTGGAGCTGTACCAATAACCACCGCATCTATTTGTTTCCAGTCCAGGTGGGCATCTTCTAAAGCTCTGAATGCCGCTTCACGGCAAAGTCCTGCGATTGATACATCTCCTCGTGTGGCGGAATATTTTGTTTGACCCACACCTAGAACAGCTGTCAACTCTGCTGACATTATTCACCCTCCAAAACACATACAAGGTTTTGTTGAAGACAGGGCCCTGAAGTCGCATGCGCTAAGCCTCGGTCTGCTTGGCCTGAAATAATTCTTCTAGCTACTTCAGAGATGCGTATTAATCCTGAAGCCATCATTGTGTCAGAAGCAAGGCAACCACCTGAAGGGTTGATCAGAGTTTCCTCAGTCAAGTCAAACTCTTTTTCGAGAATCAACTCTTGAGTGGAAGTCATTCCGTGAATTTCAGCTACGTCAAGCCGATCGATATTTCTTCCTGCTTTTTCGGCCGCTAGAAAAGCCGAAGGGGACCTCGTTAAATCTCTCACACCTAATGTGTGCGAGTCCACCCTGTGGTCAATTCCCTTTATCCAAGCCGGTCTCTCACAAAGTGATTTTGCTTTATCTCCTGTAGCCAAAATTACTGCACATCCCCCATCGGCAATTTCAGAAATATCACTTGCTCTAAGAGGATCCACTATCGTAGGTTCATTCATGAGGTTTTCGATTGACACATCTTTCGAACTTCTAACCGCATTCGGATTATCAAATCCATTCTTTTGGCTTCTCTTAGATATTTCGGCCATTTTTTCTAAGCTTATTAGGCCTTTATCAAGTAAAAGTCGTGCTTGAAGAGCTGCTAATGAGAAACAATCAGGCCAGAGCGGAGAAACATAATAGGGATCTAGCTGCGTGGCTAAAACATCAATTATCGATCCAGCGGAAGGTTTTCCATAACTGTAAACAAGAGCGGTATCAACCTCACCTATTTGGAGCTTTACCCATGCTTCGTATAGAGCGAATGCTCCATCCATTTCAACGTGGCTCTCGGAAATCGGAGGAAAAGCGCCAACCGAGTCGAGAGTATGAACAAATGAGAATGCTTGTCCGGCTAAAAAATCACTGCTCCCTGAACATGTAAAACCAATCTCCTCCTGTGTTACGCCAGCTGAATTTCTGCACTTGCTAATAAGGTCAGCCATTAGCTGAACCTCATTTACTTCACTTAAAGTTTTAGTCTGATGACTGGCGACGGAAACAACCGCTACATCTCGAAAATTATGACTTTCATTCATTTGTTTGATCCCATGCACGATTGCCGGCTTTTTCTACAGGTAATGAAGGTTCTCCAGTTGGTTTCCAATAAAGAATATTCTCAGCGGTATTGCCTAACTCTTCTTCTTTTTTCCATACCGCTTGGACGCGCATCCCTATGTGAACTTCATCATTTTCACAACCAGCTACCAATCCTAAAAACCCTACATTTGCGCCATCTAGATGTATCCATGCACTCACATAAGGTATATCTAAATCATCTCTACCAGGAATGGGTAGATGTGTTACGCAAAAGTTTCCCACATGTCCTCTATCAGAAAGTTCCACACTCTCTTCGATTAGGACACCATGCCGTGGGTCAACTCCTCTAGGAGGTACAAAGACGGCTCCATCAACAGGTGAGCGGTGACCTAAAATTTTCTTTTTTGAGTAAGAACGCAAATATTCTTGCACTGGTGGACTTGGAACAAAATCATAAACAAGCTTTATAGGGCTTCGTACTGAACGAACTGGCTCTAACCCACTTATTGATTCAGGAATCTTTACATCTTCAGATAAGGATGCAGGTGGTGAATTTGGATCGGTCATATCAAGAATCAACTTCTTTAGTTTCGGGTATAAATCCTTCCAGATCTGTTATGTGGCCGACACGCTCTTCCTTCCACTTAGCAGTCACACGCATCCCAGTTCTCATCTCTGAAGGTGAACCAGCAAGTACAGCATGCAACATTGAGGTGTCTGACCCATCGAGTCTTATCAATGTCAATGCATGTGGGGCATCCCATGGAGATTGCGGACGAGGAGGATCAATCCAAGTCCAAGTTTCAACTACTCCGCTCTGTGACACTTCTACCATTTCCGTCAGTGGCTCACTTGTGGTCGGGTCATATTCCAAAGGGGGAACTAGAACACTCCCATCCGATCTCTTAATCCCGAATAATCGCTTTTCTCTCAACCCTGTCATGAAGGCACCGATTACTTTCCCCGTGGTTCGCGTAAATGGATACTCAACAGTCAGTTCAGCCTTTAACGGCTTTTCTGATTCACTCATTCTGAAGTTGTAACTCCTCTAGAAATTTAAAAGTCAATTACCTGTCTGATAACATCGGCATCACCCAAACTGCCTAGTGCGTCGTTAACTTCGTCTATTTTTATACGTCGGGAGATCATCCCATCTAGATCCAACTTGCCTGATTTGTAAAGACTTAAGAAACGATTGAAGTCTGTTCTAACATCTGCACTTCCGTACATAGAACCAATAAGTACTTTCTCTGAAAAGAACATTTCGAAAGCTGAAAGCTCAAACATCTCATCTGGTCTGCCGACTCCCACTATGCAGCAAGTTCCACCACGACGGGTCAAATCAAATGACTGTCTCATCGTTGAAGCTAGACCAATGCATTCCAATGTGAAATCAAATCCTTCGCCGGAAGTTACTTCAGCCATAGCTGCTGGAATTTCTTCAGGTGTTACTCCATGTGTCGCTCCAAAAGCTTTTGCTCTTTCTAACTTTCCTTCGTGGAGATCAACGGCAACAATTGCAGATGCCCCAGCTATTCTCGCTCCTTGTATAGCCGCAATCCCAACTCCTCCAGCTCCTACTACCAGGACTGATGACCCTGGTGTAACTTTCGCTGTATTTAGCGCTGCACCCACTCCAGTAGTTACACCACAACCTATTAGTGCGGCTATATCCAGAGGAATGTCGTTATCTATTTTCACAGTAGCTATTGCGGGGACGATCGTTTCTTCAGCAAAAGTTCCACATCCGCAAAAAGATCCGATGACTCTGTCCCCTTGCCTGAATTGTTGGTTTACACCCATCGCCATTAACCCATTCATGCATAAATTTGGCTGATGTCTTCCTGTGCAGTAGGGACATGCACCACATGGGGGAGAAAATGCGATTATTACATGATCACCTGCTGACACATGGGAAACACCTTCACCAACTTCGAGTACGACTCCAGCGCCTTCATGACCTAGCACTGTGCCAGGTTCTGTCGGAATGGTTCCATTCATGCCTGAAAGGTCTGAATGGCATACTCCACTATGGGCAACTTTTAGTCTTACATCTCCGGGACCAACTTCTCTTAAAGTCAAATCATCAGCTATAACGAGCTGATCGGTTGGCACAGTTTCCATGACCGCTGCAAACATCATTTCTCCTAGCATTTGTTCGTTATTCAATGACCCTAACTGACGAAAGCTATATATATGAAGCCGATCGCAAAAATTAATCTTTAAGAGGGTATGTTTTTCCCATCACTGATTTTTCGAAAAGAGCACCATGTTTTTAGATATCGGAATAACTACTGATTTGTCTTTGGTTCCAAATCGGGTAACTGAATTAGCAACGGCTGGATTTGACGGGGTATTCACTGCTGAATCCAATCGCGACGTATTTGCGCCCCTCGTTTTAGCTGCCGAGCACAGTGATCTCTACTGTTACACGAACATCGCATTGGCATTTCCCAGAAGCCCAATGCTTCTTGCTTGTACGGGATGGGATTTACAAAACTATTCACAAGGAAAAATGGCTCTTGGGTTGGGAAGTCAGATCAAACCGCACATTCAAAAAAGATACTCAGCCACATGGGAGCACCCTGTAAGACAAATGCGTGAAGTGATCGAATCTATCAAAGCTATCTTTAAGTGTTGGGCAGAAGGGTCCGAGCTCAATTACCAAGGAGAGTTCTATAAATTTAGTCTGATGACCCCAATTTTCGTGCCAGATTCAATGCCATGGAAACCTCCTCCTGTCTGGCTAGCCGCGCTTGGTCCCATGATGACGAATTTGGCAGGAGAAATTTCTGACGGAGTTTTGATACATCCATTTAGCAGTCGCAAATTCCTTGATGAAATAACCATCCCAGCTCTTACAGATGGAGCTGAGAAGTCTGGTCGTAAAGATAAACCTAAACTCATTACAAACTCGATCGTGTGTTCTTATCGATCTGATGAGGAATATGAAAAAGCAATCAAAGGTGCAAAATTCAACTTGGCTTTTTATGGCTCAACTCCTGCCTATAAAGTCACACTTGATGTACATGGCTGGGGAGATATGCAGCCTGTTCTCAATCGACTTACCAAAGAAGGCCGTTGGGAAGAAATTTCTTCTGTTATAACTGATGAAGTCCTTCATACTCTGGCAGTTGTTGGCGAACCTTCAGAAGTTGGCTCTCAACTAGTGGAACGATTCGGAGACATAGCAGACAGAGTGGGTCTATCGGTTCCTTATGATGCACCTGTAGATCTGCTCGCAGATGTTGTTAACCATGTGAAACTTAACTCATCTAAATAACAAGAAGATTAATTAAGTTTTTTACCTATTTAATAAAGTCAGCTATCCGGTCTTTAGGCCGACCGATAATCGCTTTCAAAGGACCATCACCATCAATTTTTCCCTTGACTATTACAGGTCGCTGCAATAATGCTTTTTGGTCAGAAAGTATCTCAACAACCGCTTTTGAATTTCCTACATAGTCCTCGGGTGTAAGTTCCATTTTTTTAAATTTTGAATCTTTCCTGACTAAATCCTCAACAGGGTCTTCGAGTCCTTTAACAATTCGAGTTAGAAGCTTCTCATCTGGTGGTTCTTTCATATAAAGAACTACTTCTACTTTTACACCCGCTTCCTCAGCGACCGCTAAGGCATTCGTGGAAGAGTTTCAATGTGGATTGTGGAAAATTGTTATGTCGGTCATTGCTAGACCATAGCCCACTCTATGTGCGCGCGTATCAACGTTCCATTATTTTCAGTCCACCCTTTTGAAGTTGCATAATCAATCATCTCTGTAAAACCTTTTTCCCAGTTCTCATAATTTGTATCAGGAGCTAACTCTCTTACAAGTTCGTTACATAACCAGAGATGTTTTTCATCAATTACTTTATTTCCTTCTTGCACTAATTCTAATATTTCACAAACTTCAATTGCGGATCTGGAGTCGGAACACTGGATACAAAACTCCTCAAAGTCATTCGGTTTTAGAAGTTTCACATTTGCAAGATCGTCAATTTCAAGAATCATTGTTTGGTTTAATACCCTTTCCATTCCGGGGTTCTCTTTTCTTGGAATGAAAGGACTCCTTCTTTGGAATCGTATGTGGAGGCGTTCACTTCAACCGCCCATGCTTCATACTCAGCTAATGTCATCCGGTCTACATCTAAGGACTTATTAAGCATCCATTTCGTTAACATGTAACTACGGGATGGCCCTGCAGCTAAACGTTCGGCCCATTCACGTGATTTTGTTTTAAGCTCTGACGCTGGAACAGCACGGTTACAAAGGCCCAGTCGAAGAGCTTCTTCAGCTGAAACATCATCTGCAAAAAACATCAATTCTTTAGTTTTCTGAATTCCAATGAGTCGCGGCAAGATCCAAGTACCTAAACCGTCTGGAACGAGTCCTCTACGGGCAAAAATTTCAATAAAACGCGCAGTTTCTGAGGTAATAACTAAATCGCTGCAGAATGCTAAATGTGCACCTATGCCAGCAGCCGTTCCGTTCACCGCTGCTATAACCGGAATTTCACAATCTATTACAGAATTCATTAACTTAATACTTCCATCTAGCATCATTCGCCGAATCTCTCCGGTAATGGGTTCGATGACCCCCTCAGAGGTGTCGTTATTTTGAGTTGAAGTGCTCAGGTCCGCACCCGTGCAAAAAAACTTCTCACCGGCGCCTGTTATTATTGCCGATCTGATTTCAGATTGACCGTTAAAACTTTCAAACAGGTCTATCAAGTGATTTCTCATTTCAGGGGTTAAGCCATTGCCTTTTTTCTGGTTGTCTATGGTTATCCACGCGACCTTATTTTCAACTTGAAATTCAATGGACTTTTCGATATTCAATTCTGCTTTTTCATCCATAAGTAAAAGGTATCCGAGTAAAGCAACAGGTAAGCAGAATATGTTTGACTAAACTGCGTCGCTGTTTCTCTCACCAGTTCTGATTCTTACTAAAGATTCAACTCCAGTAACCCAAACTTTTCCATCACCAATTTTTTCGGTTCTTGCTGCTGCAACTATTGCATCTACGACATTCTCAACTTGATCGTCATCAACAACAGTTTCTACGCGTGTTTTTGGAGTAAATAAAACCTTATATTCAGTTCCTCTGTAGGTCTCGCTATGCCCGCCTTGTCTTCCAAATCCTTGAACTTCACTGACGGTCATACCTTGTATGTCTAAGCCTGCAAGGGCGTCTTTAACATCGTCGAGTTTAAACGGTTTAATTACTGCGGTTACTAGTTTCATATGTTCTCCAAATTATCAAGTAATACAAATATTCTATGTATCAATCCATTTGTCCATTTATAGGCAATTATTGTCTATTTATTGTATTTTGTACTAATACAATAAACATTATGTCAAACCCATCATTTATTCCCTTTATTGACGAAAAAGGGAATCATAGAAAAATGACTCTTCGTCTAGACGACAAAATCGTAATTCCACTCTTCGAGCAATTAAGAGCACAGATATCAGTCATGATTGCCGTCGGATATCTTTTACCGCAGTGCCGACTACCGACCGTAAGAGAGCTAGCAACATGTTTAGAAATAGCTCCAGGTACCATCGCTCGTTCCTATACAGAGCTCGAGCGCGACGGACTAACAATTGGAAGGGGACGCAAAGGTACTTTTGTAGCAGATGAACCTCCACATTCAGAACCACTTGCGCAAAGACAATTCAGATTATCTGAAGCTGCTAATAGATTTGTCCAAGAATTACGTCAACTCGGCATAAGTCTTGAAGATGCTAATCTTGCTTTGGAAGAAAACTATAAATCAGCAGAGAGAAAAGACTCGTTATCTTCATTGGATGAAAGTATAAGTGAACAGAAATTAACGTGAGCCATAAACACTCTCTGGTGGAGGAATTTTTTCCAATAACCGATTTATTGCTTCACCAATTTCGTTAACTTCAAACTTTCTACCCTCCACCTCTTCAGACGGACCGTGCCTCCAGCCATCACATAGGTTAATTTTTCCACCTGAAATTTCGAATATTCTTCCTGTCACGTTGCAATCTTTACTCGACAACCAAACAACAAGAGGTGAAACATTTTCAGGGTCCTTTTCATCCCAACCTTCAGGAATTTCAGCATCATAAAAAATCCCTTCTGTCATGCGCGTTCTCGCATCTGGTGCTATGCCATTTACTTTGATACCATATTGGCCCCACTCTGCTGATGCTTGAACAACCAACAGTGCTATTCCTGCTTTAGCTGCTGCGTAGTTGCCTTGACCCACGCTTCCCATAAGACCTGCTCCTGAAGATGTCATTACTATTCGACCTTCAACCTCTTTTCCTTCTTTTGCTAAATTTCTCCAGTAGCCTGCTGCATGACGGGCAGGTGCCAAATGGCCTTTGAGGTGAACTCGTATCACTGAATCCCATTCCTCTTCACTCATACCCACCAGCATTCGGTCCCTGAGGAAACCAGCGTTGCAAATTAAAGCGTCTAATCTTCCCCATTTTTCAATAGCGTGAGAAACCATTTTTTCAGCTTGCTCCCAATCAGCTACATCAGCTGAATTAGCTTCAGCTTTTCCTCCCATCTCTAAGATTTCTTGCACTACTTGATCCGCAGGAGAGGATCCCATGCCTTCCCCATCCAGTGAAACCCCTAAATCGTTGACCAAAACGAAAGCTCCTTCTGATGCGAGCGCTAAA
>Ga0208261_1000157_pt1 | contig 28428 bp, 35 predicted proteins | sample Knorr_S7_td_DCM__FD_185595 | JGI IMG/M metagenome (GOLD analysis project Ga0208261, IMG submission 185595) | Marine microbial communities from Southern Atlantic Ocean transect - Knorr_S7_td_DCM_ad_131m_LV_B (SPAdes) (version 3) | ecosystem: Environmental > Aquatic > Marine > Oceanic | place...
CACTAGTAAGAGGTAATAATCGTGTACCCATACCAGCAAGAGGAATTATAGCTTGTTTAATCATTAAGATGTTTTACTTATAATCATATTTATTAAAAATGAAAATTATTAAAAATATTTTTGAGCTAAATAAGGCAATAAAAAATTATAAAAATATTGGTTTTGTACCTACTATGGGAGGTATTCACAAAGGTCATGCCTCTTTAATAAAAATTTCACAAAAAAATAATAAAAAAACAATAGTAAGTATTTTTGTTAATCCGACTCAATTTAACGTGAAAAAAGATTTTAAAAAATATCCTAGAAATATTAAGAAAGATATCTCGATATTAAAAAAATTAAAAGTTAATTATTTATTTCTACCCAGTGTTGAAGAAATATATAAAAAAAAAATGAAAAATTTCAATCTGAAAAAATCTGATAAAATTCTATGTGCAAAACATAGGAAAGGTCACTTTGAAGGTGTTTTAAATGTAATGAATAGATTGTTATCAATAATTAAATCTAAGAATGTTTTTATGGGAGAAAAGGATTTTCAGCAATGTAATCTTATTAAAAAAATCTTAGGTAAAAAATATAATATTAAAATTATTTCTTGTCCTATTATAAGAGAAAAGAACAAAATTGCATTATCTACAAGAAACAAATTGTTAACTAATTCAGCTATTGAAAGAGCTTCTAAAATAGCTAATAAACTCATAAACTTAAAAAAAATATCAAAAACTAATAATTTAATAAATTTATCAAAATTTAAAAAAAATTTAGAAAATAAATATAATATTCAAATTGATTATCTTGAATTTAGAAATGAAAAAAATCTAAAATTAAATAAATTTAAGTCAAAATACAGATTGTTTATAGCTTATCATATTAACGGAGTAAGACTTATAGATAATTTTTGATTATAAGAAATAAGCACCAACACCCAAAAATGATACAAATCCAATAACATCAGTAATTGTTGTAACAAAAACACTGGATGAAATTGCCGGGTCTATATTTAATTTTTTTAAAGTGACTGGAATCAATATTCCAAAAAGTCCAGCAACAATCATTGTCATAATCATTGATATAGATATTATTAAAGAAAGTATACTATCATCAAACCAAACTTGGACAATTAAAGAACTAATTATTGCAAATATAACACCATTTAAAACTCCAATATTAAATTCTTTAAACACATTTGTTGAAAAATTATTTTTTGTTAAATCTTTAGTTGCCAAAGATCTAACTGTTACTGCCAAAGTCTGCATTCCAGCATTACCACCCATTGAAGCAACAATGGGCATTAAGAAAGCTAAAACAACCATCTGTTTAATTGTTGCGCCAAATAAACTAATACAATAAGTGGCAAGAAAAGCTGTGAACAAATTTAATAACAACCAATTAAATCTTCTTTTTGTCTTAGTTAATATACTATCAGTTATTTCTTCATCTCCAACACCTGCTAATCTCAAGACATCTTCTTCGGCTTCTTCTTTTAATACTGTCAAAACATCATCATAAGTAATCATACCAACCAATTTATTGCTTTTATCAACAACAGCAGCAGAACTTAAATTATAATTCTCAAATAAATTACCAACTTCTTCTTTATCCATATCTACAGGAATTAGGAGCTGCGATTCTGACATAAGAGAAAGCATTTTGGATTCTCTAGAAGTTCTTAAAACTCTAGATGATGGAATAGTTCCAATAGGTTTAAATTCTTCATCAACAATAAATATTTCAAGAAACTCTTCTGGAAGTTCTTTGTTTTCTCTAAGATAATCGATAGTTTGGCCAACTGACCAATTACTTGGTATTGCTGTAAATTCTCGCTGCATAATTCTAGCAGCAGAGTCTTCGGGATAACTAAGGCTTTCTAATAAAGCAAATCTATCTTTAGGTGGAAGAGAGCTTAGTATAAGGTTTTTATCTTTCTCCTCAACATTTTCTAAAATTTTTATAGCATCATCTGATTCAAGATTTTTTAAAATAGTAACTATAGATTCTGAAGATAGATAGTTAATAATTTCAGATTGAATTGATTCATTTAGTTCAACAAAAACCTCGGGGTCGATATTAAAATTATTTAATTTTATAAGACTTTCTCTATCATTTTGATTTAAGTGCTCAATAATGTCTGCTGCGTCAGCTGGGTGCATTTCCTTAAATGAATTAGTTATAAATTCCACATCATTATTAGAAATTTTTTGTGTGAGAACTTTTATGAATTCCTTATTGAACTCAAAATTTACCTTTTTATCTTTAATTTTTTTTACTAAAGTCATAATATTTACTTTAAATTAGTTGGCACTATTAATACAAAATTAAAATAATACAATTTATATATGAATATTGAGATAAAAAAGTCAATAAAACCAATAAATTATAATTTTGCTATTAAACATATGGAAAAAAGATTAGAGGAAGTATCTAAGGGAAAAAAAAATGAGTTAATTTGGATTTTAGAACATCAAGATGTATATACAGCGGGGACAAGCTTTAAAGAAAAAGAAATCATTGATAAATCAATTAGTTATATAAAAACAAATAGAGGTGGAAAAGTTACATATCATGGAAAAGGTCAATTAATTTTTTACTTTGTAATAGATCTAAAAAAAAGAAAAATAAACATTAGAAAACTAATCACATCCATAGAAAAAACAATAATTACTACATTGAGTCACTTTAAAATAAAAAGCTTTGCAGATAGAAAAGACATTGGAATTTGGACGAAGAATAAAAATAATATTAAAAAAGTTGCTGCTATTGGTATTAAAGTAAAAAAATGGATTGCTTATCATGGGTTTGCCATAAATATTTCTAACGATTTACAAAAATATGAAAAAATTAATCCGTGTGGATTAGATAGTAAAAAGATAACTAATTTAAATATAGTAAAAAAACAAAATTATCAAAAAATTACAAAAGAACTAATTAATAATTTTGTATTTAATATTGAAAATTAAGTCTTCTTATTTTAAGCATATTTTTAAAATAATCAGGTAAAGAAGCTCTAAAGGTGAATTTTTTATTATTGATCATAAATTTTATTTCATATGAATGAAGCATTAAATTTTTACCAATAGATTTATTATTTTTTTGTGAATTATATTTATCATCACCTAAAATAGAATGACCGATCATATAAAAATGTTTTCTTAATTGATGTTTTCTACCTGTTACAGGTTTCATTTTTACCAAAGATGATTTGTTGTTTTTGTCGACAACACTATAATGTGTTTCAGCTTTTTCTATTATTTTTTTTTTATTTTCATATCTAATTAAATCATTTTTTAAACTACCTTTTATTTTTTCAATTTCACCAATACATATTGCTAAATAAGTTTTGTGAACTTTTCTTAATCGAAATAAGGAAGTTAACAATTGAGCTGTTTCTCTATTCTTTGCCATGATAAATACACCAGAAGTATCTTTATCCAATCTATGTACTGAAAATGGCTTTGAATTTTTAAAAATTTCACTTTTTGAAAATATATCAACAAGATTTTTTTTCGATTTAGTTCCACCTTGGACGGAAATTCCAGATTTTTTATTTAACACTATAAAATCATCATTATTTTCTATTATAAGATTTTCATTTTCTTTAATTATTTCATTGTTAGGATTGTATTTTTGCTTTTTTTGTAAAATATATTTCTGAAAATTAAAATTAAAAAAATTTATTAAGTCGTTTGTCTTAATTTTTGTTGAACTTTTTACTTTTTTTTTATTTAATTTTATTTTTCCATTACGTAAATTTTTTTCAATTAATCCTTGTGGCACACTGCCTAATTGATTTCTTATAAATCTATCAATACGCATATTATTAAACGTTGAGTCAACGCTAATAGTTTTTTTCATTGAGAAAATATAAATAAAAATTTATGCTGTTGCTACTTTTGGTTCTTCTTTTTTAACTTCTTTTTTTTTGTCTTTTTTCTTACGATCAACTCTTTTTGCCTCTAAATCTCTGTCAACAAATTCAATAATTGCCATTGGTGAGTTGTCACCATATCTAAATCCAGCTTTTATAATTCTTGTGTAACCACCTTTTCTACCTTGGTATCTTTTAGACAAAGTTTTTTTAACTTTATTTGCAGATTTTATATCTTGTAACTTTGAAATTAGTGCCTTCGTATTGTGCAATGTATCTTTTTTTCCTAAAGTTATAATTTTTTCTGCCTGTGGTTTAAGAACTTTAGCTTTTGGAAGAGTTGTTGTAATTTGCTCGTACTTAATCAATGAATTTAACATATTTTTTAAAAGTGCTTTTCTGTGTTCTGACGTTCTATTAAGCTTCTTATAACCAAATCGATGTCTCATTATATGGCTTCTTCTAATTTTTTGGATAGTTCGGCAATATTATCCGGAGGCCAATTAGGTATTTCCATTCCCAAATAAAGAGACATGCCTGTAAGAACTTCTTTTATTTCATTTAAAGATTTTCTTCCAAAATTTGGTGTTCTTAACATTTCTCCTTCTGATTTTTGAACTAAATCACCTATATAAATTATATTATCATTCTTCAAACAATTCATCGATCTAACAGATAATTCAAGTTCATCAACTTTTCTTAATAAATTTTTATTAAATTCGGGTTCACTTGGTTGCTCGCGAACAATCACCTCTTGTGGTTCATCAAAGTTAACAAACATTCCTAATTGATCTTGAAATATTCTTGCTGAATAAGCAACTGCATCTTCGGCAGAAATTGATCCATTAGTTTCTACTTCCATAGTCAATTTGTCGTAATCTAATGCTTTTCCCTCCCTGGCAGTGCTAACAGAATATGAAACTTTTTTTACAGGACTAAATAATGAATCTATTGGAATTAAACCTAATGGCGGTTCTTCAGGTTTATTCATTTCGGCTGAAACATATCCTTTTCCATTACCTACGCTCATTTCCATATGAAAATTAGTTTTTTCATCTAAATTGCATATAACTAAATCTGGATTTAATATTTCTACATCAGCAAGAGGTGAAATATCTGATGCTTTAATTTCACCAGGTCCTTTAGCATCTAAAATTAATTTTTTGACACCGTCTGAATTACTTTTTAAGGCTAAAGATTTTACATTTAGTACAATGTCTGTAACATCTTCTCTCACTCCTTTAATCGATGTAAACTCGTGTAAAACACCATCAATTTGGATCGAAGTTACAGCTGTACCTCTTATAGATGAAAGTAAAATTCTTCTTAAAGAATTACCTAAAGTAAGTCCATATCCTTTTTCTAAAGGCTCTGCTACAATTTTTGCATGAGATTTATCATCGCTTAAATGAACATCTAGTTTAGCTGGTTTAATTAATGATTTCCAATTTTTTGGATTTACTTCTGCAGTTTCCATTTACACTCTCCTTTTTTTTGGCGGTCTTGTTCCATTATGTGGCATTGGCGTTGTATCTTTAATAGAAATAATTTTAAAACCTCTTGCCTGCAAAGCTCTAAGAGCAGTTTCCCTTCCAGAGCCCGGTCCTTTTATTTCTACTGACAAAATTTTCATCCCATACTCTAAAGCTTTAGCAGCGGCAGCATCAGCTGCAACTTGCGCTGCATAAGGTGTAGATTTTCTTGATCCTTTAAAACCTTTTTGACCAGCAGAAGCCCAAGAAACAACATTGCCACTAGTATCTGCGATTGAAACAATAGTATTATTAAATGTTGATTGAACATATGCAATACCATTAGTTATATTTTTTTTTGTTTTTTTCTTTTTAGAATATGTACTTTTTTTTGATTTATTTTGGTTATCTTTAATTTGATCTTTATTTTCAGTATTTTCTTTTTTCATTAATTACTTTTTAAGTGGTGTTAATTTTTTACCTGCGATCGCTATAGCTTTCCCTTTTCTTGTTCTGGCATTGCATCTTGTCCTTTGTCCTCTAACAGGAAGTTTTTTTCTATGTCTTGATCCTCTGTATGTTGCTAAATCAATCAATCTTTTTATACTTATAGAATTTTCTCTTCTCAAATCACCTTCGACTATAAACTTTTGATCAATATATTCTCTGATTTTTAATATTTGATCATCTGTTAGTTCATTTACTCTTTTAGATTTAGGAATTTCTAATGCTTTGCAAATTTCGTTGGAGAATTTATTACCAATTCCATAAATATAGGTTAAACCTACCTGCACTAATTTATTTTGCGGAATGTTTACACCTGCTATACGAGCCATAATATTGTGATAAAAATTTAGCCTTTTATATAAGAAGTTGATTCAAAGTCAATGTCTCATTCTTTAACAATTTCCTCAATTTTTTGAGATATATCGGATATTTCCAAAGATCCATCAACCTCATGAAAATTTTGGTTTTTTGAATAATAATCCAAAACAGGCTTGGTAATTTCCATATATGTATCATATCTTTTTAAAATAGTATCAGAGCCATCATCAGATCTTTTTTCTAAAATTTTTCTTTTTTCAATTCTGTTTATTATTGTGCTTTTATTTACATTAAGAAAAAAAACATAGTCTATTTTTTGATCAGATTTATTTAATAAATTTTCTAAATTTTTTGCTTGATTTATAGTTCTTGGATATCCGTCAAAAATAAGTTTATTTTTTTTTGATGAGTCAAAAATTGTTTTTTCAAGAAGTTTATTTACTATTTCATCTTCAACAAATTTACCATTGTTCATATTATTAATAATTCTTTTGCCTATTTCTGTATCTTTTTTAATTTCGTCTCTAAGCATATCACCAGTAGATACTTGAAAATTATTTAATTTTTTTACTAGGAATTTAGATTGTGTACCTTTTCCAGCGCCTGGAGGTCCGAATATAATAATATTCACTTAACTATCTTCCAAATTTTGTTTTTTTAATTAACTGCTCATATTGAGAACTCATTAATCTTGTTTGCACCTGAGTAACTGTATCTATAGCTACAACAACTACAATTAATATAGAAGTTCCTCCTAAATAAAAAGGTATTGGATAATTTGCTATTAAAAATTCTGGCATTAAACAAACTAAAGTTAAATATAATGCGCCCATTGTTGTTAATCTTGTTAATATAGTATCAATATACAATGCTGTACTTTCTCCTGGTCTGATACCTGGAATAAACCCACCATACTTTCTTAAATTTTCAGCTGTTTCATTTGGATTAAATGTTATCGATGTGTAAAAAAAAGTGAAAAATATTATTCCTGAAGCATATAATATCATATAAAGAGGTTGGCCTTGAGAGAAATAAGATGATATATTTAAAAAAGTTTCATTTTCAGAAATATTAAAATTTGAAAATGTTACAGGTAAAAGTAATAATGCTGATGCAAATATTGCCGGTATAACTCCTGCTGAATTTATTTTTAATGGTAAGTGAGATGAGTCCCCACCATACATTTTATTACCCATTTGTCTTTTAGGGTAATTTATTAGTATCTTTCTTAATGCCCTCTCCATAAAAACAATAAACAAAATTGTTAATACTAGGAGAATAAAAATACCAATAATCATTATCGTTGATATTGCTCCTGTTCTTCCTAATTCAAAAGTTGTAACTAGAGCTCTTGGAATTTCGGCAACAATACCTGAAAAAATTATTAAAGAAATACCATTTCCTATACCTCTTTGTGTAATTTGCTCTCCAAGCCACATTAAAAATATTGTTCCAGCAACAATAGTTGTAACTGTAGAAATTTTAAAAAAAATACCTGGATTAATAACTAAGTTAGCTGAAGACTCTAATCCAACTGATAATCCATATCCTTGAACTATAGCCAGCAAGACAGTTCCATATCTTGTTATTTGTGTAATTTTTTGTCGACCTACTTCACCTTGAGCTTTTAAATTTTTAAAATAGTCTGAAACACCTGTTAGTAATTGAACTATAATAGATGATGAAATGTATGGCATAATTCCTAATGCAAATATTGCCATTCTACTTACTGCCCCTCCTGCAAAAACGTTAAACATACCAAGCAAACCTTTTTGATTGCTTTGCATCATTGTCTGTAATTGATCGGGATCTATTCCTGGCAAAGGAATGAATGTTCCAAGTCTATAAATTGCAAGAATAAAAATGGTAAATAATATTCGATTCCTTAAATCATTTGTTTGAGGTGACTGGCTCATAATTTTATGATTTTTTTAGTATAATTTTTCCACCAATTTTTTCTATTTTTTCTTTTGCAGATTTTGATATGAAATCAACTTCAATATCAATTTTTCTTTCAATATTTCCTGATCCCAAAATTTTAAATTTATTATAAGTATTTTTTAATATTTTGATTTTTTTTAGATTTTCTAGACTAATTTTTTCTTCAGAATTTATTTTATTTTTTTTTATAAGTTCTGACAAACTATTAAGATTTAGTATGGCAATTTTATTTTTTTTTAAAGAGTTAAAACCTCTTTTAGGCAATCTTCTGTATAAAGGCATCTGACCACCTTCAAAACTTTTTATAGAAACACCCGATCTAGATTTTTGACCCTTAACACCTCTTCCTGAAGTTTTGCCTTTACCAGAACCTATACCTCTGCCCACTCTAATTTTTTTATTTTTAACGGAAACTGTAGTATTTAATGATGTCATTATCCTCTTTTTTCAATTATTTCTGCTATTTTTTTGTTTCTTAAATTTGAAATATTTTTTGGTGAGTTTTGCTTCGACAATGCTTTCATGCAGGCTCTAATAACATTATGTGGATTTGCTGTTCCTAAGGATTTTGCAACTATATCTTTGATGCCTAATACTTCACAGACAGCTCTAACCGGCCCTCCTGCAATTATACCAGTACCCTTTGGTGCTGCTCTTAATTTAATTTTTCCTGCACCATCTTTTCCATAAATATCATGATGTATTGTTCTGCCTTCTCTCAAAGGTATTTGTACTAAATTTCTTCTAGCTAATTCATTTGCTTTTTTAATTGCGTCTGGTACTTGCTTAGCTTTAGCGTGAGCTATTCCAATTTTTCCATTTTGGTTCCCAACTACAACTAATGCTGAAAAACCAAATCTTCTACCACCTTTAACAACTTTAGTTATACGATTTATGTGAACTAATTTTTCTAAAAAATCACTATTGTTTTTTTCCATGATTTAAAATTCCATTCCATTTTTTCTTAAAGCTTCAGCAAAAATCTTAACTCTGCCATGATATTTGTAAATTCCTCTATCAAAATAAACCTTGGTTATTTTTTTTTCTTTAGCTTCTTTAGCTAAGATTTCGGCTACTATAGTAGATAATTCTGTTTTTGTTTTTTTTTGAGTAGAAATTTCCTTTTTAGAAGATGAGGCAGATGCAAGAGTAATTTTTTTAATATCATCAATAATTTGAGCGCTTATATTTTTTGATGATCTTGAAATGCTTAATCTGTATCTGTTTGAGTCTGATACTTTTTTAAGTTTATTTCTCACTCTAAATTTTTTTCTATCAATAGTTCTTAGTTTCATTATTTCTTTTTCCCTTCTTTTCTTAAAATATATTGTCCTTGTTCTTTAATTCCTTTACCCTTATACGGTTCTGGTGGTCTGATACTTTTAATTTTAGAAGCAACCATTCCAACTTGTTGCTTATCAAATCCTATTATTTTTAATAAAGTCTGTTTTTCAACTGTAATTTTTATTCCTTCGGGTATATCAAAATTAATATCGTGACTAAAGCCAAGCTGCAAATTTAACTGATTTCCTTTGATCGAAGCTCTAAAACCAACTCCTGTTAATTCAAGTATCTTTTCATAACCCTTGCTTGTACCTACTATCGCATTATTTAATAAACTTCTGTTCATGCCCCATAATCTTTTGGTAATTTGATTTAATTTTTTAGGTTTAATAGATACATCTTTTCCATCATTGATTATCAAATCAAAAACATCCATGTCTATATTTAGTGATGTCTTACCCATTGGTCCCTCTATATTAATATTATTTCCACTTAAGAGTACCTTAACTTTTTCTGGAATGGGAATATGAATTTTACCTATTTTTGACATTAAAATACCTTACAAATTATTTCACCGCCAATATTTTGTTTTCTAGCATCAACATCCGTCATTACTCCTTTGGGCGTTGATACAATGGCAATACCTAAACCATTATTTATTTTTGGTAAGCTTTCTGCGCTTGAAAATATTCTTCTTCCTGGTTTTGATATTCTTTCTATTGTACTTATTACTGGATTTCCTGAATTATACTTTAAATTTATTTTAAGATTTGGTTTTTTGTCATCTGATACTTTATAATCAATTATATAACCTTCCATTTTTAATACTTCAGCAATTTTAACTTTAAATTTTGATGATGGTAACTGAACATTTTTATGATTTCTCATTTGAGAATTTTTTATTCTCGTTAACATATCACCTATTGGATCACTTAAACTCATATATTCCTTTCTACCAGCTCGATTTTACCATTCCAGGTATTTTTCCTTCTAGACCTAATTGTCTTAATGCAATTCTAGAGATTTTTAGTTTTCTATAAACACCATGAGGCCTACCTGTAATTTGACATCTATTCATAATTCTATTTTTTGCAGAATTTCTCGGTAATCCAGAAAGTTTTTGTTGAGCTTTAAACCTTTCTTCTAAAGGTAAATTTTTGTTCATAATTATTTTTTTTAAATTTTTTCTTTTTTTATAAAATTTATTACTTAATTTTATTCTTTTATTGTTTTTATTAATTGCACTTAGTTTAGCCATTAATTGCTCCTTTTTTCTATAAATGGAAAATTTAGTTTTTTTAGTAATTCAAAACCATGTTCCTTATTTATTGATTTAATCGCAATTGTAATATCCAATCCTCTAATTTTTTCCACTTTGTCAAAATTAACTTCAGGAAAAACAATATGTTCTTTAATGCCAAATGAATAATTACCAAATTTATCAAAACCTTTAGAACTTAATCCTCGAAAATCTTTAATTCTTGGTAAAGCTATATTGATCAACCTATCTAAAAACTCATACATTTTATTTTTTCTCAATGTTACTTTAAGACCAGAGTTGGTATTTTTTCTAGTTTTAAAATTCGCAATTGATTTTTTAAATTTAGTTATGACTGGTTTTTGGCCAGTTATATTCGCCAAATCCTCTTCGCAAGATTTTAAAATTTTTGAATCATTACCATCAATACCTAAACCCATATTTAACACTACTTTATATATTTGCGGCCCCATATAAAAATTTTTATATCCAAATTTTTCTTTCAGGCTTGGATTAATTTCTTTTGATATTATTTCTTTAAGTCTTGGTTGCATTATTTTTTAACCTCAGTTTTTTTTTCTTTTTTGTTTTCAAAGAGTACTAGATTGGAAATATTTATGAAATTTTCTTTTGATATAATTCCACCTTTTTTTTCTTTTGTAGTTTTGACATGTTTTTTTACTAAATTAATTCCTTTTACTTTTGCTCTATTATTTCTTCTATCTATCTCAATAACCTCGCCATCTTTGTTCTTATCTTTTCCTGTTAATATTTTTACCTTTAAACCTTTTTTTATCATTTAAAGAACCTCTGGGGCTAATGAGATAATTTTCATTTGACCCCTATTTCTTAATTCTCTTGTAACCGGTCCAAAAATTCTTGTTCCGATTGGTTCCCCTTTGTCATCAGTTAATACTGCAGCATTGTTATCAAATTTTACTTTGGAACCATCATTTCTATGTATTCCCTTTTTAACTCTAACTACAACAGCTTTGTGGACGGATCCCTTTTTGACCTTTCCTTTTGGTATAGCTTCTTTAACTGCAACTACTATTGTGTCACCAATACTTGCATATCTTCTTTTAGATCCTCCTAAAACTTTAATACATTCAATTTTTTTTGCCCCAGTATTGTCGGCTACAAATAATTCAGTTTGAACTTGTATCATTTAAATTCTCCAATAACTTCAAATTTTTTATTTTTTGAATAAGGTTTGCTTTCTTTAAAGGAAACCTTATCTCCATTTTTAAATTTATTATCTTCATCATGAACGCTATATTTTTTTTTAGCTTTTATTACTTTTTTTAATACAGCGTGTTGATATTTTCGTTCAACTAAAACAGTAATTGTCTTATCGGGTTTGTCGCTGACTACAATACCATTTAATATTTTTTTAGACATTTTTTGATCCTATTAATGTTTTTAATCTAGCAATATTTTTTTTAGTTTCATTTATTTTAGCCGGACTCTTTATTTGTCCATTTATTTTTTGAAATCTGAAATTAAACAAATCTTTTTTTAATTTTTCTATATTTTTCATTGATTGGTCTTTGGTTAATTTTTTTATTTCTTTTTTTTTCATATTAAATTCTTTTTATAAATTTACATTTAATTGGTAATTTTGCTGATGCTTTATATAAAGCTTCTTTAGCAACTTGTTCGCTAACGCCGTCGACCTCAAATAAAATTCTACCAGGTTTTACTCTACATGCCCAAAATTCAGGAGATCCCTTACCTTTTCCCATTCTAACCTCAGTAGGTTTTTTTGAAACAGGAATATTTGGAAACATTCTCGTCCATACTTTGCCCTGCCTTTTCATATGTCTAGTTAGAGCAACTCTTGCTGCTTCAATTTGTTTTGAAATAATTCTTTCAGGTTGAATTGCTTTTAATCCATAAGATCCATAATTCATATAATTACACCTTGAAGCATGTCCATGAATTCTTCCTTTGTGTGCTTTTCTAAATTTTGTTCTAGTTGGTTGTAGCATAATTATGTTTTATTTCTTTCTTGACTAAATTCTTTTGTAAAAATTTCACCTTTATATATCCAAACTTTTATTCCAATAATTCCATATGTTGTTAAAGCCTCTGATTCGGCATAATCAATATCTGCTCTTAAAGTATGCGATGGTATACTGCCATCTCTTAACCATTCGGTTCTTGCAATTTCATTTCCTCCTAATCTTCCACTTATAGATACTTTAATGCCCTTGGCTCCTAATCTTAATGCTGATTGCATAGCTCTTTTCATTGCTCTTCTATATGAAACTCTCTTAACTAATTGTTGGGCTATATTTTCGGCAACTAAATAACTATTTGTCTCAGGTTTTTTTACTTCTTTAATATTAAGTACAACTTCATTAGAAGTTAATTTTGAGAGTTTCCCTTTGATTTTTTCTATATCACTACCCTTTTTACCAATAACAAACCCTGGTCTAGATGTATAAATTGTTACAAAACATTTTTTGGACGTTCTTTCTATCATTACTTTAGAAACTCCTGAATTTATAACGTTTTTTTTAATAAATTCTCGTATTTTGAAGTCCTCAATTAGGTAATTACCAAAATCTTTTTTCTTTGCGTACCAGACAGAATCCCAACCCCTGTTTATACCTAATCTTAAACCTACTGGATTAACTTTTTGTCCCATGTGTCTCCGTTTGCCTTTGTTTTTCTGTTAATATTATAGTTACATTTGAATATGGTTTAATAATCTCTGAAGCCCTACCTTTTGCCCTTGCTCTAAATCTTTTCATAATTATTTGCTTACCACAATAAGCTTCTTTAATAATTAAATTATCAATATCATATTGATAATTATTTTCTGCATTTGCAACCGCGGATGATATAGTTTTTTTAATATCTTTAGATATTCTTTTTTCTGAAAAAGATAAATTTCTAATTGCAATTTCAACTTTTTTTCCGACGATTGATTTTAAAATAGGTTTTAGTTTTCTAACGCTAGATCTGACATTTTTGTTCACAGATTTTACTATTTTTTTTTCAGCCGTTTTATTCAATTTATTCATAATTATTTTTTGTCATCCTTTTTTTCCCCACCTTCAGCTTTTGCCTTTTTATCTGCTGGCGTGTGTCCAAAAAATTGTCTTGTTGGTGCAAATTCACCAAATTTGTGACCTACCATTTCTTCTGAAACAGTTATAGGTATAAATTTTTTTCCATTATATATAAGAAAACTAAATCCAACAAAATCTGGAATTATTGTAGATCTTCTTGACCAAGTTTTAATAGGTTTTCTATTGGGGTCGGTTTTAATCTTTTCTACTTTTTTTATTAAACTTTCCTCAACAAATGGTCCTTTCCATGCAGCTCTACTCATATTTTATACTCTTTTTTTCTTTCTTCTTCTTATTATAAATTTATCTGTTCTTTTATTATCTCTAGTTTTTAGTCCTTTGGCTGACTGACCTGTTGGTGAAACAGGATGTCTACCGCCTGCAGATTTACCTTCTCCACCTCCATGTGGGTGATCAACTGGATTTTTAACTACTCCTCTAGTATGAGGTCTTCTTCCAAGCCATCTTGATCTACCAGCTTTACCAATTTTTATATTTTTTTGATCAGGATTTGATAATACGCCAATTGTAGCTAGGGATCTTGAGTCAATTTTTCTAACCTCTCCAGAAGCCATTTTAATAATAGAATAGTTTCCATCTATTCCTGATATTGTAACTGACGTACCTGCTGCTCTTGCTATTTTTCCACCTCCTCCAGGATTAATTTCTACGTTATGTATATCTATACCAACAGGTATATCTTGTAATGGCAAACAGTTTCCTGGTTTTATTTCTGAATTTGGTCCATTTTGAATCTTTTCACCAACTTTTAAATTTTGAGGTGCTAGGTAATAATATTTTTTTCCATCTTCAAATTTAACCAACATTATATGGCATGATCTATTTGGATCATACTCTATTCTTTCAACTTCTGCTGTCATATCAAATTTTTTTCTATAAAAATCAATTTGCCTGTATTTATGTTTGTGACCACCGCCGTGATTACGTGATGTAATTCTTCCATAATTATTTCTACCTTTTGATGAGTTATTTGCAGATATTAATGGTTTATAAGGTTTACCTCTCCATAATCCAGATCTACTCACCAGCACAGTGCCTCTTGAGGATTTTGTATAAGGTTTAAATGTTTTTAATGACATAAATTAAATTCCAGTTGTTAAATCAATACTTTGACCCTTTTTTAATGTTATAATGGCCTTTTTATACCCTTTAACTTTAACATTTCTGCCTCTAGTTTTTTTAATTCTCATTTTCTTATTTAATATATTAATTTTAATTACATTAACTTTAAAAATTTTTTCTATACTTGTTTTAAGATTTTTTTTATTTGCTTTTCTTGGAACTTTAAAGACTACCTTATTTTGGTCGGATAGATTTGTTGATTTCTCTGTTACTAACGGAGATAAAATTTTATCATATAAATGTACTTTACTAATCATAAATATTTTTTTTCTAATTCTTTAACTGAAGTTTCTGTAAAAATTATTTTTTTGTATTTAGCTAAATCAAATGCACTAAAATGATTAAAATCTGTAATTTTAACATTAGGTATATTTCTAATGGACTTGTAAATATTATCCATAGATTTCTTATCAACAATCATTATTGAATTTGTAGCTTCAAATTTATTTAATATTTTATTCATATCTTTTGTTTTTAAAATTTTTTTATCAAAATCGCTAAATATAATTAAATTATTCATTTTATTCTTTTCTGTAATTAAAGATGCAATACTTAATTTTTTTTCACTTTTATTTAATTTTCTTTTTTTATAATTTTTTTCACCTTTTGGGCCATGAGCAACACCTCCACCTACAAATATTGGTGCTTTTCTACTTGCATGTCGTGCATTACCTGTTCCTTTTTGTGCATATATTTTTGAAGTTGAACCCTTAATTTCATTTTGTTGTTTTGTTTTTGCTTTTCTTCCTTTGTAATTAGCATTCGTTTTATATAGAACATTACTTACAAGTTGGTTATTTACTTTTGCAGCAAAAATTTTATCCAACACTTCAATTGTATTTTTTGTTCCGTCTATACTAATTTTATCTATCTTCATTTATTTTTTTTTCTTTTCAGGTACTTTTTTTTGTTTTTCAATTATTTCGTTTTTTTCGCTTATTGTTAATTTTCTTATATTTTTTACAGCTTTTTTTATTAAAACTTCAGAATTTTTTGATCCAGGTATTGAACCTTTTAAAAATATTAAGTTATTTTCAGTATCAGTTCTTATAATTTCTATATTTTGCATAGTTCTTAATTTGTCACCCATATGACCAGCCATTTTTTTTCCTTTAAATACTTTACCTGGATCTTGATTTTGTCCTGTCGAACCATGAGCTCTATGCGAAACTGAAACTCCATGTGACGCTCTCAATCCAGCAAAATTATGCCTTTTCATTGCTCCAGCAAATCCCTTTCCAATAGTTTTTGATTTAACATCAACAAACTTTACGTCTTTAAAAATTTCTAGGCCAAATTCATTCCCCTCTTTATACTCATCTATATTATTCACTCTAAATTCTTTTAAAATTTTTTTTGGCTCAGTATTTTTTTTTGCAAAATAACCTTTCATCGCATTTGATAATTTTGAATTTTTAATCTTACCAAAACCTATTTGAACAGCTTTATATCCTCTTTTTTCTTGTTCAATTACTTGAATTATTCTTCCTGTTTCCATTTTTAAAACAGTCACAGGCACTGATTGTCCTGTTTTGTAAAATTCACGCGACATACCTATTTTTTTTCCTATTAAAGCAATTTCAGACATTAGATTTTAATCTCCACATCAACACCTGAAGCTAAATCCAGTTTCATCAGAGCTTCAACTGTAGCAGGTGTTGGTTCTATAATATCAATTAATCTTTTATGAGTTCGTGTTTCAAATTGCTCTCTACTTTTTTTATCTATATGTGGTGATCTTAATACGGTATATTTTTCTATTTTTGTTGGAAGTGGAATTGGACCTTTTATATTTGCTCCAGTTCTTTTTACTGTGTTTACTATTTCTTCAGTGGATTGGTCTAACACCTTATTATCGTAAGCTCTTAATTTTATTCTTATATTTTGCTTTTCCATTTTTATCCCGTTTTTTTAGTAACTTCGTCTTGAACATTTTGTGGCACTTTATTATAATGGTCAAAGAACATTGAATATTGTGCTCTACCTTGAGACATAGACCTTAAACTATTTATATATCCAAACATATTTGCTAAAGGAACCATGGCTGTTATTACAGTAGCATTACCTCTTTGTTCTTGGGTGTTTATTTGACCTCTTCTGCTATTTAAATCCCCAATAACATCACCCATATAATCTTCTGGTGTAACAACTTCAACTCTCATTATTGGTTCAAGTAATTTTAAAATACCTTTTGAGCAAGCTTCTTTAAAACATTGTCTAGAAGCAAGCTCAAAAGCTAATACACTTGAGTCAACATCATGATGTAATCCATCTAAAATAGTAACTTTATAATCTATTAAAGGAAAACCAGCTAATATTCCTCCGTCAGCAATAGTCTCCACTCCTTTTTCAACTCCAGGGATAAATTCTTTTGGTATAGCTCCACCTTTAATTTTGCTTTCGATCTCTCTTCCTTTGCCAGGTTCAAGAGGTTCTACTGATAATTTTACTCTTGCAAATTGTCCTGCTCCACCACTTTGTTTTTTGTGAGTGTAATCAAATTCTGCTGAGTTAAGTATAGTTTCTCTATAAGCAACTTGTGGGGCTCCAACATTTGCTTCAACTTTAAATTCTCTTTTCATTCTATCAACAATAATATCTAAATGAAGTTCTCCCATTCCTTTTATAATTGTTTGTCCAGACTCTTCATCAGAAGTAACTCTGAAGGATGGATCTTCCTTTGCTAGTCTTCCTAATGCTTCCCCCATTTTTTCTTGATCTGCCTTTGTTTTAGGTTCTACGGCTATTTCAATTACAGGGTCAGGAAACTCCATAGGTTCCAATAACACTGGATGATTTTTATCAGCCAATGTATGACCTGTTATAGTATTTTTTAATCCAGCTAATGCAACAATATCTCCAGCGTTAGCTTCTTTTATATCTTCTCTTGAATTAGCATGCATAAGAAGCATTCTTCCAACTCTTTCTTCCTTATCTTTTGATGTATTATATATTCCTGTTCCTGATTTAACTGTACCTGAGTAAATTCTAATAAATGTTAAACTTCCTACAAATGGATCGTTTGCAACTTTAAATGCTAATGCTGAAAATGGTGCGCTGTCATCAAACTTCATCTCAATTTCATCCTCTGAACCAGGCTTAGTACCTTTTATAAAACCTATATCCTTCGGACTTGGCAAATAATCCACAACAGCGTCTAGTAGTGGCTGTACTCCCTTATTTTTAAAAGCGGAACCAGTTAAAACAGGTACAAATTCAAAACTTAAACACCCTTTTCTTACACAAGTGATTAAATCCTCTTTTTTAATTTCTTCACCACCTAAATAAGCTTCCATTAATTTCTCATCCTGCTCAACTGCAGTTTCAACTAATTCTTGACGATATTTGTTACAAATTTCTTTTAAATCTTCTGGAATCTCTTTCTCTTCCCAGGCTGCACCCAAATCCTCGTTTTTCCAAACAATTGCTTTCATTTTTATTAAATCAACAACCCCTTGAAGTGAAGACTCTAAACCAATTGGTATTTGCATAACTAATGGTTTTGCACCAAGTCTATCTTTTATCATTTCAACACATCTAAAAAAATCAGCTCCAGTTCTATCTAGTTTATTAACAAAACATATTCTTGGAACTTTGTATTTGTCAGCTTGTCTCCAAACAGTTTCTGATTGTGGTTCAACACCAGCAACTCCATCAAATACAGCAACAGCCCCATCTAAAACTTTTAAAGATCTTTCGACTTCTATAGTGAAATCTACATGCCCAGGTGTATCTATAATGTTAATTCTATTGTCTCTCCAAAAACATGTTGTTGCAGCAGATGTAATGGTTATTCCTCTCTCTTGCTCTTGCTCCATCCAGTCCATAGTTGCTGCACCATCGTGTACTTCACCTATTTTGTGACTTTTTCCAGTATAGTATAAAATTCTTTCAGTTGTTGTTGTTTTGCCCGCATCTATATGAGCCATGATACCAATATTTCTATATTTATCTAATGTATGAGTTCTTGACATTTTTTTTACCATCTAAAATGAGCAAAAGCCTTATTTGACTCTGCCATTTTATGAGTATCCTCTTTTTTTTTAATTGCAGTTCCTTTATTTTGATAAGCATCGTAAATTTCATTAAATAACTTATCTGACATTTTTTTATCTTTTCTTTTTCTAGATGCATCTATTATCCATCTTAAAGCTAAAGCTTGTGATCTTTTTGTTTTAACTTCAACTGGTACTTGGTATGTTGCACCACCAACTCTTCTAGATCTTACTTCTACAGTTGGTCTAACATTATTGATTGCATCATTAAATACTGTTATTGGTTCATCTTTTGATTTTGTTTTAATTTTATCAATAGCATCGTAAACTATTTTTTCTGCGGTAGTTTTTTTTCCATCATACATAATTGAATTTATCAATTTTGGAATAATCACTGATTTATATTTAGGATCTACTACAGGAATTTTTTTCGGTGCTTTTCTTTTTCTTGACATAAATTATTTTCCCTTTTTTGTTCCGTAAAGAGATCTTCTTTGTTTTCTATTAGCAACACCCTGTGTATCTAAATTTCCTCTAAGAATATGATATCTGACTCCAGGTAAATCTTTTACTCTACCTCCTCTAATTAATACTACGGAGTGTTCTTGTAAATTATGACCTTCTCCAGGTATATATGCAGTTACTTCAAAACCATTTGATAATCTAACTCTTGCAACTTTTCTTAAGGCTGAGTTAGGTTTTTTTGGAGTTGTTGTATAAACTTTTACACATACACCTCTTTTCAAAGGTTGTTTTTGTAGTGCTGGCACTTTATTTCTAGACAAAGGCCTAGTTCTACTTTTTCTTAACAATTGATTAATTGTAGGCATAAATTTTTAAATTAGTTTTATTTTTGATGAAATAACTGACAGGTTATTTGTGGCAGCGTTTAGTGATTAAGTCACTACTTCCAACCAAAAACATGGCCAAAATACAATAGAAATTACATTTGTCAAACTAAAAGAGGTTTAAAAATGAGCTATTTTTATTGATTTATCTGTACTTCTGATGGCTCAATTTTTTCTTGCTCAGATATAAATTTTTTATCATCTTCAAGAGCTTTTTTATTCCATAAATTTTTCATGGACCCGGTACCTGCTGGAACTAATCTTCCAACTATAACATTTTCTTTTAAACCATCTAAATTATCAACTTTTCCTTTTATTGCTGCATCTGTAAGAACTCTAGTAGTTTCTTGAAATGATGCAGCAGAAATGAATGACTCAGTTTGTAAAGATGCTTTTGTTATACCCATTAAAACTCTTTCACCTACAGCTACATTTTTTCCTTCAGATATAAGTTTTTCGTTAAGATCTTCAAATTTTAATCTATCAATAATTTCACCTGGTAATAAACTACTATCACCTGATGTTTTAACTTCGATTTTTTTTAACATTTGTCTTAAAATAACTTCAATATGTTTATCATTAATAATCACACCTTGAAGTCTATAAACATCTTGAACTTGATTTACAAAATATTCAGTCAGCTCTTCAATTCCTAAAATTCTTAGTATATCATGAGGTAATGGTTGACCATCAAGCAAGTATTCACCTTTTTTAATTTTCTCACCTTCGTTAAAGTTAATATGTTTTCCCTTAGGTATTAAATAATTAGAAGTCTCACCTTTATCTGATTCGATTGAAATTTTTTGTTTTCCCCTAACTTCTTTACCAAAAATTACTTTACCATCGTTTTCTGCAATAATTGCACTATCCTTTGCTTTTCTTGCCTCAAATAATTCCGCAACTCTTGGTAATCCTCCTGTTATATCTTTAGTTTTTGTAGTTTCTTTTGGTAATCTTGCTATTACATCACCTGCTGAAATTTTTTGTCCGTCTTTAACTGATAAAATTGAATCAGGTACCAAGTAATACCTAGCTTCATTGTCATCTGCTTTTTTAATTATTTTACCTTTTTCATCTCTTAATGTAATTCTTGGTTTTAAATCCGAATTTTTTGATTGAGTTTTCCAGTCTACTACTGCTTTGGTAGATATTCCTGTAGCATCATCAACTGTTTCTGCTAAAGAAACACCATCTATTAAATCTACGTAGTTTGCTATACCATCTTTCTCAGCTATTACTGGAGTTGTATAAGGGTCCCATTCACATATCTTTGTTCCTTTTTTTATTTTATCTCCATTTTGAAAAAACAATTTAGAACCATAAGGTATTTTATAGGAAGCTACCTGAAGTTCATTTTCATCTTCGATTGAAAGTTCTGTATTTCTACCCATAACAATAAGATTTTTTTTAGAGTCTTCTAATAAATTTGTGTTTGTTATTTTTATCTTACCTTCAGAATTTGATATTATTTGTGACTCTTGTTTAACAGATGCTGTACCACCTACGTGAAAAGTTCTCATTGTTAATTGAGTTCCTGGTTCACCAATAGATTGCGCTGAAATCATGCCTATTGCTTCGCCTACATGTACCATTTTACCTCTGGACAAATCTCTTCCATAACATGTTGCACAAACTCCCATTTTAGATCCACAAGTCATTACAGAATAGACATTTAAATTTTTTACTCCAGCAGAGTCTATTTTTTCACAAGCAGCCTCATCAATCATTTCTCCTTTTTTAATAATAACTTCTCCGGTTAGAGGGTTTTTTAAATCAGAAGCTATTACCCTACCTAAGGATCTTTCAGAAAGACTGACCATAATGTTTCCACCTTCTAAAACTTCAGAAAGTTTAATAAATCCAGGATTGTCGCATTTATGTTTTGTAATTGTTAAATCTTGAGCAACATCGCATAATCTTCTTGTTAAATATCCTGAACTTGCAGTTTTAAGTGCTGTATCAGCTAAACCTTTTCTTGCACCATGCGTAGAATTAAAATATTCCAATGCGGTCAAACCCTCTTTAAAATTTGAAGTTATTGGAGATTCAATAATTTCCCCAGAAGGTTTTGCAATTAGACCTCTCATGCCAGCAAGTTGTTTCATTTGTGCAGCAGAACCTCTTGCACCACTATCAGCCATCATGAAAACAGAATTAATTTTTAAACCTTCATTAGTAACCTCAGTTGCAGAAATTCTCTTCATCATTTCAGAGGCAACTCTATCAGTACATTTTGACCAAGCATCAATAACTTTATTATATTTTTCTCCTCTTGTTATTAAACCTTCTGTATATTGATTTTCATAATCTGAAATTAATTTTTTTGTTTCATCAATTAATTGCTGTTTGTTTTCAGGTATAACTAAATCATCTTTTCCAAAGGATATGCCGGCTTTAAAAGCATGTTTAAAGCCAAGATCTTTAAGTTTATCACAAAATATAACTGTACTTTTTTGACCTGAAAATCTAAATACATGGTCTATAATTTCTGATACTACTTTTTTTGGCAGCAACCTATCGACTAATGAAAATTTATTATTTAAATTTTTGGGCAATAAATTTGCTAAGAGAAAACGTCCTACAGTACTAATATGTTTTTCAAATTTTTGATTTCCACTATTGTCAACAGTTTCAAATTTTGAAACAATTCTTGAATGAACTTTTATTTGTCCAATTTCTAAAGCATGTTCTATTTCTGATGTATTAACAAAATATCCTTCAACTTTATCAGTTTGGTAAGGTGGTTGTGACAAATAATATATTCCTAATATCATATCCTGACTAGGAACGATAATAGGTTTTCCATTTGATGGGCTTAAAATATTATTAGTAGACATCATTAATACTCTTGCTTCAAGTTGTGCCTCTAAACTTAATGGAACATGCACTGCCATCTGATCACCATCAAAGTCTGCATTAAACGCCGCACATGTTAATGGATGTAATTCTATAGCATTTCCTTCTATAAGTTTAGGTTCGAAAGCTTGAACTCCCAATCTGTGTAAAGTAGGTGCTCTATTTAAAATTACAGGATGTTCTCTTACAATTAATTCTAAAGCATCCCATACTTCGTTTCTCTCTTTTTCAACTAATTTCTTAGCCTGTTTAATTGTTGATGCTAATCCTAACTTATTCAATCTTGCGTATAAAAATGGTTTAAATAATTCCAATGCCATTTTTTTAGGTAAACCGCATTCATGAAGTTTAAGATCTGGTCCAACAACAATTACAGAACGGCCTGAATAATCAACACGTTTTCCTAATAAATTTTGTCTAAATCGCCCTTGTTTTCCTTTGAGCATTTCTGCAAGTGATTTTAACGGTCTTTTTCCTGTTCCGGTTATCACTCTTCCTCTTCTTCCATTGTCAAATAAAGCATCTACCGATTCCTGTAGCATTCTTTTTTCATTTCTTACTATTATGTCTGGTGCTTTCAGATCCATTAATCTTTTTAATCTGTTATTTCTATTTATTACTCTTCTATAAAGATCGTTTAAATCTGATGTTGCAAATCTGCCTCCATCCAAAGGAACAAGAGGTCGTAGTTCAGGTGGAATAACAGGTATAGTTGTTAAAATCATCCATTCAGGTTTATTTCCAGTCTCTAAAAACGACTCTATAAGTTTTAATCTTTTAATTGATCTTTCCTCTGATACTTTAGATTTTGTTTCTTTAATTGTTTGGATTAATAAATTTTTTTCCTCTTCTAGATTTATTGATTTTAGTATGTCTAAAATTGCTTCAGCACCAATTCCAGCAGTGAAAGACTCTTCTCCAAATTCATCTTGATATTTTATTAATTCTTCCTCATTAAGAAGTTGGTTTTTTTTAAGCCCAGTTAATCCAGGCTCTACAACTATAAAGTTTTCAAAATATAAAACTCTTTCAACATCTTTTAGCTTCATATCTACAACAAGAGAAATTCTGCTAGGTAAGGACTTAAGAAACCATATATGAGCTACTGGCGTAGCTAAATTTATATGACCCATTCTTTCTCTTCTTACATTGGATTTTGTGACTTCTACTCCACATTTTTCACAAATAATTCCTCTGAATTTCATTCTTTTATATTTTCCACATAGACATTCATAATCTTTAATAGGACCAAATATTCTGGCACAAAACAAACCGTCTTTCTCAGGTCTAAAAGTTCTATAATTAATTGTTTCTGGTTTTTTAATTTCACCATATGTCCATGATTTTATTTTTTCAGGACTTGCTAAAGTGATTTTTATACTATTAAAGTTTTGTGATTCTGAAATCTCTGAATTTTTAAATAAGTCTGTAAGTTCTTTACTCATGTTCTAATTTAACTCCACATTTAGTGCTAATGATTTAATTTCTTTTACTAATACATTGAACGATTCAGGTATACCTGATTCAAAATTTTCTTCCCCTTTTACTATTGTCTCATATACTTTAACTCTACCAGCAACATCATCAGATTTGACAGTCAAAATTTCTTGCAATGTATAAGAGGCTCCGTATGCTTCTAGCGCCCACACTTCCATTTCTCCAAATCTTTGTCCTCCTAATTGAGCTTTACCACCAAGAGGTTGTTGTGTAACTAAACTATAAGGCCCAGTTGATCTAGCATGAATCTTATCTTCAACTAAATGGTGGAGCTTAAGCATGTAAATAGTTCCAACAGTTACTGGTCTATCAAATTTCTCACCTGTTCTTCCATCCCATAAAAAAGTTTGCCCAGAATTAGGTAATTCAGCCAAATCAAGCATTTTTGTTACATCTTTTTCTTTTGCCCCATCAAAAACTGGTGTGGCTATCGGTACTCCATTTTGAATATTTTCACATAAATCATTAAATTCTGAATTAGATAATTTATCTATATTTTCATTGAAAATTTCATTTCCATAAACCGATTTTAAAAAATTTTTAATTTTATCAGTTTTTTCAATTCTTCTTTGGTTTTTATTTATTAACTTGTTTAGTTTTTCTCCTAACTCACTACATGACCAACCTAAATGAGTTTCCAAAATTTGTCCTACATTCATTCTACTTGGTACTCCTAATGGATTTAAAACAATATCAACAGGCTTACCATTTTCTCTGTAAGGCATATCTTCTAGTGGAACAATTTTACTTACAACACCTTTATTTCCGTGCCTTCCTGACATTTTGTCTCCAGGTCTAAGTCTTCTTTTAATAGCCACAAAAACTTTGACCATTTTCATTACACTTGGTAATAAATCATCTCCTTGCTTTATTTTTAAGACTTTGTCCTCAAAACGTTCTTGTATATCTCTTTTTGCGCTATTGTATTGATCTCTTAGCTGAGAAAGGACCTCATTTTTTTTGTCATCTTCAAGTGTTATTTTAAAAATTTCTGAAACTAATAAATTGTTAATATTTTCATCATTTAATTTAGCTCCACTCTCTATATCTTTTAATTTTTTATTTAAAGTTGTACCTGAAATAATTGTAGAAGCTCTTTGTTTTATGCTTCTTTCTAAAATCTCTTCTTCAACTTTTTTGTCTTCTTGAACGCTTTCTATTTCAGAACGTTCTATAGTTATCGATCTTTCGTCTTTTTCAATTCCGTGTCTATTAAATACTCTGACATCAACAACAATGCCACCGCTACCGCTAGGCATTTTCAGAGAAGTATCAGTGACATCAATAGCTTTTTCACCAAATATTGATCTAAGTAATTTTTCCTCAGGGCCAGATGCTGTGTCACCTTTGGGTGTTACCTTTCCAACTAATATATCTCCTGGTTTAACTTCGGCACCAATATAAACAATTCCAGATTCATCTAAATTTTTTAATGCTTCTTCATTAACATTAGGAATATCTCTGGTTATATCTTCTTCGCCAAGCTTAGTATCTCTTGCCATAATTTCATATTCTTCAATATGTATAGAAGTAAATACGTCGTCTGTAACACATCTTTCTGATATTAAAATTGAGTCCTCAAAATTGTAACCTTGCCAAGGCATAAATGCTACAGTAACATTCTTTCCTAAAGCTAACTCACCTATTTTTGTTGATGGACCGTCAGCTATAATATCACCTGAATTTACTTTATCACCCACTCTAACTAATGGTTTTTGATTAATACAAGTATTTTGATTTGATCTTTTAAATTTTTGAAGATTGTAAATATCTACACCAGATTGAGAATAATCCTTTTCACTTGAAGCTTTTATTACAATTCTCTTTCCGTCGATTTTATCAACAATACCATTTCTTTTAGCAACAATAGTAACTCCTGAATCTAATGCAACGTCACTTTCAATACCTGTTCCTACTAATGGAGCTTCGGGTTTTAATAATGGTACTGCTTGTCTCATCATATTTGATCCCATCAAAGCTCTATTAGCATCATCATTTTCTAAAAATGGTATTAAAGATGCTGCTACTGAAACTAATTGTTTTGGTGATACATCTATATAGTCAATGTTATCAGGCTTAGAAAGTATAAAATTTAAATTCTCTCTACATGAAACTAGTTGTTCTGTAAATTTGCCATTATTATCTACTAAAGAATTTGCTTGGGCAATTGTAAATTTGGTTTCCTCCATTGCTGATAGGTATTCAATTTTATCTTGAACAATTCCATTCTCTACTTTTTTATAAGGGCTTTCAATAAAACCATATTTATTAATTTTAGAATAAGTAGATAAACTATTTATTAAACCAATATTTGGACCTTCAGGAGTTTCTATGGGGCATATTCTTCCATAATGAGTTGGATGAACATCTCTCACTTCAAAACCTGCCCTTTCTCTAGTTAATCCTCCTGGTCCCAATGCCGAAACACGTCTTTTATGAGTAATTTCAGATAATGGATTTGTTTGATCCATGAATTGAGATAATTGTGATGTAGCAAAAAAATCTTTAAGAGAAACAGTTAAAGGTTTAGCATTTATTAAGTCTTGTGGCATAGCAGACTCAACATCTAAAGTGGTCATTTTTTCTTTTATAGCTCTCTCCATTCTATAAACGCCTATTCTTGCCTGGTTTTCAACAAGCTCCCCAACAGATCTGACTCTTCTATTTCCTAAATGATCTATGTCATCAACCTCATCTTTTCCATCTCTTAAATCTAACATTTTTTGAATAATTGCTAATATATCGTCATTTCTTAATATTGTTATTTTATCAGAACAATTTAAGCTAAGTCTTGAATTAATTTTTACTCTTCCAACATCTGATAAGTCATACCTGTCAGAACTAAAAAATAAATTATTAAAAATTTGTGTTGCAATTTCTATTGTCGGCGGTTCTCCAGGTCTTAAAACTTTATATATTTCTGTTATAGCGTCGTTTTTATTTTCATTTTTATCATTTAATATAGTTTGCAATAGATAAGGGCCTTTATTAATCGAATTTGTTTTTGCAATCTCAATTGACTTAACATTATTTTCTACAAATTTTTGAATAATTGTTTCATTCAATTCTGTACCAATTTTAAATATATCTTCTCCTATTGTGATTTCTTTACTTAGAAATTTACCATATAGAGATTCATTTGAGACATAGATTTCTTTTAAACCATCATTTGAAAGTTTTTTTGCTGTTAAAAAATTAATTTTTTCGCCCAATTTTGCAACTACTTTATTTGTTTTTGCATTAATAACTTCTTCTGAAAAATTTTTTGCTTTATAGTTCTCAGGATCGAATTTCGTTTTCCATTTTGATATATTTTCTTCAAAAAAATATGATTCTTTGTCATAAAACTCATTAACAATATCATTTTTTGAGTATCCTAAAGCTAAGAGTAATGATGAAACTAAAATTTTCTTTTTTCTGTCGATTCTAAAATATAATAAATCTTTTACATCAAATTCAAAGTCTAACCATGATCCTCTATTAGGAATTACTCTACAATTAAATAGAAGTTTACCACTAGCATGTGATTTTCCTCTATCATGATCAAAGAAAACACCTGGACTTCTATGCATTTGATTAACTACTACTCTCTGTACTCCGTTAGTTATAAAAGTTCCACTATTTGTCATCATTGGAACTTCACCCATATAAACTTCTTGTTCTTTTGCTGATAATATATCTTTTGTATTATTTTCTTGATCTATTTCATAGACTACCAATCTTAAGGTACATTTAAGTGCTGCAGAATAGGTTAGTCCTCTTGTAATACATTCTTCAACATCAAATTTTGGTTTCTCTAATTTATATGAAACATATTCTAGAGTAGATTTATCATTAAGATCTTCTATTGGAAAAATACTTTTAAAAACTCTGTCGAAACCCTTTATTAAATGTTGTTCAACATCTTTTTTAAATTCTGTAAGTTCTTTATAAGAGTTTTTTTGAACTTCTATAAGGTTCGGAATAGATAAACTTTCTTTAAGTTTACCAAAACTTTTTCTAATATTTTTCTTTTCAGTAAAAGATAATTGCATCTATACCTTGTTGCCAATTAATAAAATAATTAGCAATTAAATTCTTTCTAGTTAATTACTTAAGTTCTACTTTTGCTCCAGCTGCTTCAAGCTTAGCTTTTATTTCTTCAGCTTCTTTTTTATTTACACCTGTTTTAACTTCTTTGGGTGCTCCTTCTACTAAGTCTTTTGCCTCTTTTAAACCTAATGCAGTAACAGCTCGTACTTCTTTAATCACATTAATTTTTTTATCCCCTGCTGCTGTTAGCATAATTGTAAATTCATCTTTTTCTTCTGCTGGCGCTGCTGCCGCTCCACCTGCTGCAGGTGCTGCTGCTACAGCTGCTGCTG
>Ga0208261_1000158_pt1 | contig 28377 bp, 26 predicted proteins | sample Knorr_S7_td_DCM__FD_185595 | JGI IMG/M metagenome (GOLD analysis project Ga0208261, IMG submission 185595) | Marine microbial communities from Southern Atlantic Ocean transect - Knorr_S7_td_DCM_ad_131m_LV_B (SPAdes) (version 3) | ecosystem: Environmental > Aquatic > Marine > Oceanic | place...
GTTCTTCCTACTTTTTTTAAATATTTTTCAAGCGATTTAACCACCATAGAATCACTCCTAGAGAAATCTGCATCCGCGTAAGCCCTTACCTGCGAAGGGCTTTGCATGAGCTCTGGTTCCGGCGTTCGATTCATTACTAGAAAAAAAAAAAATTTTTTAATTTGAAGCCCCTGTAGATGGTGTTAAAAAAACTTGCCAACGCTATAGATGGCGTTACCGTGGTACTTACCCAAGGGATACAAAGATTTTGACAATCGCAACTAGTCAGCCCGAAACCAATAATTCAGCATCGGGTAAAGAAAATGATACGACTGATTTTCCAATAACTGCACCTGCAGCTAATCCTGTCTTTTACAGAACTTATAGTAGGAAACTTCCAGCTGGTCGTGAAAGCTGGGAACAAGTAAATGCAAGAAACCTAGATGGTCTAAAGAAGCTTGGGGGACTAAACGAAGCAGAAATAAATCTAATGCAAAGAATGCAACAAGAGAAAAAAGCTCTTCCCTCAGGTCGATGGCTTTGGATAGGGGGAACAGAATGGATTGAAAAAGAGAAGAATTTTTCTGGAGCCTACAATTGCACCTCAACGAATCTTGTTGATTGGCAAGCCTTTGGACTTATGATGGATTTAGCCATGATGGGTTGCGGAACAGGGGCGATAATTGAACCACACTTAATTGATCAACTGCCAGAAGTTAGAAATACAATTCACATTGCAAATGTTACAGAAATTGGATTAACCCCTTCTGAAGAAAGAAATGAAAAAACTACATTTTCTATTAAAGATAATAATGTACTCATAAAAGTTGGGGATAGTAGACGTGGATGGGTTGATAGCTATCAAAAAATCCTTGAATTAAGCAGTGACAATAGCTTCAATTCTAAAGTTGTTAATGTATCTATTGATTTAAAAGATGTAAGGCCAGCGGGTGAATCACTCAAAGGTTTCGGAGGCATGGCGAACCCTGTAAAACTCAAAGATTTATACCCGCGCGTAGCAACTCTTCTAAACAAAGCAGTAGGAAGAAAACTAACTTCAATTGAATGTTGTCTGCTTATCGACGAAGCAGCCGTAACAATCGTTGCTGGCAACATCAGAAGGAGTGCAGGTATGCGCCAATTTTCTTCGCAAGATTTAGAAGCAGCTGGTGCTAAAGAAAATTTATGGAAGCAAGACTCAGAGGGGAATTGGAGTATTGACCCAGAGAAGGATGCATTAAGAATGGCTAACCATACTCGTGTTTACCACACCAAACCTGAATTAAAAGTTCTTGTCGATGCGGTTATTAAACAATTTCATTCAGGTGAGGGAGCTATTCAATTTGCACCAGAGGCAATTGCTCGCTCAAATGCTGACATACTTTCAACAGTAGAACTCAGGAATGAATTTATAGAGATCTATTGTGACCAAGGTAAAGAAGAAGCTTCCAAATGGATTCAATCAAATTATGGTCCATTTGATGATAAAGAGCTTTTTCACAGACTCAGTAGATATGGTCTAAATCCTTGCGGAGAAATTCTAGGTTCAGATTTTCACTGTAATCTTGCAGAAATCCATCTTAATCAAATTGATCCATTAGACATAAATCAACAAGAGGATGCTTTCAAAGCAGCCGCTTTGTCAGTAGCCTGTCTCCTTAATCATCGATTCGAAGTAGAGCGGTACAGAAAAAGTCGCGAATGGGATCCCATTGTTGGGGTTAGCTTCACAGGACTTTTTGACTTTTTTGTTCATGCCTTTGGGACTCCATGGCTAAAATGGTGGGAAGCGGGACGACCTGAGACAAAAGAAGGAAAGGATTTCAAACTCAAAGAAGCTACTTTTTTGAGTCGATGGAGGAAGATCGTCAACGATACAGTTTGGGAGTATTGTGATAGACATAATATTCGCCGTCCAAGTCGTTGTACAACAGTTCAACCTGCGGGTACAAAAAGTCTTCTAACAGGGGCTTCGCCAGGTTGGCATCCTCCAAAAGCTCAGCGTTTTATCAGAAGAATTACTTTTAGGAAGAACGATCCAGTCGCATTAGCTTGCATGGATTATGGATACACAATCGTCCCTTCTCAGTCAGATAAAGATGAAAATGGAAAACTACTAGACAATCCATTTGATCCAAAATGTACTGAGTGGCTAGTTGAAATACCTACTGAGGTAAGTTGGGCAAACATTCCTGGTGCGGATGAAATAGATATCAATAACTTCTCAGCTCTTGCACAATTTGATTTTTATATGCAAGTTCAAACAAACTACACAGACCACAACACCTCTGCCACTATTGAATTCAGAGAAAATGAGATAGAGGGTTTAGCTAAAGCTCTTTATAGCTCAATCAATGAAAATAAAGGTTATATTTCAGCGGCATTGCTAGCAAGGTTTGATGCAAATGCAACCTTCCCCAGACTTCCTTTTGAACCTATTGATGAAGAATGCTACACAAAAATGCAATCAGAGGTCATAAAAAGAAGAGACACTTGTGATTTCTTTGAAGCTCTTAGTCGATATGATCAAGGGGAGCTTACTGAAGCAGGTCCAGCAGGTTGCGATTCTGATAAATGCTTACTCCCACTGGCCAAACCGTCTTAATAGCAGTCATTCAATCTTGAGTGAAGGTCTTTTCTTATCACCCGAAGGACGTTGCTTAACAAATAAAATAAGTTTAGTTTTTCAAAGAAGTTTTAAAGATAATTGTCCAAATTAGAAAATTTGGCTAATTATTAAACAGGTATTGTGTTCCTCAAAATTTCAATGACTACGACTAATAAACCTTTAAAGAGTTGTGGTACGAGTGCTAATGATGCACTTATCGATCAATTGAGGGCTTGTAAAAACACAGATGAAATTCTGAAATTCGAGAAATGGTTCAATTCCAATATTGAATCTGACAAACTTTATAAAAGAATTTGTGAACTATTAAAAAATAGAAGTATATCTAGAGCATTAGGTTCAAAATGGCTCCTAACACTTATTGAAGATAGAGAAAATACAATAACTAACTTGTCGATAGAATAATTTTTTATTTTAGGTCTACTAATTCAAGATTAATTTTACACTCCTCTCAATTTAAAAAGGAAATGGTCCTGATGCCCCACTTGAAGCAGTAAAGCCGGAGAGAGCCCAAATACCAAAGGAGAACAGTGCGCATCCAATAAAGAACATCAAGTGAGCTACATAACGGTATTTCTCTTTTTGACTAATACCACCCTCCATTGGGAGGTCTCCAAGGAAACGAGATTGTGGGCTCTTGTTGCTTGCCATGAATGTGATTTACCAATGTTTGAAATTATTGCACAAATAATCTCATTGACATTTGTCCAAACAGAGAATCTATAGGTTCTGAAATTTTTAAAGGCTTAAAAGCATTAAATTTAAAACTGAATTAATAGCAAAAGCGATGAAATTGTCGTTTGAGCAATTTTTTTAAGATTCCTGAAGCTAATAAGGTAAAATCTTAAGTGGAGAGTTGGTCGAGTGGTTTATGGCTCTAGTCTTGAAAACTAGCATGGGGGCAACTCCATCGGGGGTTCGAATCCCCCACTCTCCGTTCTTTGTTGGGGAGTTTGGAGGTATTTAATTATACTCTTGCCCCTGATATATGATAAAAAGACCAAAATATTAGATCAATTAGTCAAAAAATCTTAAAAATGATTTATTTTTTCGACTACTTAGATAAGTAAATCAAATATTTAATGCATACAAGAATGCCATAATTCTCATGATTCTTTTATTTTTTCGTTAAGGTAATTCGAAAATAGGTTTAAAAGACTTTTAAGATACTGATCTGATATCAATCAAACCAACCTAGTAAATATTTGAGATTTACTAGGTTGACTTTCTTAAAAAGCCCACAAACCCATACCTTGCATAATTAATCAAAATGAAAGAAGAGCGTTACTTAAAAGACAGAGAAGCAATTGTAAGAGCTGATATTTGGAAAGAGATTACCTCTTCATGTAAAGGGCTCAGAACTGAGCTTGGGTATACAAATATTCAAATAGTTGAATTTCTAAAAGAAATAACAAAAACATTTGAAAGAGACCAACTCTGAATCATGAATCTCAAAATAGAAATTCTGTCTTAAAATCTATTTTTCTATTGGATTTAGAGATTCATCAACACTTTTTATTGCATTCGGAACACTATTTAAAGCAGACTTTAATCGCCAAAAGGATCCCCTAAAAATTGCACTTATATCACTCAAACTTTTTAGAAAGTAATTTGGATTTCTTTTGTTAGCTCTATCGGCTATTAAGGAGGCCTTCCAAGGATTCCAAGAGGCAAAGTTAACTATTATTCTATAAGCACTTGGCCAAGGATTATTTGGCAACAAGATTTCTAAATTTCTTAAATAAATATCAGCTTCATAAGGTCTATTCGATAATATCTTCAAAAGCGATAAGGACCATAAAGATTCAACATTTTCAGGGTCTGAACTTATTTTGGATAATGCCTTATCTCTAACTATACTTTGATATTTCAAATGCCCATCAAGCATATGTTCTATTTCTATTTCATCAAAAATCAATTTAATACCTAATGGACCTTTCTCCATCCCCTTTGCTAGTTCAATAAATCTATTATGAAATTCATTTGGATTAAATGAACTTGATCTTCGCTTCCAAAGAGTATAGCTTCCTTCTTTTTCTCTAGGAAATTCTTGAACTTGTATAAAAAGAGAACTATCTCTAATCGCTTTGTCTAGAACTAGTGAATTACTTGGAACTGAGCCTTGATCTCCGTCTGCCAAAATAATCCAATTAGAGTATTTAAGCACTGGTTCTATATGCAAAAGAGATTGCCCAAGTTGTCTGCCTAAAATATTTCCACCTTGCATTCTTCCAAAATAGCTTACATTATGCTGATTAATTTCAGGGGTGCTGGGAACAACAATAACTGTTTCTTTTTTATCGATAGTCTGATCAGATCTAACTATCGATAAAATGTCTTTAACAGGATAATATTTACTTGAAATATTTTGTAAAGTGTTAAACTTATTAATAGAATTGGAAAATAGAAAACTTACAGCAGGAATAAATAATAAAATATAAGAGTTTAATTTAAAATAAGTATCTAGCCAATCACTCCACTTAGTAAATCCAAAGCCTAGCAGTAAAATAATTAACGGGATTGTACATGCTATATATCTTTCATCCTTGTTAGGAATGAAAGTTGTAAAAGTCCAGCATGTTATTAAATTAAAATAAATCCATGTCCATTTATAATTATTCTCATTAAAAATATCGACTAATCTTGCTTGAGATCTAAAAGATCTTACATAGGTTAAAAATGCAAATAGTATTCCTGACAATCCAAAAAAGAAAATAATACTTCCAAACTGATTATCTAAATATGGGAAATACCAGAAAATACTTTTAAAACCTAAAATAGAAGGATCACCTTCTATCGCCGCCGATTCAAAAACAGCTCTATAAGTTCCACTTAATATCATTATCCAATTGTGAAAAAACCAAGGTAAAATTGCTAAAATATTGATAAGAACTAAGCATAAAAATTGTAATCGAAATTTTTTATCTCTTTTAAAAGAAAGCACAAAGACAAATAATAAGGAAGGTATGATAACTAATAAAGAACTTTGCTTAATCAATAAAGAAAAAGAGCATGCGAAAGTAGCAATTATCAATTGAATCCATTTACCTCCGATTGATTTATCACTCCACCTTCCTAGATGAAACAAATAAAATGTAATAGCGGAAATTAAAGGTAACTCCAATACATAATCAGTTCTTAGATTAAATAAGAAAGGAGAACATGCACTAATAAGAACACAAAAAAGTCCAAGTTTTTTCCCACTCAAATAAAGTCCCCACGAAGCAATATTAAAGATAAAGAATCCATTCCAAAAACTTAAGGACCAGGCCGCCTGATGAGGAGCATCACCAGCAAAGGCAATTACGGCTCCATTGATTATTGAAGCCAAAGGAGGAATTTTTGGCGATTTATCTAGTAAAGAATTAAAGTCTGAAGCTCCATCTGCTCCCAAAAAAGAGAGTGCACGGGCATGGTCAAGGGCACTATTGAGATAGTCAGCCTGATCCCATGAAGGAGTAATGCTATATAAATTCCACCAAATACGATCAGTTATGGTCGAAAGAATCCATATAAATAAAATTGAAATCCAAAAAATATATTTAGAGTGATTAATATTTTTCTTAATAAGCATACTGGCTACTAACAGTCCAATGTTTCACTTGTTTTTTTATTAGTCACACTGTTTATCCCATTTGCGATAAGGCATAGTTTATTTCTAACATCATTTGCGATCAAGACATCAGTAAAGTCGGCACCTTCAATAATAACGTTTTCGAATTTTGCATTGTAAGCAAAAGCACCTTCTAATATGCTATTTGAAAGGTTTGCGCCATTAAGTATAGCTGCATCCATTGTTACATCTCTCATATTTGTATTACTTAGATTAGCGTTTTCAAGCTTTGCATCAAAAAAACTAGCCCCTTGAAGATCACTGCCTGAAAAATCAGAATCTTGGAGATCACTTAAATAGAAAGTCGCACCTTTCAAATCGATATTGGAGAAATCAGAACCTATCAAGGTTTGCTTTCCATAGTCCAAAGCTGAATAAGCTGGCAGAGGATAAAAGAAAAAAAGAACGGAGCTTACAAAAAAAAGAAGACGTTTAAACATAACTTTCTAATTGCTACTAATGATTATATTTTAATTCAAAAGGGTCTGACAGTTAAATATTGGATTTAATATAAATTATATATTAAAAGACAAATACTATAACCTCTCTTAAATCATAAAAACAAATCAAAATAAATTATTTAATTATTTACGTGCAAATTATTAAGAATCATCTAATAAAAAACATTTCATGCTAATTCTTTATTAAAGAAAGTAAAAACTATATAAATTAATCAATTTTTCCAACGGTCTATTAACTAACCCTATGATTTAATATAAATTTTACATATTAAAAAAATAATTCCATAAATCTACCAAATTCAAAATATACAACTTCCAAAAAATGATTGACAAGCCCTATGAAGTCATAATTATCGGTTCAGGTGCAACCGGGGGAATGGCAGCCTTAACAATGGCTAAGGCTGGAGTAAGAGTACTAGTAATAGAAAGAGGTCCTGAACTAGAGATCAAGCAGGCAAACGGAACAGAGCCTTGCAATATGATTCGGAGACTTTTAGGGGTAACAACTGGAAATTATCAAAATCAACCTCAACATCCAGGGTTCTGGAAATCAAATCCCTTACTGTACGCAAACAAAAAAGCAAATCCTTATACACACCCGCCAAAAGCCCCATTCATGTGGACGCAAGGCAATCAAGTTGGTGGAAGGAGCCTTACTTGGGGAGGGATAACCTTAAGATTATCTGACGAGGATTTTGAAGCCTCAAAAGAAAAAGAATACAATCTCGAATGGCCTATTAGTTACAAAGATCTTGAGTCACATTATTCGGAAATAGAGAGTTTTCTAAAAATATACGGCAACAAAGACGATCTCAATCAACTACCTAATGGTGAATATATTGGCAAACTTCCATTTACAGAAAGTGAATCAAGATTTGCCTCCAATATAAAAGAAAATTTAAATCTTCCCTTTATACATTCCAGAGGGTTTGGACCAAATGAAGATAAAACGAAATGGCCCAGATATAGCAGTTTAGGCAGCACATTAAAAGAAGCCGCTAGGCTAGGTAAAATAGAAATACTTTCAAATCATATTGTAGATAAATTAGTTTTGAATAAGGATAGGAAGTCTGCAAAAAGTGTTATTGTAGTAAACCAAAAAAATGGAGAGAGAAGTGAATTAGAAAGTAAATTAATAATACTATGTTCATCAACAATCCAAACAATTAGAATTCTATTAAGTTCCGAAGAAAGTAATAATTCAAATGGTCTAATTGACCCCTCTAATTCATTAGGAATGAACTTAATGGATCATATATCAACCTGTAGGTTTTTCACTGTCCCTATCGATAAGAATTTCAATGATTATTCAGATAAAAATAATAATCATCTTTTAACAGGAGCAGGTAGCTTCTTTATTCCCATCGGTAGAGACAGCTCAACTAAAAAAAACTTTGTTGGTGGATATGGCATCTGGGGAGGAATAGATAGATTTGAACCACCAGAAGTTTTTAAGAAATATAAAAACACAAAAACTGGTTTCCTTATTGGTCATGGAGAAGTACTCCCAAATAAAAAAAACACTGTTTCTCTCTCAAATACCAATGATCTATATGGTATTTCCATACCGCACATATCAATAGTTTGGCGTGAAAATGAGAAACGAATGGTTTCAGAAATGAACAGAATGATTGAACTTATTATTAATTCTGGTAATGGCAAAATTATTCCAGTGAATGAGATTCTCAATATTCCATTTACCAAACAAATTTTAAGCAAATCAGTTGCTATTAAAAGCGATGCTCCACCCCCTGGTTACTACATACATGAGGTAGGAGGAGCACCAATGGGAAATGACAAAGGAAATAGTGTTTTAGACAACTGGAATCGTCTATGGGAATGCAACAATGTATTAGTAGTTGATGGAGCTTGCTGGCCTACTTCATCTTGGCAAAGCCCAACATTAACAATGATGGCAATAACTAAGAGAGCTTGCGAAAAGGCAATTAGAGACTTTAAAGGTTAAAAATATCATTTAAGTATCTTTCAGTAACAGCCCTATCATCAGAACCATTTTGAAAGAGAAAATTAGCGATGGCTGAGCTAATAAGCTTGGATTGATCCCAATTCTCATTCCCACATATAAAATCCTTCATACCTACATAAAGAGCTTCAGGCACCTCAGCTTCAAGACTTATAGACATTAGGTCCAAGTCATTTTCACAGCATCTAACCTCATCAGTTTTCATCTCACCAATACGAGTTTCAATTTGATTAAACTCCATTTCCTTTCTTAAAAGCTCGAACTCAATGAAATAAGGATCTTAAATTTTCTATAAAACGTCAAAGATAAAGAAAACCTGAACCGAAAATCCGAGACAGAGATAGACTCACCTTATATCAATACTTCTTGAAGGTTCATTTGAAATAAATTAGTTTTCTTTGCGTAAAGTATCTAAGTGTAAATTACTATTAAAGTATCTATTGAATCCCACAAGTCCATCACGAAAACTAGAGTTTTAGTTTTTTTTAGTGGAAAACTCTTCACTAGTTGTGGAAATCACTTGGGGAAAAGAGCTGAAACTAAACATTAAAAAAATGTATAAATAACGAGTCCCTTGCGTCACAAGCAAGAAAGAGACAAATGATTCTCTAATTTAAACCTATTTTTTTTAGATTTGGCTTTTGTTTAAAGAGGGAAGCGTGACAGGTCCTAAAGGATGCTTTGCATGTGGATAAGGAAAATGTTCATGCTCGTGATTATGCTCTTTGTTTTCTCGGCGAATGTCTAGACAACCTTCAACATGATCATGATGACTGATCTGCTCATATCCAACCTCGCTTTCAAAACCTAATAAATTAGAACGATATTTACATAAAGCACAGTTCATAAAATTCTCACCATCAAAAACTTCTTGAATTCTTTCCATAAAAGTATCAATGACTAAATCTTGGTCTGATAAGTAACTTGCGTTTAGAAACTTCACATCAGGATTATCATTTGCAACTCTCATAGAATGTTCTCTAACGCGACTGACTAAAACTCCAGAAAAAAGAAAATAAGGTAAGAGAATTACTCTTTTAAAACCTAATTTGAGAGCATGTCTCAAGCCAGGATCAACGAGGGGAAATGTTACTCCTGAAAAAACAGTTTCTCCCCATCCAAAACCAAATCCCTCAACAAGCATCCTTGTAATCTTACACACATTTGAATTAGCATCTGGATCGGACGATCCCCTACCTGCTACGACAAGTAATGTTTCATGAAGAGGAAATATTGGATTACTATCAATTGTTTCTTTGATTCTTGCTCCTGCTGCTCCAATCATCAAAGAATTCAAACCAAGCTCCCTGCCATATTGAATTAGAAGTCCATTATCAGCGGAGTATTTATTCAAAACCGCAGGGATATCATTTTTAGTATGCCCGGCAGCAAATAACATAGCTGGTAAAGCAATCACTCTCTCAACTCCCAAATCCCTAAGCTGATCTAGGGCCTCACTAATTATTGGTCGATTAAATTCTAGAAAACCGAATTCAACTGGGATATCAGGTATTCTAGATTTTATTTTATTTACTACATTTATAAACTCTTTTACTGCTTGGGGATCTCTACTACCATGTCCGCATAACAAAATTCCAATATTAGATGGATATTTATAGTTAATTGATGCAGGGGGAATCAAAATGTTTTAGCCAATAATCTACTTTAATTGAATATAGTTTTATAAAATACCAACTTAAGAAATTCATTATAGAAAAAGGAGCAGATTATTAGAAATTCGATATCACTACAAAATCAAAATTCCAATGATAGTGATGTCCTTGGGGTTTTTGAAGCTGTAAACTCAGAATTTTTCCAATCACTGAGATCATCCCAACAAACTTCCAGTCCATTTTTAGTATCTAGTGGAGGAACCACAAGTAGAGCCGCCGCAGATAAACATTGGATTTTAGACCTAAGAAAAAACTACCAAAATATATCTTTCGATTTAAACAAAAAGCATGTAGAAATTGAAGCCGGGGTAACGATGGGAAAATTATGCTCTTTTCTAGAAAAGCATAAAAGAAGTTTTCCAATTGGTTTGTCTGGAAATACAGGAATGGGATATATCTTGACCGGTGGAATAAGTCCACTCAGTAGGAGCAAAGGATTAGCAATTGATCAAATCATAGAGATTAAGGGTTTTTGGGGAAACGGAAAAGAGTTTCATTTACTACGACCAAATACGAAAAATGAGTTGACTAATGAATGGAAAGCCCTTTGCGGAGCAGCTATATTTCTTGGCATAATCACACAGGTAAAGTTAAAGACTCAGCCATTAAGACCACTATTAAGCTGGACAGCAAATCTTTCATTTTCTCAGCTATCTGAATGTATTAATCAAGCCGAAAGTTGGCCTAATTCTCTTAGCCTTCAATGGATATATGGAGACGATATTTTTGCTCATGCAATTGGTGAAATTAAAAATACTGATGATGAATCCGTCTTGATTAAATTATTAGAAAAATTGCCATTCTCTCGAAATAGAATCATCAATAAATTCAACGATATGAAGTCTTTACCTAATTTAAGCTTTGGAAATAATAATAATTATAATAATTCAAATCATTCTGAAGTGCTTGGGTTATTAGGCCCTGCTTGGCAAGAAAAAAATCAACAAGTATTAAAAATCCTTAAAGAATTAATAAATAAAAGGCCGAACAAAAGTTGTTATATAGCTTCTCAACAATTAGGAGGTTTAACACATTTAAATGATCTTGACACTTCTTTTATTCATCGTGATGCAATCTGGAAACCTTGGATTAACGGTGCTTGGGAAGCCCACAATCAAGCGAAGAGAAAAAGAACTCTGGAATGGATGACAGAGTGTTGGAATAATCTAGAATTCATATGCCCTGGGGTTCATCTTGCGCAAATACACCCACATTTAGAATGGCATAAAAAAGAATTATCATCCGCATTCGAAGATTGGCTCCCAAACTTAGAAGAGCTCAAAGCCATTCATGATCCAAGAAATATAATGCCACCATTAAAATAGTCAATTTTTTCAACCAAAAGCTTATCCCTGAAAAATCCAAAAAAGTTAAACACTCAGGCTTACACGTTGATAACAGAACCACAACCATTGTTGAAATAATAAGTTTCTATGTGATCGCCATGAAGTATTTGATTTGGTCAAATCAAAATTTTCTGGAGGAGGTACATCGCCTCTTTTCTTATCCCTTTCCATCTCAGATTTTAATCTATCAACGTTATATTCAGGATGTCCTAAATGCATTAATTGCCTCTGGTCAGGTGTTTCAAAAATTGTGTAGCCTACTTTTTCTCCATGAGCCAATAATCTTAGCTTGCCTTTTTGTTCTGCTTTTTCCATTTCGATATCTGGTAAACCAGCATGCCTACTTTGGGGACAGAAGAACTCATCATCCTGTGTTCCCATTAAAGAATGGCTAGGTACAAGACTTCTCATTGGATATACACCAAAAAGCTTTTTATTAAAATTTTCTTTCTCAACTCCAGCCATATAAGCCATTGCAAAACCAGCCCAACACAATCCTAGGGTACTTGCACATTTTAATTTTGCTTCCTCAATTAGATTTACTAATTCCTTCCAATAATGAACTTCTTCAAACGGAAGGTGCTCAACAGGTGCTCCAGTAATAATCAACCCATCAAGAGGAGTGGGAGACATTGCCTCCTCCCAATGAACATATAAGTTTTTCAGATGTTCTAGATCCCAAGTCCTATATGAATGGGATTTCAATCTTATCCATATAGGTTCTATTTGTAGAGGAGACAGTCCTAAAGGGTGCAATAAATTAAATTCATATTGTTTTCCCAAAGGCATAATATTTAATATCCCAATCCTAAGAGGTCTAATATCCTGTCTTTCTGCTAATTCAGGCTCAATCCATGAAATATGATTTTTTTCTATCGATGAAATTTTATGATAACTACGAGGAAGTATTAAAGCCATATCTATATACCTCCTTGGAAAATTAAATTAAATTTAGAGCCTGCTCGAAATCCTCTAAGATATCATCAATATGTTCTATACCAACAGACACTCTTACCATAGTTGGAGTAACACCTGCGGACAACTGTTCTTCTGGGGATAGTTGTTGATGAGTTGTTGAAGCAGGATGAATTACTAATGTTTTTGCATCGCCTACATTTGCTAGATGACTAGAAAGTTTTAAAGAGTTTATAAACTTCACAGCATCATCAAAGCCACCTTTCAGAGAGAAAATCAACATAGAACCTTTTCCTCTATTGGTCATATAATTAGAGGCTCTTGAATGGTATTTGTCCGATGGTAATCCTGGATAACTAACATTATCAACTTTCGAATGATCGTCTAACCACTTAGCCAATGCAAGTGCATTAGAGCAATGTCTTTCTATTCTTAAACTTAAAGTTTCTAATCCTTGAAGTAATAAAAAAGAATTAAAAGGACTAATCGCAGGGCCCCAATCTCGTAACCCCTCTAGCCTAGCTCTCAAAGCAAAAGCAATGTTTCGATCTGCAGGGACTCCAAGCATTCCACAAATATCACTCCCAAATCCAAAAGCATCCCAATGAACTAAACCATGATAAGCCGCGCTTGGTTGACTCATTAAAGGATATTTTCCATTTCCCCAATCAAAAGTTCCTGCATCAACGATTACCCCTCCAAGACTTGTTCCATGTCCTCCTATCCATTTTGTAGCACTTTGAACAACCACATCTGCTCCATGTTCAATAGGACGAATTAAAGCTCCAGCAGCACCAAGAGTGTTATCTACAATTAAAGGGATATTTTTCGATTTAGCTAATTTCGATAGTCCCTCAAAATCAGGGATGTTAAACCTAGGATTACCCATTGACTCTACATAAATTGCTTTTGTAGATGAATCAATTTGTTCTTCAAAGCTTTCTGCATCATCACCATCAGCAAACTTGACATTGATTCCTAATCGTGGAAATTGAACTTTGAATTGGTTATAGCTGCCACCATACAAAAACGATGTTGATACAAAGCTGTCTCCTGCAGTAAGGAAGTTTGTAATCGCAATGAATTGTGCAGACTGTCCTGATGCTGTTGCTAAAGCAGCTACTCCTCCTTCAAGTGCTGCAATTCTTTTTTCGAAAACATCCGTTGTAGGATTCATCAAGCGCGTATAAATATTTCCAAATTCCTTCAAACCAAATAAATTTGCTCCATGATCTACATCGTTAAAAACATATGAACTTGTCTGATAAATAGGAACCGCTCTAGAATTGGTAACAGGATCTGGTACTTGACCTGCATGCAATTGAAGAGTTTCAAAACGTTGGGAAGTCAAAGAATTAATTATCTCTATTTTCTTTTTAGCCACATAAGTTCAGAATTGGCTATTAATTTATCCAATCATTAGGAGGTAAAGATTTATCTGACTCAGCTAGAGATGGTAAATTCTCTTTTATAAATGATAAAAGCTTTTCATTGACTTTCTTACGGAATTCTAGAACGTTATCTTTATCAATAATTTGATAGTCTTGATTGCTCTCAAAATCACCATCTCTAAGAGATCTCCAACTAGAATTTTTACCACTAGATTTGGCATTAGCCAAAGCCCCTTGGAAATCAAATTGCTTTGTAATAACTGATTCTTTGTAGATTTCTAAAGCTGTTTTGACCAAGTTCTCTCTAATTGGGCCGATTAATTTAGCCTTAATTGTATCCGGCAAGCCTAAAACTGGTTCGAAATAATCAATTACTCGAAGTTCCTCCTCTAGAAAAATAGGCCAAACCCCTCTCATGCCATCGTCTAAATTTTCATTCAACTCAAAATCATTCATTTCATTCAGGAAAAACTGAATCCAGCAATAATATGACTTTTCCTTGAGAGGTTTTTTAACTGAAACTTTGCTTTTAGAAATTTCAGGCAATAAAGATTCTGCTTTTCTTAGAAACAACCTATCTTCTCTCTCTAGATTTATAGAGCCCCACCTTTGTCTGTAATCCCATAACTCAATATATTTGTACAAATCTTCCTGATTCCAACCTAATTGTTTAAGCTCATCGGCTCTATGGGTTAATTCCTTTGCCACAAGAAAAAATAAATATCGATTTTACTTTAGTGATAAGTTGGATTATGTGAAACCCTAAACAATATTTTGTACATCGGAGACAAAATTTGAGTTTGAAGAAATCCCAATTCCATGAAGTGAATTTGACAAAGTAGGAATTTGAGTAATGAAACTAGAAAGCAATCGATATTGAACCTCTGCTCTATATAGATTGTGAGTTTGATATTTTACTTTGAAGTACCTATTTGATTGTAAAAAGTCATTCAGGAATCTAATAATTAATTCAACAATTATCAAATAAATAAATTCGAGAAGGAGTCCAAAACCGTAATCACCATTTTTATTAGAAGTTGAGAAATAACCTTTGAGAAAATAGTTACAATAATCAACATCAAAAGATACATTCTCTATATTATCTGGATCCTCGCCAGCAATATTACAGATGGATCGAATACAATCAGCCAAATCAGTAGGTAAACAACCAGAAGATACAGTATCAAGATCAATTAAAGAAACAACATATTTATATTGAATATCAAAAAGAAAATTACTTAACTTAGGATCACCATGAATTAAACCAGGTTGTATTGATTTTTTATTTAAATATCCTAATAAAGATTCAATATATAAGATATGATTAGATAAACTATCAATTAAGTTTTGAACTCTTTTATTTACATTATTATCTAATTTAATAAAGTTAAAATCTTTAATATTCATATTCAATTGATCAATGTATTTTTTTGTATCATGAAAATCTTTAATAGTATTTTCTAATTTTGCAAGGTCAATATCGGAGCATGTTGCATGAAACTTAGCAAGACCAAGACCAGTTTGATAAGCCATTTTATTATCTTCTAAAATATCAAAGTTAAGAGTGTCATCTATATATTCCATAGCTCGCCAAAAACCTGCGCAAAAAGGAAATACAAAAAGGTTATTAGAATTACACTTAATTAAACATGGAACTTCCCATCTTTGATTACTAGATTTAAGATAATTTCCTTTAATTTTATTTTTAATATGATTAGTTATTAATTTATGATTCATATTAACTTTCTCATAGGATTCAAATATATTACTAAGACACTGTAAAACAAATTTAGACTTTTTCCCATTAATTAGATGTTCAATAATATACGTTTTATTTATAAGGCCAGAATCTATAAAATCTATATTTAAAAGTTTACTATTATCAAAAAAATTGGAAGTAATCAAACTTATTTTTTCAAAATCCATAGGGTTTATTTTATAGATTAGATTCTAATAAATAGGTCTCCATGTAATCAATAACTTTATTATAAATCGGCATATTTTGTGCTCCTAGTGGATTATCAAAGCCAATCTCATTAAATTCAAAAAATAATTTATCTTCATCAGTTAGTGACTTTGTTACAAAATCTACAGAAGTTTTTAAATGGAAATTATCTAGTGCTTCAGATATTTTCTTGCTTTTTAATGACTTAACAGATTCTTGACAATAGTTAGCTAATTCACGGCTACTTGACATAACATTATAAATACAATTTTTTATCTCAACAGGTCCCAATATACACATATATAAAAGATTAATCATTGAGGAATTATTCAAGGGTATTGAATACTTTCTTAAAATATTTGGCCAATAATTTAAAGAGTTTATTCCTTCTAAAGCTCCACGTTTAAGACCAGATCTTTCGCACCATTCTATAAATTCATCTACACCTTTTGGACATCTTTTATACTCAATCATCTTCTCAGCCAGGACTTGACCAGCTTGAAAATTCCTAGTTGGGTTACCACTTACAGGCAACATCATGCTCCCTCTCACATCCGCAACCATAGCTTTCAGTTGAGTAAAAGTATGATCTCTAACCTTAACAATATCTCCATCCTTAATATAGGAGGCCTCTATGCGTTGGACGCTATATCCAAGTTCGGTAATAGGAAAAGGTTGTTTAGAATATAAGTCCTCCCTATCTGTTCGACTCATTGAAACGTAGGCAGCCTGATCTAGGCATTGATCTAATAATAGAGTTAATAAAGTTGGTAGCAATCCAGGATTATTCTTATGAAAAGTATGACCAAAACCCGCAAAGATTGAAGATATATTTTTAGCAGCTTTAATGTATTGACCTTCAACATTATGTATACCTGCAGAAACTTGAATATTTGGTGAAATTTTATTTAATAATTTTGCACCTAATATTGCATTCATAGCGTCTGGATGACAAAAATTAGCAGTAAAACTATCTAATGGATTTCGAAGAGCTCCGTGTCGATGAAACCCTGAAAAGAAAGCTAGTTTATTTAATTTTTCGCACAACACAAAAGATTCGTTCAAATTATGATCATGGCAAAATGATCCAACCAAGCATGCAATTAAAACATTATCTCGATTCAGCTCTTTTTTGAGCTTGAATGCTAAATCAAGGTCAGTTATTATATGTTTACTATTTGAACTCAAAACAACTAATTCACAGTTAATCAATAAATCCTTAAGAGTATTATATCTGCCTGATTTATCTTCATTTGAAATTGCCATAGATTCAATTTTATTTTTTATACCGTTATCCATTTCAGAGAGATCAATATCAGAAAAAGCTCCAAAAAGTTCTCTACCGTCTCTTGGGGCTAGAAGAATGTTGAAGCCTTCATTTTGCAACGCACAGTTATAGGCAAGAGAGGCAGGGTATAAGCCGACACTGTAAAATCCGACTTTTCCATTCAAAACCTCTCTAATTCTTATAGCTAAAGGCTCACTTGAATAAGGCTCAGCAAAAAAGCTATTACTTAAATTCTTATCAAACACAGTTTATTTTCATTCAATTACATTATATACAATAATTAGAAACTTTTAAAAATAGTTTTTACTATACTGAATATATCTCTATATAATTATTTAAGAACAATAACTATCAAGAAAGTGTATCTTCATTTGAACTAGAGTAAACTAATATTTAAAGGCTTCTTTTATGAAAATATTTAAGATGAAAGAAGAAGTTATTAACACTATAATAAACGAACAAAATATTCTAATAGTTCAGGATCTTGACGGCGTTTGTATTCCACTAGTTCAAGACCCACTTCAAAGAGAGATCAACAAAGAATATGTGAAGGACGTTTCAAGATTAAGAGAGAAGTTTGCAGTTCTAACCTGCGGGGAGCATGAAGGCAAAAGAGGCGTTAATCGCTTAGTAGAAAAGGCACTTAATTCGAAAACAACTGCAAAAGAAAATGGCTTTTACTTACCTGGCCTTGCAGCGTGTGGAGTTGAGTATCAAGATAGATTTAGTAATTTATCCTATCCAGGGCTCAAAGATAATGAGATTAACTTTTTAGCAGAAGTTCCAAAGATGATGAGATCAATGTTAACTAATGAATTAAAAAAATTCTTACCAAACCTTTCAAATGAGAAAAGAAATAAATTAATTGATGTGGCTGTATGTGATACACGCTTTACACCTACTTTAAACTTTAATGAAATCTTTAGCTACGTTAAAAATGATTTCCAAAAAGTTAAAGATTTGCAATTGATTATGGAAAAAATAATGAATGATTTGCTAGAAGAATCTAAAAATCTTGGCTTAGATAATTCTTTTTATCTGCATTTGATGCCTAATCTAGGAATAAGAGATGGCAGAGAAATAATGAAATATTCAACTCAAAATGAATTTGGAACAACAGATATCCAGTTCATTATCAAGGGTGCAATAAAAGAAGCAGGCCTTTTATTTCTATTAAATAAATACATAGCAAATAAAACTGGCGTTTATCCATTCGGTGAAAACTTCAATGTCAGGAATGCTCCAAAGACACATGCTCAATTAATAAAGCTATGCAGAGATAAAATACCGCACGAACAAATGCCACTTCTAGTAGGTGTTGGCGATACGGTAACCTCGGTTAAAGATAATAAAGATAATTCTTGGTTAAGAGGTGGAAGTGATCGAGGTTTCTTAACATTGATCCAAAGGTTGGGAGAATCATATAAGAAAGATAATCAAGTTGTATTTGTTAACAGCTGCAACGAGCAGGTATTAAGACCAAGAATAAATGGAACTGATATGAAAGGAGTTAGTGATCCTAATGATGATTTAAAATTCAATATGATTATTAATGATGGACCAAAAGAATATATTGAGTGGTTTAAACAATTAGCTAGTAACTTTTAGCTTATTAGTAAAAATTTTTTAAAATTCGCACTTAAATAAATATTTTAACTATAATAACATTTGATGCTTTTCATATATAGATCTTTATGGAGATAACTAAAAAAAAATTCCCAAAAATCAAGAGAGACTGTCTTGATACTTTGCAAATAAACATAGGTTATAAATGTAATCAAGCCTGCAGTCATTGTCACGTTGATTCTAGTCCAAGCAGAACAGAAATGATGAGCGATGATATTATAAAACTCATACCTAAAGTTATCAAAGCTAACAAAATTAAGCTTCTAGATATTACCGGAGGAGCCCCCGAGCTTCATCCTAAATTCAAACAATTAGTAATAGAAGTACGTAGTCTTAATGTTGAAGTAATGGACAGATGTAATTTAACAATCCTTAAAGAGCCGGGTTACGAAAGTTTAGCAGGTTTTTTAGCATCAAATAAAGTACAAATAACTGCATCACTTCCTTGTTATCTAGAGGGCAATGTAGACAAACAACGAGGAAAAGGTGTTTTTGAAAAAAGTATATTAGCTCTTAAACAGCTTAACAATTTAGGTTACGGCATAAAAGATAAAGGTCTGCTTTTGAATCTAGTCTATAATCCAAGTACTCCACAACTTCCACCATCTCAAAAAGAGCTAGAAGATACTTATAGACGCGAACTAAAAGAAAGGTATGGTATTTTTTTCTCGAATTTATATGTTTTAGCGAATATGCCAATTAATAGATATGAGAACTATTTAAAGATAATTGGAAAACTAGAAGAATATAATAAATTACTCAAAGATAATCATAATCCAGGAAATATTAATTCAGTAATGTGTAGATCAACTCTTAGTGTTGATTGGAAAGGTTATTTATATGATTGTGATTTCAACCAACAACTTGGGATGAAGAGAAATGGTAACGTGAAGCATTTGAATGATCTATTGATTCCACTTGTCTCTTTAAAGAATAATCCTATTTCAATAGGGAATCATTGTTTTGGATGTACTGCTGGAGCGGGTTCAAGTTGTGGTGGAGAATTAACTTAAAAAAAAGGTTTATTTGTTAGAACACTTGGGACATAATGCTCTCACGTTTAACGATGACTCCAATAATTTAAATCCAAAGTTTTTAGCTGCTGCTTTACCAGCATTAATAACATTATTATTTTCAAACTCTTCAGTTCTACCACAACGAATACAAATCAAATGATGATGATCTGGATGGTCATGACTAAGCAATTCGAACCTATTCCCTCCCTCACTTAAATCAAGTTCATTAAGGAAGGTCATCTTGACCAAGAGTCTTAAAGTTCTGTAAATAGTCGCAAGAGAAACCTTCTCCCCAGAAATTGTCAACTTGGAATGTACCTCCTCCGCACTGAGATGGATTCCAGAGCCAATCTCTTCAAACAGAGAAAGAACCTTTTTCCTTTGAGGGGTCATTCTTTTACCATCTGAACGAAGGCCAGATTCAAAAGGAGAAGGATGACTTCGATAGGCAGGGGGAGAAACCAATATCAACTTTGCTTTCTCAATAGCATAGCGTAATGAGAACAGCCCGCAACAAAAAAGAAAGCTTATTCAGATTCTTTTCGATAAAAATTATGTTTAAATTTATTAGATGATTTATATTTAGATAAACAGAAAGAAATTCTAAGATGGATCAATTCATAAAAACAAATCCAAACCCAATCAATACAAATAATAATAATAAAATAATAGTAGAGGATGAAACATTACTACTTATAGTAGATGTGCAGCAAAAGCTTATAAAGAATATAAAAGACAATCAACAATTAATATTTAACATAAAAAAGCTTATTGATACCTGCAATTTGCTTAATGTTCGTATCGCTATTACGGAACAAAATCCATTGAAACTTGGGAAGACTCTAGAATCTATTACAGATAATAATGAATATCCTAAATTTGAAAAAATGGAATTTAGTTGTATTAACAATAAGAACTTTATTAAGTATATAAATGATTATAATTTTAAAAATATTATAGTTAGTGGGATTGAGAGTCATATATGTGTTCTTCAAACATCGATGGATCTTTTACAAAAAGGATTAAACATTTTAATCCCAAGAGATGCTATTGGAAGTAGAAATAAAATGGACAATGATACTGCTTTTTTAAGGCTTATATTATCTGGTGCAGTTGCATCCACGACTGAAAGTCTAATATGTGAATTATGTAAGACCTCTAATAGAAAAGAATTTAGGGAGGTAAGTAAAATTTTAAAAAATTCATTTTCAAATTAAATAATTAGAAAATATCTAGACAAATCAATTTTTTCAGGCAGTCTGAAGAAAAGTAATCTGACATCATGGACGATTTTTATAAAAACATAATCATTTCATTACTTACTTTTAGCGTTGGTTGCATTATTTCCTTGGTGAGTCCAAAAATCCTAAAAAAGGTTTTAAGGAGAATAACCTCTGCGACTCAAAGCAAAACTGATGACTACATAGCTATTCTTTTAATTGAGACTATTAAACCTTTAGGGTTTATCTTAAGTTTCATCGTTGCATGGAAAGTCTTACTAATTGGTGGAATAGTTGATAAGACATTAATTGGTATTAGTAAGTTTCTATGCCTTATTTATATTGTCAGATTTATAAATAGAGTATTTTTAAAAATAATACAAAGATGGGCAAGCAAAATCAATGATCAATCTATCAGTGAAATGATTCGTTCACTTAGTCCAATGGTTGGGGCATCTGTTTGGAGTCTAGGAGTTATTTTTTATCTTCAAAATATGGGAGTCCAAATGGCAGCCATTTGGGCTCTTTTAAGTGCAGGAGGTATAGGAGCTGGACTTGCATTAAAGGAACCAGTTCAAGAGTTCTTCGAATACATAACGATCCTCCTAGATAAACCATTTCAAAGTGGACAGTTCATTCATATTGATGGGATCTGGGCAAAAGTTGAGAGAGTAGGTGTTAGATCAACACGCTTAAGAAGTATTAACGGAGAAGCAATAGTAATGAGCAATAGCCGACTCACAAATGGAGTAATCTCAAATTATGCCGAGATGAAAAAAAGAAGACTGGTTCATAAATTAGGTGTGGTCTATGAAACTACATATGAACAAACAAAAAGCATACCTATGATGATAAAAAATATTGTTGATAAAACTGAAAATGCGATCTTCGACCGATGTCATTTTATCGAATTCGCAAATAGCAGTCTTGATTTTGAACTAGTCTATTACATCCCTACAAGTGATTATCTTCTAGCAATGTCAGCTCAGCAAGAAATTAATCTAGAGATCATGAAGAAATTCCAAAATGAAAATATTAACTTCGCATATCCAACCCAAACAATTCATATAAATAAATAAGTGATATTTATTTATTTATCTTATCTATTAGAGATTTAGATAACTCCCATAAATTATCTGATAAATCTCCTCTTTGGGCATCATTACTTATTTCGGTTTCTTCAAAAATGAATTTACCAGATGAAATAATTTTATTACTATAATAGTTGAAACCAGGTTTTGTATATTTACTTAAACAAGCTAGATTGCTTAAAAGTAAGCCTGCTTTTTTATTTGATGTGGTTATTTTTAAAATATCTCTAGCTAAAAAAGCAAATAATATTTGTCCTAATTGATTATATTTCCTGCTGTACCTAAAAAATCCTTGGTTATCTCTAGAGATAACCAAGCCTGGTGCCCATGCTATAACTGGAATTGATAATTTCTTTTTCATAAAATTATCACTTAACTTTCTTGCAAAAAGAATATTACATAATTTACTATCTTTATATGCTTTATCAGCATTAAATTTATTTCCATCAATCATTTCAAAACCTGCACCAGATTCTAATCCTTTTAATTTTCCTAAGCTTGCCTTAGCTCCCACTTTTCCTCCACCACTATTAGGATTATGAACTTCTGAAGAAGTAATAATTATTTTTGGATCATTTCTTATATCTATAAAAGGTAAAATCTTTTGTGTCAGATAGAAATGTGATAAATGGTTAACGGCAAAAGTTAATTCTATTCCTTGAGTGGACCTTCTAGGTGTTTTTGATCCTGTATATTGAAGACCAGCATTCAAAATTAAAACATCAATAGTCCAACGTCTATTTTTAACCTCAGAACATAAAGAATCAATACTACTCAAATCAGAAAGATCCATTATTGGAGTATAAATTTCCCCTTTGTTAGATGATTCATCTAAAGAATGATTAAATAAATTAGTCAACACCTCATTCGCTCGAGATATATTTTTACAAGGCAAAATTATATTATGACCAAGTGAAATTAATTTTAAAACTGCTTGAAAACCAATACCCGATGAACCACCTGTTATCATGACAGTTAAAGGTTTATCTCTATTGAAAATATTTGATTTTTCTTTCATAAATTTCTAATTTTACTATTAAATGGTTTTTGAATTAAACTAAATTAAATTATATATTATTTCAATTTTCAATAAAAAACTCTTCATAAATACTTAAAAAAAAATAAAATCATTAAGTTGATAAAAAACATTAATACATTTCATTCTTAATGCCATCGCGAGCTATTGTTGATTCTATAGGCATTGGTGTTTAAAGTGGTAAACATGGGAGGCAATCAAATAACTAAATTTAATTCTAAGAAATTAAATCCTATTTTTCGACTCCAAGTAAAAGGAAATAGCCACGCTCCTCAAGGGAAGCCATGAGTACTAGAGCATTAAAAGATGCCCTAGTACTTGGCTCAGGCCCAGGCGCCTTATCAATAGCGGCAGCATTAGCAATTGAGAACTTAGATGTTGAAATCTTATCTGAACAATCGCCAGAGGAACCTTGGCCCTTCACCTATGGGATTTGGGGCGAAGAAGTTGACGAACTTGGTCTAAGTCATTTACTTGAACATAGATGGGTAAATACCATTAGTTATTTTGGGGAGGGAGACAAGGATCCAAATTCTAAAAAGAATGAAATCACTAAACACAATAGAGATTATGGGCTTTTTGATAAAAACAAATTACAAGCTTATTGGTTAGAACAATGCAACAATGCTGAAATAGAATGGCATAAAGGATCAGCAGTCAATTTAGAAACGAATCAATTAACCAGCACAGTTAAAACGTCTAATGGAAAGGAACTTAATGCTCGGGTAGTCATAGACGCAACTGGCTACAAACCTGTTTTTATTAAGTCTCCTAACCAAGGACCAGTAGCCGTTCAAACTTGTTACGGAATCGTAGGGGAGTTCAGCGCACCCCCTGTAGAGAAAGGCCAATTTGTTTTAATGGATTATCGTTGCGACCACTTGAATCCAGAGGAGAGAAAAGAAGCTCCAACATTTTTATACGCTATGGATATGGGAAATGGGAAGTTTTTCTTAGAAGAAACATCCTTGGGTCTATTTCCTCCAGTATCTCTTGATGAGTTAAAAAGAAGACTGGAAAAAAGATTAGAGACTCGGGGTTTAGAAATAAAAAGTCTTGATCATGAAGAGCATGGTTCATATCTGCCAATGAACATGCCAATCCCTGACCTAACACAGCCGGTCCTTGGATTTGGCGGTTCTGCTGGGATGGTACATCCTGCATCTGGATACATGGTTGGCAGCCTATTAAGAAGAGCTCCTAAAGTTGCCAAAGCCCTTTCATTAGCAATGAAAGACCCAAAAGCATCCTCAGCTTCATTAGCAAAAAAAGGATGGCAAACCTTATGGCCATCAGAACTTAGAAGAAAACAAGCTATTTATAAATTTGGATTAGAAAAATTGATGCGCTTTGAAGAGAATTTGCTAAGAGGATTTTTTATAGAATTTTTTAGTTTACCTAATAAACAATGGTATGGATTCCTTACAAATACTCTTAGCCTTAAAGAACTAATATCCGCAATGTGGAAGATGTTTAGGAAATCACCCTGGACTATCAAACAAGGCTTAATGAATATGCATGGTAGAGAATTAAATTTATTATTTAAAGCATTATTAGTTAATAATAAATGAGAAAAATCCTTATAAGTGGAGCAAGTAGAGGTATAGGAAAAGCGATAGCAATAAAATTACTTAAAGAAGGACACTCGTTAAGCTTAGGAGTAAGAGAAAGAGACGATTTATTTAATACACCATTAGATCCAAAAATAAACAATTCAGATAGTTTCTTGGTTCACACCTATGATGCAACTGATCAAAACTCATCAAAGAAATGGGTAGACAAAACATTTGAAACTTTTAAAAGTGTTGATACAATTATTCATTGCGCTGGAATATTCAAAAGCACAAAACTATTATTTAATGATGATGAAATGAAAGATATTAAAGATCTATGGAAAGTTAATGTGATGGGACCATGGATACTAACAAAACATGCTTGGAAGTATTTATCTCTAAGCAATTCAGCACGAATTATTGTATTAGTATCAATGAGTGGAAAACGATCAAAAGGTAACTTGTGTGGCTATTCTATGAGTAAATTCGCTTTAATGAGCTTATGCCAAACAATGAGAAATGAAGGATGGGGAAAAGGTATTAGAGTTACAGCTATTTGCCCAGGCTGGGTAAATACAGACATGGCAAAAGAAATAAAACATTATCCCAAAAAAGATATGTCACAAGCAAATGATATTGCAAGTATTTGCTCCAATTTACTTACTTTACCAAACAGTTCTATTCCTTTTGAAATCGCACTAAATTGTCAACTTGAAACAAACATTTAGAAGATAAGTCTTATTTTTTTAAATAGGATTAGTAGTTTTTTTAAATGTATTCAACACTCCCAGAATTGCCTGACGGAGATACTTATGAAAATAGTTTCTATAAACCCCTCCTATTGCTTTACCTACTGAATACGTTCTTTGAATGAGACCAACTATAAAATTAAAGAGCCATAAACAAACCAATACTGTAAGAGCCAGTGAAGCGATTGAGTAAACCTTATTCAGCTGTTCTTGTATTGGTTCTAAAAATTGAAGATAATCAGAAATGTTCATACTTTCTAAAGGTAATTACCTATTAAGTATATTTATAGCTACAATTTGATAATTGAGCAAGAAGTTATAAATTATATAAATAAAAAATAATTGTCTAGATTAAAAGGTAATTACAAAACGAGAAAAAGTATATAGAACATATGAAACTGAAATCATAGAGATAGCTATCAAAAGACCTTTAAATCTATTAGAAACTGTCGAGAAAAGTGTGAGGTCATCAGCATCATAACCTCCAAAACTACCAAGAATTGCAAGCGACCACATAGGGAGAGAGGAAAATAATATTGAGATAGAAAAACTAAATATAAACATCTTATTAATAAGGAAAGAAATCAGAAAAGTTATAACTGCGAAAAACAAAGATCCATTTAATCCAATTCTTAACTCATCATTTAAACTTTTTGGAAAATTACTTTTGCCTTCTAAATGTTTTTTACAATTATTAACTTCAGATTCAGATAGACGAAAATAATTCGTATCCGGAATTCTTTTTTTCTTATAAAGCCTTAGCAATCTTACTTCAAAAGATTTTGGATCATTAGTTTTGAAAGAAGAAATTATTTCACCTGGTTTCATTTTACTCGCCTCACCTTTCAAATTAGTGGTACATCCCAGTTTATATAAATCACCATTTTTCATTAAATAAACAAATCCTGACATAATTTAATTTTCTTGAAAAAAGCGAAAGGAATATATTTTAATAGTAAAATATAATTTCCATGGAAAATCATAAAGGATATACTTGTGGAGCATATTCTATTGCGATGAATACTACTGACTAATCATATCTAGGCATAAGGGATAAGATGATTTTAACAGGAAAATTATGAAGCACAATATTCTATATAGCTTTAGACGATGTCCTTACGCAATTAGAGCTAGATGGGCTTTATTAAATACCAATCAGGTAGTGGAGTTAAGAGAGGTCGAACTAAAGAACAAGCCTATTGAATTAATTCAAATTTCTAAAAAAGCAACTGTACCTGTATTAAAGACTAGTTTAAATAAAGTAATTGATGAGAGCCTAGAAATAATGATCTGGAGTATCAAAAGATCAAATATGCATGAATTATTTGGTGATAAAAATAATGATATTTCAAAAGAAATATTGAGTCTTATAGAAATAAATGATAATGCATTTAAATATCATTTGGATCGATTTAAATATGCATCTAGATTTAATATTGAAGAATCAGAAACTCATCGTTCTGAAGCTATGAAAATACTTTTATCTTTAAATAAAAGATTAAAAGTATTTTCAAATGAAGGAAAATCGCTATTTCTTGTTGATGCAAAAGAAAGCTTAGCTGATTGGGCTATCTGGCCATTTGTAAGGCAATTTAGAATAGCTGACATAAAAAAGTTTGACCAAAACAATGAAATCCAATATTTACGTTGTTGGTTAAATTATTTTTTTACGCATGAGAAATATCCAATAGTTATGAAAAAGAATGAACCATGGAGTAAGAAAAATGAACCTCTATTTTTTGGATAATAGAGCAGAAAATCATTCTGAAGCCCTTCTTTTGTCAATGATTCTTGATAGCTCTAAAAAATAACCAGCTGTACAAAATTTACCTAGATTTCTATCTCTATTTCCTATATCGCTCCTAAACTCTGCAGTCTCTGCCATGACTAAATCCAACTGATCCTGAGGCAACTCATAGAGTTCTCTTAATTCAACCTCTTTCCCAAGTAGATGACTTTTAAACCATTTTTCTTTTGATTCTTGAGGGGGAATATCTTTGTAAATTTGTCGATTCATATAAAGGAGGGAAAAAGTTTATTAAAACTTATATTTCTATAGATTATAACTTTAGTTAAGTACATTAATTGTCATGCTGAGGCTTTTGTATATTTTGACTGTAGAGATATTGCTACTACACATAAAGACAATGAAATTAATCCACAAAATTCTGTCCACCCTTTAAGCCCAAAATTACTAATAAACAAAGGAGCTATTACAGTAATCAGACCTCCAGAAAGAAGTGGTTGAAGAAATAATTGCTTAATAGAAAACACAGGTAACGTATTAGTAGAATTTCTAGGATCAGCCAATCTCAAAAGTAATAGTCCACTAGCTGCAACTCCCGTTGAATTTCCAAACTCTGCTATTGCTCTTACAAACCATTCTTCTCTAAAAAATAATCTAGAAAAAATCAACATCCCTACAAGATTCCAAATCAATCCACCAATGGCTAAAATGGTTATCGGAACCCAGTAGTTAACTAATAAAGGTAAATTCAACCCAGCCATGGCGGTAATTATGAGCAAATCGGTTGAAAGTATGCCAATCTCACGTTGAAAAAGTGATGAGACTAATTTAGTCTTTCCAGTTTTTTCCAATAAAAATCTAACTAAAAATGAACCCATCAAAGCCAATGGAAATACAGGGAAAGCTAATATCACCTGCTTACTTATATCACTCAAAAAAGTAGAAGATAGCCTTAAACAATAAAGAAAAAAGATTCCAATCAATACCGCTAATCCTAGTAGAGCAAAATTATATAAAAGCGACTTAAGTTGTTCAATTGGGTTAATTTCCAATTCAATATCATTGAAATCATTTGGGAGTTCTTGTTCAGTATTTACAAGCCATCCAAAGAACCTGCC
>Ga0208261_1000159_pt1 | contig 28319 bp, 29 predicted proteins | sample Knorr_S7_td_DCM__FD_185595 | JGI IMG/M metagenome (GOLD analysis project Ga0208261, IMG submission 185595) | Marine microbial communities from Southern Atlantic Ocean transect - Knorr_S7_td_DCM_ad_131m_LV_B (SPAdes) (version 3) | ecosystem: Environmental > Aquatic > Marine > Oceanic | place...
CGTGACACAAAGTGTTCTATTCGTCCTCGAATTTGCCGCGGACACTCATAGTTATTGCAAAAAGTTGCAGCTTCTCCTTCTCTTCGTTCTAATTGTTTTCTGCAAGCTGGACAAGAAGTTGGAAATTTCCAAGGACGTGAACTCGCCGGCCTTTCACTTATAACTGGTCTTAAAACTTCAGGTATTACATCGCCAGCTTTGCGGACTACTACTAAATCGCCGGGTCTTACATCCTTTTCTTTTACTTGATCGGCATTATGAAGAGTTGCCGTGCCTACTGTTGACCCGCCCACAAAAACGGGCTCTAATTTAGCGAATGGGGTTGCTTGTCCCCCCGGACCTATTGAAACTTCAATATCAATTAGTCGAGTTGTTCTTTCCTCGGGTGGAAGCTTGTACGCAATTGCCCAACGTGGCGCTCTTGCTGTAGCTCCTAACTGTTTCTGTAAAGCTAGATCGTCGACTTTAACTACAACTCCATCTATTTCATAATCAAGGTCATGACGAATCTTTTCAATGTTTTCTATAAATGAGGTAACTTCATCGAAATCAGTGAATTTCTTAGCATGCTCATTAACGGGAAAGCCCAAATCTCTCAACCACTGCAAAGTTTCAAAATGTCCGCTTATCTCAGATAAACCTTTAGTCTCCCCTGTCTGATAAGCCCAGAATGAGAGGTTACGAGAAGCGGTCACTTTCGAATCTTTTTGCCTAAGTGAACCTGCTGCTGTATTACGTGGATTTGCAAAAGTCGGTTCGTTTAGAGATTCTCGCGAGCGGTTAAGAGAATCAAATGCTTCTATCCCTAAATACACTTCACCTCGAACTTCCAAAATTTCTGGAGCTTTTTTACCGAGAGTTTTCGGGACATCAGCAATAGTTGAAACATTTTCTGTGACGTCCTCTCCGATAACTCCATCTCCACGCGTGGCTGCCTGGACTAATTGACCTCTCTCGTAACGTATAGAAACAGCTAGACCATCAAACTTTAATTCACAAACCCATGTAGAAATTTTTTGTTCACCCTCTAAGCGTCTCTGCACTTTGTCAGTCCAAGAGTTGAGTTGCTCTATATCGAATGCATTGTCTAATGATTGCATTGGTATGCGATGTTTCACTTCTGCAAAAGGCGTATTGTTCCTACTTCCCACTGTTGCGCTGGGTGAATTTGGATCGACCAAATGTGGGTACTTTTGTTCTAAATCAAGCAATTCTCGCCAGAGTAGATCGAAATCGGAGTCAAGTATTTCCGGAGCGCCTTTTCCATGATATAAATCGTTGTGAAATCTAATAAGTTCACCAAGTTCTTTTAGACGCGATGAGACTTTCTTATTGTTATCTTTATCCGAAAAATCACCTTTAACCACAGTTCGATAATACCGTTGACCCACGATTAGTCCGTGACGCTACAGAAACCCTCTAGTCTGCTCTTTGTGAAACTTTTGTTTAATGACACCCTTGGAAGGCGTAGCGAGTCTGTGACTACCGGAATTATGAGAGTTATTTGGCTGTCTCTTCCTTTATTTTGCGGCCCAGCTCTTGCAGATAGCTTTAATGACTTCGAATTGCTTTTAAGAACAACAGTTTCTATTAGTCTTTGGGCTTTCTGGGCTTTAATACTTTTGTCGACTTTACTTCCAACTCCAGTTTCTTTAGCAATAATCAGGATAGGAGCACCTGCTGCTGCGGCTCTTAGTCTCTGGAGCGCTTTAGAAACTGGTGGTTCAGTTGCCGGAATCGTTGGCCTTACAGTTAGTGCAGTCGCAGCTTCTGTCGCTATTTCAGCACCTTTGGGAGACAGATTTTCAGATGGAGCTTCTTATGGCGATGAACGTCGCTTTCTTCTTAGGGCACCCGGCCCTGTGTTACTTTTATTTGGGCCTTTAGCTTGGCTTACTTTTTTAGCTGGTTTAACCTTGGGTCCACTTCTATTACTGAACAAAAATTTTTTACTTGGCGCAGTGGTCACTTTATGTGGGTTTCCTCTTTCAGCAATAGCGTCAAATGCTATATATAGGTTAGGAAAACGTTGGGTTGTGTTAGTTCCAGCAGGAGTACTCTTACATGACTATTTGTCTGTTGGAGATCCGACTCTTATACCTAGGAATCAAATAGCAGATTTTTCTCCCGCAAAAGCCAAAACTGATGCTTTAGATCTGAGTCAAAACTCTTTCGGCTTGTCATTGGAAATACGATGCTTTACTCCTCTCTCGATGATGTTGAAAAAAGGAACTAGGAAAATCATCAATGAAAGCTCAACTGTAGAAAACTTTATGATAAATCCAGCGAGACCTAATGCTGTGCTGGCAGAGGCTCACAAACGAGGTCTGTGAGTTCAATTAGATGGCAATTGCTCCACCTATGACTTGATCTTTTTCATAAAAAACAAGACTCTGGCCTGAAGCTACTCTCGAGTGAGCTTCTTTCCAAACAAGTAAACCGTCTTCTAAATTCGCTAATTTTGGCTTCCCGTGTGCACTCGTTTGAACGAGTAATTCACCTTCTACCTTTTTTGAAGACCAGAAAGGGTCACGAAATTCTGTTTGATTAACTAAAAGTTGATCGGTGTTTCCTACAGTCACTGTTGCCGACTCGATATCAATGTTGTTCGCGTACCTTGGTTCTTTACCACCTGCTAGAAGCATGCCCCGTCTCTGTCCGATAGTAACTAACTCTATTGCTTCGACTTGGCCCACTTCGGACCCATTTTCATCTACTACTTTTCCTGGGGTCAAAGAGATTCTCTGTCTCAGAAAGTCTGCTCTACCCTTTTCACGTGTAATAAAACAGACATCCTGACTGTCAGGTTTCGTTGCAACCCTAAGTCCTAAACTGTTTGCTTTCTCCCTGACTTGATCTTTAGTCATCTCGCCGATTGGTAGGTGGAGTGAAGAAATCTGCTCTTGATTTAACATGTAAAGGACATAAGACTGATCTTTTCCTTCATCTGCCGCTCTTGCAATCCGGAAAGTTTTATCTTTCTGTTTTACTATTCGAGCATGGTGACCTGTAACTATTTTTTCGAAACCAAGTGCTTTTGCCCTGTTTAACAGACGATCAAACTTGATGTGCCTGTTGCACTCAATACATGGGTTTGGAGTTAAACCTACTGAGTGAGCTTTAACATAAGGGGCAACTACATATTCATCAAAGTCTTCTCCCAAGTTAAAAACATGATGTTCTATACCTAGTGCATCTGCAGCTCTTCTTGCATCATCTACATCTGAGACGGAACAACATCCTGAATCGGATTCTCCTCCCCAAAGTTTAAGCGTCACACCAACTACTTCATCCCCGTTCTCACAGGCAAGAGCGGCTGCTACTGATGAATCAACTCCTCCTGACATAGCAACCATTACCTTTGTCATTTTTCAAACTCCCTTAATTGTTCAACCGCACTAGGAACGGCTATTAACGCGTTATCTATCTCTTCTTCAGTTGTAGTTTGGCCTAGTGAAAATCTAATCGAACCTCCGGCTGTTTTTAGATCTACCCCCATTGCTTGTAAGACATGTGATGCTTCTTGTGCCCCACTAGCGCATGATGAAGCTGCACTAGCGTAAATACCTTTGTCTTCTAGAAGAAAAAGTAGAGCTTCGTTTTCTATCTTTTTGAAACACAGATGCGCTATTCCAGGTGTTCTAGGGGTTCCTTTTGGCAACGTTCGGCTTACCCCACTAATTTTATCGATAAGTCCATTTTCTAATTTGTCTCTAAGTCTGGTAACTCTTTCATTTATCTTTAATCGTTCAACTTGCATTAAGCGTGCTGCTTCTCCAAGTCCCACAATTGCTGGAACATTTTGAGTTCCACTGCGTCTTTCTCTCTCCTGTCCTCCCCCACGAATTACAGGCGCTAAATTAACACCGTTTCTTAGGATTAAAGCTCCTGCACCTTTAGGACCGCCAAATTTATGTCCAGTAAGACTAATTAAATGTGCTTTTTTTGAGGTTTCCGCGATATCTAACCATGAAGTAGCTTGAACCGCGTCTGTGTGGATCATAGTTTCTGGTGTTTTCTCTGATATCAAATCAGCAATTGTATTGATGTCATTGATTACTCCAGTCTCATTATTCGCCATCATTACAGAGACTATGGAAATGTCTGCGAATGAGTCTAGAAGATTGGCCAAACTTTCAAGGTTAACTCTTCCAGTGTCATCTGTGGGTGCCACGATCCCGCCAGACTCTCTAACAGGTTCTAACACTGCAGGATGTTCAGTTGCGGAACAAAGTGCTTGACCACCCTTGGCACCGAGTATGCCGTCTATCGCCAAATTATCTGATTCAGTCCCTCCACTTGTAAAAATTACATTCCCGGGTTCTGCTCCAACTAGCAAGGCTAGATGGTCTCGCGCATCATCAATAGCTCTACGTGCTTCTCGCGCTAATCGATGAGATCCAGATGGATTGCCCGGATGCTCCGTAAGCCATGGCATCATTGCCTGGATAACTTCTTCTCGCACAGGTGTGCTAGCGGCATGATCGAGATATATATCCATTCTTTCAGGTTAAAGGCAACTGTTTTGCAAGCAAAAAATTGGCATAATTAAGATCTATGTTTATAAGAATTACTGAAAAGATAGAAGCTTCACCAGAAGTGGTTTGGAACGCTATTTCAGATATTCAGACGCATGTTGAGTGGATGGCGGATGCTTCTGACATAAGAATTACCTCAGAGCAAACTGAAGGTATCGGTGTTACTTTCGATTGTGACACAAAGGTAGGTCCACTTAAAACAACTGACAAGATGCAAATTACCGAATGGACCCCAAATCAGACATTGACTATTAGACACAAAGGTCTTGTAGAGGGAACAGGTAGTTTCATTCTTGAAAAAAACTCGGATGGGAAAACACTTTTTATTTGGGAAGAGAAACTGGATTTCCCTCTTCTTTTTGGCGGAAGAGTTACTGAGTTTTTTGCAAAACCTGTACTAATAAAAATTTGGAAGAAAAATCTTTTCAGACTAAAACATCTCGTCGAAACTTCTGAAAGGTCTTAGATACATCAACCCAATATTGGGTCATACCAATATTTCGATGCCCAGAGACATGAAAACCCTAAAGCAACTGTGATTATTAATGGGAGAAGAAAACTTAGATAACCCGCTATGCGTTTTTTGTTCATCTCGTCAATTAACCACCCAATAAGCAACCCACCTAGGAGCCCTCCCAAATGGCCTCCAACTGAAATATTGGGTCGAGCGAAAGTAAAGATCAGATTTATAATTAATAGAGTTCCAATTCCATTTGACCAAGGACTTACCCCTCGTCGGAGTTGATAGACAACTGTTGCTCCCATTAGTCCAAACACAGCTCCTGAGGCTCCAACAGTTAAAGCGAGAGGGTCGAGCAACATAACCCCTAAAGCTCCTGACAATAGGGAACCAAAATAGAGTATTAAATAACTTGTTGGCCCTAATAGTCTTTCTAGTTGACTACCTAACATCCACAATAGGAACATGTTGAATGCCAGATGTATGAATCCTGCATGCAGAAAACCCCCTGTAAACATTCTCCACCATTCGCCTTCTGCGATACCTACGTAATCAATTGAGAATGCGGAAAGAACTCGACCGTATCCAACTAAACCGAAGTCGATGGTCACATCTCCCCCCCCTGAAGATAGTGACCCTCCCCTAAAAAGAGTGACTAAAAAAGCAAACAAGTTAACTGCTATAAGTGTTCTCGTAGTTAATGACTGTTCGGAAGCGTTCGCACCTCGAGCGAAAGATCTCGCTGATATACGTTTCCTTCCATGATTAATGCTCTGAGGCGCTATGCACGCCGGACAATGGAAACCGACGGAAGCGGTATGCATACATTCGGCACAAACTCGACGCTCACACCGTTGACAAGTGACTCCGGCATATCGATCAGGATGCCAATAACAATTTTTGTTGGTCATTTTTCCTTAAAGAGTTACTGCTGTTCCTTCATCTGCAATAGCTTCTCCTAGATTGTGCACTGAGGTTATTTCTGGAACTCTTTCTTTTAAAACTCTCTCTATCCCAGCTTTCATTGTTTGATCTGACGCATCACAACTTACGCATGCACCAATTAGTTCAACAGTAACTTCCCCAGTATTTTCGTTCACCTCATGCAATACGACATCACCTTCGTCCGCTTGAAGCGCCGGTCTAATGAGTTCTATTACCTCTTTGACGAGGGTCTCTAGGTCTCTATCGGATTCTTCTAATGAAACATTTGTCATATCTATAGTTTCGCATGAGTATTGGCTGACTACACCCACTTCTGCAAGATTGACAATATTCTTAAATGGTGAAATTCATACATTTTATGTTCGGTCATCAGGGCGGGTGGGATGAAATTCTTCTTGTTGTAGCACCGTTGGGTTTGATGGCATGGCTTCTAAGGGCCGCTAACCGTAGGGCTGAGAAAATGAGTCAAGATGAAAAATCAGATTTTGATGCAGAAAATAATTCTATGGATTCTGACGATTGACTAACTCTATTTTTGCTCCTAAAGAATTCAAATTACCTACCAAATTCTGATAACCACGTTCGATATGATTAGCAGTTCCGACGAAAGTCTCACCTTCTGCTGCTAACCCTGCAAGAACTAGCGCTGCTCCTGCTCTTATATCGGGGGCTCTAACAGGTGCCCCTGAAAGCCTTTCAACTCCTCGAACAACGGCATGGTGTCCCTCTGCTCTTATGTCTGCACCCATCCTGATTAATTCGTCGACATAACGGAACCTTCCGGCAAAAATGTTTTCTGTAACGATTCCTACTCCATCTGAAATCGATAAGAGAGCAACCATAAAAGGCTTATAGTCAGTGGCGACACCGGGATATGGCAATGTAGCGAGATCCACCGATCTCAACCTTTTGGAAACGCATACACTGACTCCTCCATCAACTTGATCGATTTCCATACCCATCTCATTCAATTTTTCAACAAGCATCTCCATATGATCCAGTCGCGCCTCTTCTATAACTATTTGACCTCCTGTCATCCCTAAGGCGGCCATATAGGTTGCGGCTTCAATCCGGTCTGGTATGACGGTATGTTCGATAGGTGACAAATTATCTACTCCCTCAATTTGAATAGTTGAAGTCCCTTCTCCAATTATTTGAGCTCCCATAGAATTAAGAAAATTTACTAGGTCTGCTATTTCGGGTTCACGTGCGGCATTTTCTATAACTGTTCTGCCTTCGGCTAAAACTGCTGCCATCAGTAGGTTTTCTGTAGCGCCAACGCTTGGAAAGTTAAGTAATACTTTGCCTCCTACTAGTTTTTTTACCTCACCTTCTATATACCCATGGCTGCTAGTAAACGAGGCTCCCATCTCTTCTAAACCTTTTAAATGCATATCTATAGGTCTATGTCCAAAATCATCACCGCCTGGCACAGATACTTTTGCTTTACCAAATCTTGCTAATAACGGCCCTAAAACGACGATGGAAGCTCTCATTCTCTCGACTAATTCATATGGTGCTATTGGGATCATTTCTTGAGGGATTTCTATTCGCATTACATCTTTTTGGTGCGAAATTGAAGCGCCCATTGTTTCCAACAAGTTAGCCATCCATCGAACATCTGATATGTGTGGAACGTTGTTAAGTACATATTGACCAGGTGCTAATAATGACGCTGCCATTATTTTTAGTACTGAATTTTTTGCTCCAGAAACCCTAACTGTTCCAGATAAGTCTGTTGACTGCTGAACGCGAATAGCTGAACCTTCTTCGTAATGTGAAGAAGTTGTTCCAAATTCAGAGGAAGAATAGTTACTTGTCACGATTTAAGTATGCTTCGCTGTCGACGCAGTTTGCGTTCACATGCAATTATTCAAGCAAAAACATTTAATTTGATACAAGGAAACTAGAGAAATCTTGTTTAAGCGAGACAAATACCTAAAAATAACTAAAACGGTTGATGATGAAGGTTTAGCTGCTTTACGTGAGCCGCGCGATGACTTAATGGCCGAAAAATTTGTTGGTGACGACAAATACGAATTGCTCCATGGTCCTTTTTCTAGCTATGAAAGGCGTCTAAGTGTTAGAACTGAAGCCAAAGGTGTTAATAAGGTTGTAGAAAGCTTTTCTTGGCGACTTTCGATTCCATTTTGGGGAATATTTTTCTCATTTTTAATTAGTAAAGCCTTACCTAAAAGATCAAAACCTTGGTGGGCGCCCCCCGATCGTTTAGATGAACGTTCCGCAAGGATCCTGGGAATACTCGCCTGCATTCAAGTAATCGACGGATATCTGGGTTCAGTAATAACTCAAACAATCACTTTTGCAGCTGATGAATTTAACCACAGCTCATCGGCACAAGGAATTACGCTTGCAGTTATTCGTGTCGGAGTTTTAATCTCCCTTGGAGTTCTTGTAATTGCCGACAAAAAGGGACGCAGGAATATTCTTTTACTCACGCTGATACTCGCTGTATTGAGTACAGCTTTAGGCTCTTTATCGCCTAACTTCTGGTTCCTTGGAAGCACTCAGTTAATTGCGCGTGGCTTAACTACGGGAATGGGAATTTTGATAGGAGTAATTGCAGCTGAGGAACTGCCAAAAGGTTCCCGAGCCTATGGGGTGAGTATGTTGTCGTTATCTGCTGCTTTAGGGGCAGGGATTTCTGTTTGGGTATTGCCAATTGCTGATTTGAATCAAAGAGGGTGGAGAATCGTGTACTTGGTGCCTCTCCTGTTTTTACCAGCTTTAATGCGAATCAGTAAAAATTTGCCAGAGTCACTGCGTTATGAAGCAAATTCAAAAATTGTTGTGTCTGAACCTCTCAAAGTCGAAAACAAAGGTGGGAAAGAGCGGTTTATAAACAAGCGACTTGCATTGTTGGCTGGTGTTGGTTTTTTGCTTTTAATCTTTGCTGCTCCCGCTTCGCAGTTTCAAAATGATTTTCTCAGGGAACACAGGGGGTACTCTGCTTCTGGAATAACCGCTTACTGGCTTCTAACTTCGACTCCAGCTGGGATAGCGATATTTCTAGCTGGGCGTTTCGCTGATACTCATGGCAGGAAAAAAATTGCTACATCAGGGCTTTTAGGTGGAACAGTATTTATTGTTCTTAGTTATTACTCTTCGGGATTTTTGATGTGGGCTAGTCATTTATTCGGAGCTGTACTTGGATCACTTACAGTTGCATTAGGCGTGTATGGCCCCGAGCTGTTTTCAACAAAACAGAGAGCCAAATCAAATGGGGTCATTGTCGCATTTGGTGTATTGGGAAGCGCTTCAGGACTTTTGTTAGTGGGGTATATGACTGATTTATTTGACAACTATGGCCACGCTTTCGCGCTTGTTGCTGCTGGTCCCCTTTTAGCGGCATTACTAGTAATAAGTAAATTTCCTGAAACTGCGAGAGTTGAACTTGAAGATCTAAATCCTGGGGATATCAGTCCGAAAATTTCTGAGAGTTAATAACACCTATAAAGAAGCTGACCACGCTTTTATTTCTTCACTAACAGCTTCATCTAAATTCGCTAAATCGTGACGAGCTCCTTCGAACCATTTAATTGTTACGGGGCCTCTGATCTTTTTCAAATGTTTTTTAAACTCTGTTTTTGATCCGAAAGGGTCCTTATCACCAGAGATAAATAAACATGGAATGTCTAGTTGGTCGAAGTGTTCTGTTCTGAGATTCTCCGGCTTTTTTGGAGGATGCAACGGATAGCTGATCAGAATCAATCCGATAGCCGGAAGACCTTCGGCAACAGCCATTGAGCACATGCGACCACCCATGCTTCTTCCTCCTAGTAGAAGTTTAGATGCTTCCAAGTCGTATTTTTTACTCATTGATTCAGATGCCTTGACGATTGAATTAATTAGCTTGGGGGCTCGATCAGGAAAGGGACGGCCTGCTTTTCTATATGGGAAGTTGATTCTCTTGACGGGCAATGGCGTCATCTTTTTTTCAATGCTTACCAAAATCGAATGATTTCGATCACTTCCTGCGCCATGGGTCAACAAAAGTCCTGATGGAGAAGCCATTTGTTGATCATACGTTGATGTTTCAACTAGCTAGTGGAATCTACTCACCATTAATAGATAGCATTTTCTTATGAAAGAAAATCTGTCACATGCTGAAATGATCGAGTCTATGACAGGTGGAATGGTCATACCTTCTAGAGAATTTGCTGGCAGTAACCGCCTGCATCCGGATGGAAGACCAAAAAAGGCTTTTCGAGATCAACTAAGAAAAATTTCAAACTTTAAAAACTCTTTCTCGGTAATACTGTCTTTGTTATTACCTCCTTTAATTGTTTGGGTATCGATGATCTACAGCCATCCCTTGATTTGGATTTTTTTAATTTTATGTATGGGCATAGCGCAAAATAGACTTTTCATAATTCATCATGAAGCAGCTCACCGTTTACTTTTTTCTAATCAGAAAATTAATGATTTGATAGGCATACGTCTTATCGGTTGGTTAGCTTTTGGTTCTGGAAGTCATGGCTATCGAATAGGTCATATCAGGCATCATCGAGATGAATTCGGCCCACAGGAACCAGACTTTGTCCTTTATAGCTTCTATCCGATTTCCAAAAGTTCCATGAGTAGGAAATTGTTAAGGGATTTGAGTGGAATCTCAGCTTTTAGGATTTTACGACCTAGATTCCAAAGGCTAAATGATCTAAGACATTTGCGTTTAACTGTTTCTTTTCTTTCCGGTCAGTTAATGATCGTCGCTTTGTTCTGGATTTTTAGCAATTTAGCTATGTACTTTTTACTTTGGATTCTTCCTTGGGTATGTGTGTATCAATTTCTAAATAGAATTCGGGCAATCACTGAACACGGTGGAATGACTCAATCTTCAGACAGGCGAAGAACCACCCATTACATCAGACAAAATCGTCTGGCTAATTTTTTCTTTGTTCCTTTAAACGTTGGCTACCATTTAGCCCATCATGTTGACATGTTGGTTCCCTACAGGAATCTTCCCCTGCTAGATCAAGCACTTATGGAAGACGGGTACATTTCATCTGACCTTATTTGGCCCAACTATCGTTCCCTCTGGAAAGCCTTAATTCTGAAATAGTCTATTTTTTGAAAAAGTCGACTTTAATGACTTTGCCTTTTAAGTCATAGACCTCAAGATTTCAGCAAGTCCATTAGCTTGAGATTTTATTTCCTCTTCATCCCCTGACCCCTCCGACAATAACTCGACTAAATCAATCGCTCTTTTACCGATTTCATCCCACTGATTGGCTTCAATTCCAAAAGGGGGTCGATGCTCCACAAGAATGGGAGTCAAACGCAATATTTCGCCTACTCCTGAATCATCTCGATGATCACGTCTAAGACGATCGCATGAAACAAAAACTTCTGTCAAAAGCGAATTAGCATCCAAACCATCAAGTTCAGGACGCTCATCATTAACTACCTGAAACGCGTCAAGAGCGGTTTCAATGGCCTCTTCATCAGAAGCCTGTACTACAAGACCTCCCTCATCATTAAATTCATAAGGAATACCTAAACGAACTAACAAAGAACTAAACGAAGTTTGCTCTGAATCTGACCATCCTGCTGTTTCGTACTCGATTGTTTCGGCATCAGTATCAAGCGTTGGTAAGGAAGTTGACTCTGCTTCTTCAATCAACTGGTCCGCTGCTTCCTCATCTTCTTCTCGAACTACCAAAGTAGCTCCCTGCCAAACATGAGGAACTTCATTCAGTATTAGAAGTTGATCCAACACCAAACGAGTTTCACCTGCCCATTCATGTAGTTCATATTCAATTTCAGCATCTGAATCTGACCTGATCTTTTCTCCTTCTTTAACCACTTCAGGGTGCTCGTTTGGTTCGTTTTCAGTTTGCCTTTTTCCCCACTTCATTCTCTTATCCTGACACCTTTCTCCGTTAGAACGCTAAACCGCCGATAATCCTTTGAGCTAAATGCACAAGAACTTCCCCAAGGCGCTAACGTCGAATTTAATGAGTAAAAAAGTTAAAACCACAGACAAACACCTCGCATTAGAGCTTGTAAGAGTAACTGAGGCTGCAGCAATGGCAGCAGCTAGATGGATGGGCAGAGGAGACAAAGAAGGCGCTGATGGTGGGGCTGTAAACGCCATGCGTCGTGTGCTGGACACCGTAAACATGGATGGAATAGTTGTTATTGGCGAAGGCGAAAAAGACGAAGCACCAATGCTTTTTAATGGCGAACGCTGCGGGAACGGTAATGACCCTGCAACAGATATTGCAGTTGACCCGATAGATGGAACAACACTCACGGCGCTTGGAAGAGCAAATGCAATATCAGTCATTGCTGTCAGCGATAAAGGAACAATGTTTGATCCTGGACCTTGTGTATATATGGAGAAAATTGCTGTAGGGCCTGGATGTTGCGATGCAATTGATTTAGCAAAATCTCCCACTGAAAATCTTCAAAAAATTGCAGAGGCCAAAAATAAAACTGTCAGAGATCTAACCGCCGTAATTTTAGACCGCGATAGGCATTCAGAGCTAATTTCTGAAGTACGTGAAGCTGGTGCAAGAATACGCCTAATTTCGGATGGTGATGTGGCCGGTGCAATTTCTACCGCATGGCCTGAGTCGGGGGCAGACGTTCTTTTTGGCATCGGGGGTACACCTGAAGGAGTTATCTCGGCCGCAGCGTTGAAATGCATGGGAGGGTCTCTCCAGGGACGCTTATGGCCACGTAATGAAAAAGAGAGAAAAGCTGCCGAAGAACAAGGGTACGATTTGGAAAGAATTTTAGATCTTGACGATCTAGTGTCAGGTAATAACTGTTTTTTTGCAGCTACTGGCATTACAGATGGTGACCTTCTTGAAGGCGTTAGATATTCGACTGAAATGGCTCATACTGAATCTCTTGTTATGCGATCTAAATCTGGGACTGTGAGGCTTATTAAAGCACACCACAGGTTGGATGATATTGAGGATATTTAGAGACAATAAAATCTAGTAAGGGTTTTTTATACTTCAGATCCAGCCACGCGAAGTCTAACTTCAGACCTTTCCAACGACGCGAGAACTTCTTCGTTATCTTTATCTGACGAAATTAGATCCTGTGCAGATAAACGAGCTTCACGCGCCCTTTCAATATCAATTTCATCGGCTGCCTCAGAAACATCAGACAAAATGCTTACTTTTGTTCCCGCTACTTGCACAAAACCTCTGTGAACAGCGAAGACATCCCTTTCGCCGTCTGGTCGTATAACTTCAACTGACCATACTGAAAGAACGCCAATAAATGGAACGTGTCCTGGTTGAAAAGCTATGTCCCCACCTTCAACAGTTCGAGCAATTATCATTTCTGCTTCACCACTGTATGAAATCGACTCTGGGGATACCAGTTCTACCTGAAAAGTCATGTTCTTAGGCTTCTAATTCTTGGGCTTTACGTTGCGCATCTTCAGCTCCGCCGACATTCAAGAAAGCCTGCTCAGGAAGTTCATCGAGTTCACCATCTACTAATGCTGCAAAAGAATCAACTGTCTCTTCAACTGGGACAGTAACACCGGGCAAACCTGTAAATATCTCTGCGACATTCATGGGCTGTGATAAGAATCTCTGAACTTTACGGGCTCTTGAAACTGTAATTTTGTCTTCTTCAGAGAGTTCATCTAAACCAAGAATTGCAATTATGTCTTGGAGTTCTTTATAACGCTGCAGTATCTCTTGCACTCTACGAGCAGTGTCATAATGCTTTTGTCCCACTACTTCAGGAGTAAGAATCGTGGAAGTAGATGCAAGTGGGTCAACTGCAGGGTAGATGCCTAGTGCCGCTATGTCTCGACTTAACTCTGTCGTGCCATCAAAGTGTGTAAATGAAGTAAATGGAGCTGGATCGGTGTAATCATCAGCAGGTACATAAACTGCCTGCATAGAAGTAATGGACCTACCACGTGTTGTAGTAATCCTTTCCTGCAATTCACCCATCTCGTCAGCTAACGTCGGCTGATAACCCACAGCTGATGGCATTCTTCCTAACAGAGTTGACACCTCAGAACCGGCTTGAACGAAACGGAAAATATTGTCTATGAAAAGTAGAACGTCTTGGCCTTGCTCATCGCGAAAATACTCGGCCATAGTTAACGCTGAAAGAGCAACACGGAGTCGCACGCCAGGTGGCTCATCCATCTGACCAAAAACTAAAGCTGCTTTCTCTAGAACACCTGATTCATCCATTTCAAGCAAAAGATCTGTTCCCTCACGCGTTCTCTCACCTACTCCCGCGAAAACTGAAACACCACCATGATTAGTAGCTACACGGTTAATCATTTCGGTAATCAAAACTGTTTTGCCCACTCCAGCACCACCGAAAAGACCAATTTTTCCACCCTGCAAATAAGGCGTAAGTAGATCTATTACTTTTACTCCCGTTTCAAACATTTGTGCTTTTGGTTCTAGAGAATCAAAGGAAGGTGCCGACCTATGAATTTCCCAACGCTCAGATCCGGAGCCGGCATTGGGATCATCTAATCCGTCCCCCGTAACACTAAAAACGTGTCCCAGAGTGTCATCACCTACAGGAACACTTATACCTTTTCCCGTATTACGCACAGCTGTTCCGCGCGTAAGTCCATCGGTGGGTTTCATTGCAATTGCACGAACACGGCTGTCACCTATCTGTTGTGCCACCTCTGCAACAATGGTGATACTGCTGTCATCAACAGCAACATCAAACTCTAAGGCTGTATTGATTTCCGGTAACTCCCCTTGAGGGAATTCGGCATCAATGACCGGCCCAGCAATTCCTACTATTCGACCATCTTTAAGATCAGTTGTTGTCATAATCTTTCCTGATTTCTTCCTATTGCTTAACTGTTATTTTCTGTGCTTGATCCAACAAGATCCAGCAGTTCGTTAGACTTCTCACTATCCGAACCAAGAGCTTCAGCTCCACTCACAATTTCCATAATCTCAGTGGTGATCGCATCTTGGCGAGCTTGGTTCATTTCACGAGAAAGTTTAATTATTAATTCTTCTGCATTGTCTGTAGCAGCTTTCATAGCTCGCTGTCGATTTGCATGTTCTGAAGCTGCTGACTCTAATAACGCTCCGAAAAGACGTGCTTCCACATAACGCGGAAGTAAAGCTTCCAAAACTGATTCGGGTGATGGTTCAAATTCAAAAGCAGTGGTCAAACTAGAATCACCTCCGCCTTCACTCGCAATAACTTCTGTATCTTCGAGTGGCAAGAACCTACGAACAGTAACTTTCTGACTGCCTATGCTCAAAAATTCTGTATAAACAAGTTCGACTCTGTCTACTTTTGCCTCTGAAAACATTTCTGAAACAGTCTCAGAAATACGGCGTGCATCCTCGTATGTGGGATTATCACTTATTCCCTCGGTGTAAGAGTCAATATTGAAGTTTCGAAAAGCAAAATAATCTCTTGCCTTTCTTCCTATAACAATTAAAGAATAATCTGCACCTTCTGAACGTGCATTTTGAACTTGTCTCTCTGCCGCCCTGATTACTGAAGAATTATAGGGTCCTGCTAATCCCCGATCTGAAGAAATTACTACAACTCCGACGCGGCTAACTTTCTCTGCTTTTCTCAATAATGGATGATCAACTTCCGCTCCGCCTGCTGCAAGGTTTTCGATTACTGAGGTGATTTGCTCTGCATAAGGTTTAGCTGAACGCGCCCTCTGCTGCGCTTTTACTACCCTAGTCGCCGCTATTAACTCCATAGCCCGCGTGATTTTTTTTGTGTTCTGAACACTGCCTATACGGCGTCGCAGAACTCTCTCTTTACCGCCAGCCATTAGTAATCCTTTACCACGTCGGAAATTCCAACGACTTGTCGACTTAGTAAAATAGTTTTCACTAGGCCTCCGAAATATCTTCCTCAGGCAAAGTTGTATCTGCATCAACTATGTTCGAATCCGTATCAGCAAACTCTGCATCTGGCGTATCTTGAGTAGGATTTGTACCTTCAAACTGCTCTGAAAAAGCTGCAATTGCTGATTCGAAAGCATCCTCATCGCCTATATTTCCTGATTCACGTATTTCGCTCAAAATCGCTCCATGACGTGTCCTAAACCAGTCAAGTAATTCTGATTCAAACCTACTTACATCAGCGATTTCGACATTATCTAAATGACCCCTGGTACCAGCCCAGATAGAAACTACTTGCTCTTCAACTAACAAGGGTGAGTTCAATCCTTGCTTCAGCAGCTCTGTTAATCGGTATCCTCGATCGAGTTGAGCCTGAGAAACTGCATCTAAATCAGATCCGAACGCTGCGAAAGACTCAAGTTCACGGAACTGCTGCAAATCCGACTTTAGAGTTCCTACTGCATTTTTCATTGCCTTTACTTGAGCTGCAGAACCAACTCTAGAAACGGAAATACCTACATCAATTGCTGGTCTTATACCTGATTTGAAGAGGTCGTCTTGTAGGAATATCTGACCGTCTGTAATAGAAATCACATTAGTAGGAATGAAAGCGGAAACATCTCCAGCTTTAGTCTCGATAACCGGCAAAGCTGTTAAGGAACCTGCGCCCTTATCATCGCTTAGCTTAGCTGCGCGCTCCAAAAGTCTGCTGTGTAAGTAGAAAACGTCTCCTGGGTATGCCTCTCTACCAGGGGGACGCCTGAGTAATAGAGACATCTGTCTATAAGCTTCAGCCTGTTTTGACAAATCGTCATAAACAGCTAGAGCGTGTTCGCCATTATCCATCCAGTGCTGACCGATCGCGCAACCCGCGTACGGTGCAAGATACTTAAAAGGAGCAGGGTCTGACGCAGGTGCAACAACCACTACTGTGTAGTCCATAGCCCCGTAAGATTCCAAAACTGCAACGTTTTGTGCGACAGTAGAGGCTTTCTGACCAATGGCCACGTAGACACATTTCATTCCTTGACCTGCCTGATTGATAATTGTGTCAATAGCGATGGTTGTTTTTCCTGTTTTTCGGTCACCGATTATGAGTTCTCGTTGACCGCGCCCAATAGGCACCAATGAATCAATTGCCTTAATTCCTGTCTGCATTGGTTCATGCACAGGTTTACGTCCCATGATTCCTGGAGCTTGAATCTCCATGCGCCTTGGCTCTGTATTAGTGAGTGGACCTTTGCCATCAATTGGTTCTCCAAGAGCATTAACTACACGTCCCAACAAGCCATCACCAACTGGTAAGGAAAGAATGTCACCGGTGGCACGAACCGTCTGACCTTCTTCGATGTCATCAACTTCACCAAGGACTACTGCACCAATTGAATCCTCGTCTAGATTGAGAGCCAGACCAAAGGTTCCGCTCTCAAACTGTAGTAACTCATTTACTGCCGCATCGGGCAAACCTGAGACTCTGGCAATGCCATCTCCTACTTCAAGCACCCGTCCCACTTGGCTTTGTTCTAAACCAGGTTCAAAACCCTCAAGGTTTTTCTGGATTGATGCAGCTATGTCAGCGGTGCTGATTGTCAATTCAGTCATATTTTTCTCTCGTCTCGATTACTTTCTTCCTACCGGAAATTCTCTCGAAGTTGGTTCAAACGGCGACGGACGCTGCCATCTATAATGTCATCACCAATCTCTGTAACTAACCCGCCTATTACAGACGGGTCAATCACTACTTTTACTTCTACGTCTTTGTTGGTAGCTCCACTCAAAGCCGTAACCAATTTGTCTTTTTGGTTGTCATCTAGTTCAACTGCGGAACGAACTGTAGCGACCGTTTTATTTCTAGAAGCCGCGCTGCGTTCGATAAATGCATCAACAATGTTAGAAAAACGTGCAGACCGTCCTGAAGCGACGATCATCGACACCAATGCCTTAGTGGTTGAGCTAGCCGAACCTCCTAAAAGGTCTTCGACAATCTGTTGTCTGCGATCAACTGGCAGAGACGAATCATTCAAAGTTGCTTGAAGATTCTCGTCTGAGCTTAACGCTTGTGAGAATCTAAACAATTCGTCTTCAACGGTGGCTAAAACATCGTTGGCTGCCGCAACGGCGAACAAAGCATCAGCGTAACCAGTAATTGCATTATCAGCCATTATTAGCTACCAGCCACTTCATCAATATATTGATCTACAAGTCTTCGTTGAGCGTCTTCATCCAAACTGCTTTGAACTACTTTTTCAGCAGCCCCAAGAGCTATTCCTGCCACTTCTGCCCTTAGATCTGCAATTGCTTGCTGTCTTGATGCTTCGATTTCGCTAGCGGCTCTCGATTTCATCTCAGAAATGTCAGCTTCTGCTTTTGCTACTAGATCTGAACGCACCTGATCAGCTGCTCCTCTAGCTTCGTCGATTAGGCGTGATGCTTCATTTTTCGCATCAGCTAAACGTGCCTCATAATCGGCGTGAACACTCTGTGCATCCGTTTTGGCTTTTTCTGCCGCATCCAGATCTTCTCGGATCTTGTCTGCTCTGGCATCCATCGCTGCTTTCACTGCTGGGAAACCTTTCTTGACCATCACCACAAATAAAATTAAGAAAGCTCCACCTCCCCAAATAACCTCACTTAATTCCGGGATTATCGGGCTGGGGGCCTCAAGACAACTCTCGAGTTTGTCTTCATTCTTTTTGACCGCTTTCTTTTCTTCTTCTGTTGCACCTTCTTCAGCGTGAAGAGAATGGAAAAGATGTTCAGCATCATGATGTCCATCATCATGATGCCCTTCTTCCATTATGTGTTCAAGTTTCTCTACAACACAGCTTCCAATACTCTCACCTGATGCTGAGGCTGGGCCTGCGAAAAAAAGCAGTCCCGCCATTGCAAAAAGCAACGAAAAGCTAAGTCTGATTCCTTTTCGTCTCATAAATTTAGACTTCCTTTCGATACCTAAGTTTTCTACGGCAAAAGTAGAATGAATACAACGAAACCTATGAGGGCAAGAGCTTCCGTGAAAGCTATTCCCAAGAACATCGTCGTTCGCACCATACCTGCAGACTCTGGCTGTCTAGCCATAGACGAGATTGCGTTACCAACTACAGTTCCAATACCTACTCCAGGTCCAATAGCAGCTAGGCCATATCCAAGGCCAGCTCCAATTGCCTTTAGACCTTCTACCATTTCACCGGCTTCAGTTGCAGCTTGCGCCAAAATGTTCAGCACTTCTCTCTCCTGTTTTTCTATTTTGACCAACCGGAATGTCCGGTCGGAATTATTTCTATTGTCTTCGGTCCACCATGGGTGGGCGATCTAGTGTTCTGCGTGCATCGAACCACCGATATAAACGGCAGTCAGAATAGTAAAGATAAAGGCTTGCAAAACAGAAACCAAAATCTCAAAACCTGTCATTAATATGAGCATTGAAAAAGGCGCAACAGCACCTATATAACCGTTATCCCATAAGGTCTGGGTAAGTATTGCGAATGTTACTAATAGAAGGTGACCTGCGACCATGTTGGCCCACAATCGAATGGCTAATGAAAATGGCCTAACTACAAAAGTGGAGACTAATTCGATCGGAGTAACAATTAGGTACAAAGCTTTAGGTACTCCAGGAGGGAATAAAGAATTCTTCAAATAGCCGCCAAAACCTTGAGCCCTTACGCCCACAAAGTTATAAATCACCCAAACGACCAAAGCTAAAGTAATTGGAACAGCCATCCTGCTGTTTGCGGGGAATTGTATTCCTGGAACTACCTCAAAAATGTTTGAAAAAAGTATGAAAAAGAACATTGTGGTCAAAAAAGGTAAATACTTTTTACCCTCTGGCCCGATCGTCTCCATTACTACTGACTCTTCTACAAAATTGACTCCTGATTCTGCCACATGTTGCACACCAACTGGTACTAGCGAACCTCGTTGCCGACCTGCAGTAAGAAAAATCGCAGAAGTTATTAAGACAGCAGCGAGATATATAAGAGCTGTCTTATTTACAGCAAACAAAGAACCAGAGAAAATTATGTCGGGCCATTCAAAAAGATGGCTGACAGGCGGGAATTCCAAAGCAAAAACATTCACGATTAGCGAATCTCCTTTGAACTAGTTGGCTTTAAATCAGGATAAGCCAAAGAAGCTGATATGTAACGTGTCTCTGTAGCGAGTAAACCTAAGTGTGTCACTAGAAGAGTCATAGCAAAAGGAACCGTTTTAAACCAATCAAAGGACCGGACTGACATAACTACTCCTGTCAATATTGCCAATCGGACGACATAACCGCCTAGAACTGATCCATAAAGCATGTTAAGAGAAATTTTTACAGTTCTCGTAATGATTGCAGCACCGGCCAAAAAATTGAAAGCTACAAGAACTAGAGCCAGGAGAGCAGAAACGATTCCACCCAGACCCCAACCAATCGCAGAAAGAATTAGAAACAAAGGAGAGACCCATAAGGCTCTTAAAGCTAAATGATTAGCTATGCGCTTCTCTGGAGTCTCTGAGACACTTTCCACTATTTCTTCTTTCGCTTTCTGTTTAATCGACATTTTCACTTCCCAGCAACCAAGTTTCTCGTCGCTGTTCCGCCTCTTGGGTGAGTCTAAGGGTGAATTGCTTATAAAGACGCCACGAAGCATAAGTGATAGTTACAGCTACAAATGCCAAAGTGCATATTGGAAAGATTTCAAGTTTTCTATCTAGAAGCCATCCTAGAAATCCGAAGATCGCAGGAGTTGCAACAAGTTCAAATGCTGCTGCCATAGCATCACCCGAACCTTGTTTTATCTCACGTTTTTCAGATTTAATCATCCAAGTTACCTCGGTCATAATTTGTTATTTAGATTAGAAAGCCGAGAAAATTTGAATATCCGACCGCATGTGAATCTAGATTCTTTCTCGCATGCTCACAACTCGGGGGAGCGGTCTTCTGCCACAATTTCATTTTTTTTTGGTTTATTTATCTGTAAACGAGGATGAAGCAACGTGAACAAAATTAAACACACTCCTGCTATGCCCATTGGAACTATCCCATCACCACGTCCGCTGTAAGTTGGCCACAATACGAATCCTGACAATAAAGCAGTCCAGGTCCATAAGATAAAAACAACTCTTCGGTGTCCATGACCGAGTCTCAAAAGTCTGTGATGTAGGTGATCTTTATCAGCAGCAGTTATAGACAGGCCTGGCGTGGCAATCCTTCTGATAATTGCAAACAGGACATCAATTATCGGCACACCCAAGATCACTAAAGGAATTAGCAACGGGGCAAAGAAGAAAAATGATTGTCCGCTGTAAGCAGCATCTGTTCTGCCACCTACAGAAACGGTAGATGCCGCTAAAAGCACACCTAACATGAGAGCACCACCATCTCCCATAAAAATTTTTGCTGGATGTGCGTTATGCGGCAGAAAGCCAACACAAACACCCGCAATAAGAACTGCAATTAGCGCACCAGGATTTTCTTCGAATAAAACACCCTCATCAGCTAAGCGAATTGCGTAAATTACAAAAGTTGTCGATGCTATAGCGACAATTCCAGTTGCCAAACCATCTAAACCATCAATCAAATTAATCGCATTAGCCAAAAGTACAACCCATAAGACTGTGGCTAATGCGGCCAAATCAGGGGAGAGCAACACAACATCAACAAAAGGAATCCGCAGAACAACTAGGGACACACCAACCAAAGACAGGATGCTTCCTACTATTACCATCCCGGCAATTTTTGCTGGAGCTGATATCGGCTTCACATCATCGATAACACCAACTCCACACATGAGAATGGCCGCTAATAGAACTCCTAATATCTCAGATTGAGCGGAAAACACTTCAGAAAAATCACCTATTAACCAAGCGAAGAGCGAACCTACGAGTAAACCAAACAACATTGCGGGTCCACCTAAATGAGGTGTAGGCAATTCATGGACATCTCTATCGTCTGGAGCAGAAATAACGCCGAAACGTTCGGCTGTTTTACGTGCCAAAGGAGTTGAGACGAAAGTTGCAATAGCAGCAACTCCCCCAACCATCAGGTAAGCAATAGCTCCAGGCATTCGTCTCTAATCACCATAAGGTATGAAAGAACTACAAAGTTCTGCAACCTCTTTCCTTACCTCAGAAAGTGAATTTGGATCTCTCCTATCACGTAACGCGCGAGCCATTAAGTGTGCGATGATTGCCATCTCTTTTTCAGTCATTCCTTGAGTGGTGGTCGATGGTGTTCCAAGCCGGACTCCACTTGTAACAAAGGGAGAACGTGGATCGTCCGGAACTGTATTTTTATTCAGCGTTATACCCGCCTCATCGAGAATAACTTGAGCTTCAGCTCCAGTTATTTCTTCATCGAACGTTCGTAAGTCAACTATGAGTAGATGGTTATCGGTACCTCCTGCTACAAGTCTGAACCCTTCATTACCCAGGGCTTCTGCAAGAGCTTGAGCGTTGCTTACGATCTGACGTGAATAGATTTCAAAAGAAGGATCCAAAGCTTCTGCAAAAGCTACAGCTTTTGCAGCTATATGATGCTCCAAAGGACCACCTTGCAAACCTGGAAAAATCGCTTTGTCCATTGCAGAAGAAAGTTCTTCCTTGCTAAGAATGCAACCTCCTCTTGGACCTCTGAGTGTCTTATGAGTTGTAAACGTAACAACATCACAATATGGAACTGGATTGGGATGCGCTTTACCCGCTATAAGCCCAGCTATATGAGCAGCGTCAAACATCAAATAAGCACCCACAGAATCTGCTATTTCTCTTATTGGGGCAGCTTCTATTACACGCGGATATGCGGTAGCTCCTAAAACTATGAGTTTTGGTTTTACCTCTTCGGCTTTTCTCTGCAAGTCTTCTACATCAATCAGTTCTTCTTCAGTTAGACCGTAGGAAACAAAGTTGTAAAGTTTGCCACTGAAGTTCACTGGTGAACCATGTGTTAGATGACCACCATGATCAAGCCTCAAACCAAGAACTGTGTCGCCGGGTTCTAATAAGGCTTGGTATACAGCCATATTCGCACTTGCCCCTGAATGAGGCTGAACGTTCGCGTGTTCAGCTCCAAACAAGGCTTTTATACGTTCACAAGCGAGAATTTCAGCTTCATCTACATGAACATTTCCGCCGTAATATCTTTTTCCCGGATAACCCTCTGAGTACTTGTTGGTAAAAACGGAACCAGTTGCTGCTAAAACCGCAGGTGATGCGAAATTTTCAGATGCGATTAATTGCAGTGTGGTATTCTGACGATGAATTTCTCTCTTAATGATTTCAAATAATTCTTCGTCTTTTAGGCTAGGCCATGGCATGATTTATTTTCCCTTAATTTAAGTCTTTTATCAATTGAAACGATGATTCTGAGGTTACAGGCCCTAAGCATACGTATCCTTATTGTTATATGACTGAAAAATTATCTATCACACCTGCTTCCGGCCGCCTGGGAGTTCTGACTCCTGGACTGGGGGCCGTAGCAACAACTTTTATCGCTGGAGTTATTGCAGCTCGACAAGGACTTGCAGCTCCAATCGGGTCGGTAAGTCAAATGGCTCATATCCGACTCGGTAAACGTGGGGAGGGACGCAATCCGTTGATACGCGATTTCGTTCCTTTAGCCGGTCTTGATGATTTGGTATTCGGCGGATGGGATCCGATTTCTTCAAATGTTCTAGAAGCCGCTCGGACATGTGGAGTTCTAGATGAAAAAGATATTGCACCAGTTTCATCAGAACTCGAGGGGATAGTTGCCATGGATGCGGTCTTCGATAACCGTTGGGTTAAAAAGTTGGATGGCAAGCGCGTTAAGAACTTAGATTCGAAATGGGATCAAGCTCAAGCTCTAATGGCAGACATCGAAAAATTTCGCGTTGATAACGAATGTGACAGATTAGTAATGGTGTGGTGTGGCTCTACCGAAGCTTTTCAAGAAGCAAGTTCAGTACATGAAAGTGTTGATTCGTTTGAAGCAGGACTCAAGTCAAATGACGAAAATATAGCACCTAGCCAAATTTACGCCTACGCGTCAATTATGAGCGGAGTGCCTTTTGCTAATGGCGCCCCAAATCTTGCTTTAGATATCCCATGTATGGTCGAACTGGCAAAAAGCAGAGGCGTTCCTGTTGCCGGAAAAGATTTCAAAACAGGCCAAACTCTGATGAAAACACTTCTTGCACCAGGTCTTAAAGCAAGAATGTTAGGTCTAAGAGGCTGGTTCTCAACAAATATTCTTGGAAATAGGGATGGAGAGGTTTTAGATGATCCAGACAACTTCAAGACTAAAGAAGTTTCAAAACTGGGTGTCCTTGACACAATTCTCCAACCCGATTCATATCCAGAACTATACGGCGATATAGATCACGTAGTTCGGATCAACTATTACCCTCCACGAGGTGACAACAAAGAAGGTTGGGACAATATTGATATCTTCGGATGGCTCGGCTACCCGATGCAAATCAAAGTTGACTTCCTTTGCCGTGACTCTATTTTAGCTGCTCCAATTGTTCTTGATTTAGCTCTTTTTCTGGATTTAGCATCACGGGCTGACCAGTCCGGCGTTCAAGAATGGTTGTCTTTCTACCTCAAAGCCCCTCAAGCTTCTTCTGATGCAGGACCCGAGCACGACATTTTTATTCAACAAACAAAATTAAAAAACACTTTAAGAGAGTGGATGGGTGAAGAACCTGTAACTCACTCGGAAGCTGGCTGAATCAGATACGGGTTTCTTTATCTGACCAGTACTGATCTCGAAGAAGACGCTTATACAACTTCCCAGTTGGATGTCTTGGTAATTCTTCTTTGAAATCGATACTTCTTGGACATTTCAGGTCAGCCAAATGAGAACGACAGTAAGCAATTAACTCTCTTTCCAAATCAGAGTCTGCTTTGTTTGGGTCAACCAACTGAACTACCGCTTTTACTTCTTCGCCGAATTCATCGTTCGGGACGCCAATTACAGCAACATCGTAAATGGCAGGATGCATTGTCAAAATATTTTCTGCTTCTTGCGGATATATATTGACACCTCCGGAAATGATCATGTGAGCTTTGCGGTCAGTCAAATAAAGAAAACCTTCTTCATCGACGCGTCCTATATCGCCTAGGGTGCTTAAGTCTTCTCCCATTCGGGATGCTGCTGTTTTTTCGGGATCATTGTGATACTCAAATCTTGAATCGCTCCGAAAATAAATATTTCCTTCTTCTCCATATGGAAGTTCATTACCTTCATCGTCAACTATTACCAGTTCGCCTAGTAGAGATTTACCTACTGATCCGGGATGATTAATCCAATCTTCTGAATTGATGTAAGTGAAACCATTACCTTCAGTACCCGCGTAGTACTCGTGTAAAATTGGCCCCCACCAATCGATCATTTGTTTCTTTACCTCGATGGGGCAAGGAGCAGCAGCATGTATAACTGTCTTTAAAGAGGTCGTGTCATACTTTTCACGAACTTCTTCCGGAAGTTTCAACATCCTGACAAACATCGTGGGTACCCATTGGCTTGCTGTCACAGCATTAGATTCGATCGCAGCCAATGCTAATTCAGGGTCAAATTTTTCCATGACGACAACTGTTGCACCTATACGGTGCGCCGCCATGCAAAATCTAAGAGGCGCGGCATGGTATAACGGTGCGGGAGAAAGATAAACAGCATCACTTTCAATTCCAAACACTGCTCTGAACAACATTGCTTGAGCCGATGGACTCCCCAATGGGACATTTGGAGCCTGAACTTTCACGCCTTTAGGAAGACCTGTTGTGCCGGATGAATAAAGCATGTCTTGACCTTCAACTCTGTCAAGTTGCGGTTCCTTCGATGAGCTTTTTATGGCATCTTCAAAAGATCCGTATCCTTCCATCTCGCCACCAATAACGAACTTCTCTTTGACACTTGTGTCCATAAAATCTATTCGTTCGGTTGTATCCCTATTCCCCATTGACGTTACAAAAACTCTTGCCCCACAATCTTTAATTATGTAACCCATTTCTTCTTCGGTAAGACGCGAACTTATTGCCGTGTAATACAAACCCGCATAATGGGCTCCCCATGCCAGAGGCAAAAATTCAATTGTGTTCTCTAAACAAAAAGCAATGTGGTCTCCGGGTTGCAGACCTAAATCGACAAAAAGATTAGATATACGATTAGATTTTTCATCGAGTTCTAAATATGTCATCTTTTCACCTGACCCGGCCATCAGAACTGCTACTCGGTTAGGTTCATTAATTGCCCATATGCCAGGGAACTCAAGTTGTTGTTCGTCATTATTTCCCATAACTACAAGGTAATAGAAGATAATCTGCTTAATAAAGTCGAAGTTCTTAAGCAAGATGGACTTTTTAACGTCAAACTGTGTTATGGAGAATTTGTCTTTTCCGGATCAAGCATTCAAAAGTCTTTTGTTCGCGCCTGGAAACAAGGGAGAAATTTTATCTAAATTACCACGAAGTTCTCCAGATGCTTCAATAATCGATCTTGAAGACTCCGTTCCAACAGATGAAAAAACAAACGCACGCGAAACCGCTAGAGCAACAATCCCTGAGTTAAATGAAAAAAACAAAAAAATGGGTTTATTCGTAAGAGTGAACGCTTTTGAAACAAAACATTTCGCCGAAGATTTATCGATTGCAATATCAGATGAACTAACGGGGATTACAGTTCCAAAAATATCTTCGAAAGAAGAAGCTGATCAAATCTCTAAATCTCTTTCTGACTTTGGATTCGGGAACCTTCCAATTATGGCTGGTTTAGAAACTGTTTCTGGCTTGGTTAATGCGTTGGAAATTGCAAAACATCCACGTGTAAAGTGGTGCTATTTTGGAGCCGAAGATTACGTGGCAGATCTGGGCGGAGTAAGAAGAGTCGACAATCGTGAAGTGCTTTTAGCTCGCTCACAGATTTCTCAAGCGGCGCGAATAGGAGGAATTCATGCAATTGACATGGTTGTATCGGATTTCAAAGATGAAAAAAGGTTTCTAGAAGAGGCAGGTGAGGCCAGATCGTTAGGTTTTACAGGCAAATTGTGCATACATCCGGATCAAGTAAGTCTTGCGAATAAAGCTTTCCAACCTTCAGAAAAAGAAATTGAATGGGCTACAGAAGTGATGGAAGAATTTGAAAAAGCTATTGAAAGAGGTGAAGCCTCGGTAGCAATAGGAAGCGAAATGATCGATGAGCCTATTTACAAAAGAGCTCAAACAATTAAAAGAATGTCTCAAGGATAGTGCTTAGGAGATGATGTGCCGAACTTAGTTCCTGAAGGTAAAGCTTTCTACGGGATACAACTACCAATTCAAACTTTGACTCAAACTTTGGTTGATCCTTGGGAAAAAGAAGCGGGACCTGATGAGCTAGTCATGATCGCACAAATAGCTGAATCATCTGGTCTCGACTTTGTAGGCGTATGCGATCACGTGGCTATTCCGAATGACGACTATTCAGCTCATATGACAACAACTTGGTACGACCCTATTGCAACTCTTTCTTGGATAGGAGCGAACACGGAAAAAATTAATCTTCTTTCTGTTGTTTGGATTGCTGCCTACCGTCATCCTCTTTTGTCAGCGAGTTCCTTCGGAACTTTGGCGCACCTTTCTAATGGGCGCGTTATTTTAGGTTTAGGAGCTGGACATGTTAAAGGGGAATTCGAAGCTCTTAACATCGATTTTTCGAAACGTGGATCAATATTAGATGAAAGTATTGACGCGATAAAAGCTACTTTCATGAATGAGTATGCGACGCATAAAGGAACCCATTTCAGTTTTCAATCTGTTGGAGTTGGACCTAAGCCTCCGACAAATGAACTACCAATATGGATTGGTGGTTCAGGCCCTGCTGCATGGCGTCGTGTCGGGAAACGAGGTGACGGCTATATACCCATGGGTAATAGTAGAGACCAGTATAAAGAAATAATTGAAACGATCCATCAAGCAGCAAATGAATCAGGGCGAGAGAACGCGAGTTTTGATATCGGAATAATGCCTCCATGGTCCTACATAGGTGACCCACCTGATGGTCTTCCTCCAGCAGGATTAACAGGGCCACCTGAAAAAATTGCTGAACATCTTAGAGCTGACCATGATGCGGGAGCGAATGTTTTCCACCTTAAATTTCGCAGTCGCACTCTTGAAGAATATATTGAACAGTTAAGAATTTTCGGTGAAGAAGTGAGACCTTTGCTTTAGAGTCAACTAGAAGATAAAAGATTTGGGCCTATCAAAATGAAAGAAATCGACGAAAAAACTCAACAAGCTTTATTGCTTTTCAATAGAAGAGCAGAAGCAGCTGAAAAAGAAGTAGAAGCTGCCAACAAAATCAAAAAAGCTGAAAAAATAAAAGACGAAGCTGTAGTCGCACTTCAAAAAGCTAAAGACAGTGGATCTGACCCCGAAATAATAGCTGAGGCTGAATCTTCATGGAGAAATGCTTTAGATACTTGGCAACGACTAAGAGATGGTGAAACACCAGAAGAAACACCAGAAGAAACACCAGAAGAAACACCAGAAGAAACACCAGAAGAAACACCAGAAGAAACA
>Ga0208261_1000160_pt1 | contig 28259 bp, 26 predicted proteins | sample Knorr_S7_td_DCM__FD_185595 | JGI IMG/M metagenome (GOLD analysis project Ga0208261, IMG submission 185595) | Marine microbial communities from Southern Atlantic Ocean transect - Knorr_S7_td_DCM_ad_131m_LV_B (SPAdes) (version 3) | ecosystem: Environmental > Aquatic > Marine > Oceanic | place...
TTGGGGCCGTAGCTCAGTTGGGAGAGCGCGTGGATGGCATTCATGAGGTCGTCGGTTCGATCCCGATCGGCTCCACTTTTCTTATATTACCTAGTGCAATCCTAACATTTTTTAATTAAAATCCATGATAACTTTTAACGAAAAAAGGGGAAAGGAGATATTAGAGATGAATAAAAAACTAATATTATCAACAATGTTTGCAGTATTGATGGTTATATCATGTACTGAAACAGTGAATTACGAAGGCGTAGAGTCTGCTGGGAAATTTATGGGTGGCGACGATAATGAACTTACTGGAAACCCATATGTTCTTGGTAGCGATGAGTCAGTAGATATTGTTATGCAAGCTGTAGCGGCTTATAATGAAAAAGATACAGAAAAGGAATTATCTTTTTACACAGATGAAATGAATGAGAATATTGATTTTCTTAAGGAATGGCATGAATCTATGGAAAGTCTTGATATGAAACCTTGGGCAGTTATACCTGTCAGATTGCAAGGAGATAATCAAGATTTAGTGCTTGTTTGGTCTGTTGAAGATAGAGTTTGGAAAAATGGATCAAAACAAACCGTAGATCTTATGGAAGTATTTCCTGTAAATGATGACGGTAAAATTAGCGGTTTTTCTCAATGGAGAAGTCAAAGAGCAGATAATGAGTTTGGTTTACCTCAAGGTGGAAAATTCTTTGGAAGAGGTGAGAGTGAATATGCAGGAAGACCTCTTGTTTTCTCAAACAGGGGAGAAGTAGAAACCTTAGAAAAGCTATTTGCTGACTACAATAATATGGATGGAGAAGCTGTTGCAGGTTATTTTGCAGACGAATGGACTTTCAGACAAGCAGTTGGTGGAACGTCTGAAATGAAAAGTGAAGATTTGAAATCTGTTTTTGATAATCTTTCATCTGTAGAATGGACTCCATTTTCAATGACTCCGCTTAAAATATATGATACCGATCCACAATCTGGTGTTACTGTTTACTCTAGAGAAAAAAGAGTAAATAAAGACGGCACAGTATGGGAAAAGGAATTAGTAGAATTATTCTATTTTAACCTTGAAGGTAAAATTAATGGCGTTGAACAATTTCAAAGAGACATTGAATAAGAAAAATATATTACTCTTGATTATTAGTTGCTGTGCACTGTTAAATGCACAGCAACTATCTTCTGATAGGGCAATTATTTTCCCTGATATTGATAATCATTTTACACTAGTATCTGATTTTCATTCACATACAGCGTTTTCCGACGGAGATGTATGGCCAACAATTAGAGTTGAAGAGGCAGATAGAGATCAATTAGATGTCTTGGCGATTACAGATCATTTATACAAAGATCCAAATAAAAATTTTCATAGCAAAGATATACCAAATCCTGATAAAAATAGATCTTTTGAAATCGCGAGAGACCATGTTAAAAATGATTTGATTTTAATACACGGGGTTGAATTATCAAGAGAAGTTCCGCTTGGGCACTGTAATGCTATTTTTGTAGAAGATATCAATAAGCTTTTTAATGAGGATGAAACTGAATTATTTGAAGCAGCAAACAAACAAAATGCGTTTACATTTTGGAACCATCCTTATAGAGAACAGGAACCATATGGCGTGGTGAAGCCTATGGGCATTCACAAAGAACTGATCAGAAAAGGGCTTCTTCATGGAATAGAGGTTGTTAATAGAAATAAGTTATCAGTAGATGCACTTCAGATAGCACTAGATTACAATTTGACAATTATGGGAAATTCTGATATTCATGGAATAATAGATTGGGAATATGAAGTAAATAATGGAGGGCATCGCCCTGTCACGCTTGTGTTTGCAAAAGAAAAAAACACTAATGGAATAAGAGAAGCGTTATTTAATAGACAAACTGTTGTTTGGCATGAAAATACGTTAATTGGCAGAAAAGAGTGGTTATTGCCATTGATTGATGCAAGTTTGGAAGTTATTTCTTTAGAATACAAAACCAATGTATCAGCATATAAACGAGATTTAGCGTTTGTAACAATCAAAAACAATTCTGATGTAAGATTTATATTAAAAAATAAGAGTAAATTTGATTTTTTCACGAACAGCGACGTGATAGAAATACCAGCAAATGACAGTATAGAATTACAGGTAATTACAAAAGGGAAGTTAGAGATGTTTAATCTAAATTTTGAGGTGCAGAATGCTATTTTTGCTCCTCGAAAACACCCTGTTATTAGTCTGAAGATTAAATAATGAAAAAAATAATCGCTTTTTTAATATTGGGGAGTGTATTTATGAGTTGCGCAAAAGAAGAGAATGTTGCAGTAATTTCAACAAAATTTGGAGATATGGTGGTAGAATTTTATCCAGATGTGGCTCCAATGCATGTCGAAAGTTTTACTATTTTAGCAAATGAAGGATATTTTGATGGAACTACATTTCATCGTGTTATCCCGGGCTTTGTGATTCAGGGAGGAGATCCAAACTCAAAAAATGACGATAGATTAACACATGGCACTGGTGGCAGAGCTGGCAAGTTTTTTGGTATTGGAGATGAAAATGATTCAAATACATGGTTAATCCCTCAAGAATTCAACGAAATTCCACATGTAAAAGGTATTTTATCGATGGCACGTACCAACGATCCTAACAGCGCCTCTAGCCAGTTTTTTGTTTGTCACGATAATGCAAATTTTCTCGATAATAATTACACCGTTTTTGGGAAAGTAATTGATGGGTTAGATGTGATTGATTCAATTGTGAATGTTGAAAGAGATCAAAATGATAATCCATTGGATAAAGTTGAAATGACAGTTCGTATTACAACAAAAAGCGAAGTATTAGATAACTAGTTTTAGAAGTGCGCGAAATTGAAATTAAATAAACAGCTACGCAAAATTCATTATTGGATATCTCCTTTTATTTTTATCCCTATTTTAATTATTTTCTCGACGGGAATACTTTTACAGCTTAAAAAACAGTCTGACTGGGTTCAACCTCCTATTCAACAAGGAGTGAGCAATGTTCCATCAATAGAATTTCAAGAAATGTTGGAAGCTGCCAAATCTGTACCAGAAGCTGGAATTAATTCTTGGGAGGATATTGATAGAATAGATGTTCGTCCAGAGAAGGGAATATCAAAAATCCGATCAAATAATCAGTGGGAAATCCAGATTGATAACCAAACAAAGGAAATACTTTCAGTAGAATATAGGAGATCTGACATAATTGAATCTATTCATGATGGCTCTTTTTTTACTGATTATGTTAAATTTGGATGGTTTTTGCCCACAGGAATATTGTTAATTTTTATGTCTATTTCAGGTATATATATGTTTCTATTACCATTGTTCATGAAGCGTAAAAAAGCTAAATTAAAGTGATGAAGAAATTTATTTTAATATTTTTCTGCAGTTTTTTAGTCGGTCAAACGGAAATTTCGATGGTTTCTACCTCGAATGTTTTTGCTGAATATTATGATTGTGGTTGTCCAAATAATCCTCTTGGAGGAGTTGCTAGAAAAGCACACTTTATTAACACGATGATGAAAGGGAAGGATCCAATCATATTTGATGCAGGCAATATGTTGTTTGATAGCGATGTGGTTAATCCAGATAAGCTCTCTCTTAAAAACAAGCAATATAAAGCAGAAAATTTAGTGAAAACTATGGAATTATTAGACCATGATGTAATAAATGTTGGTTCTAATGATTTCAAGGGAGGAGTAGATTTCTTAAAAAATATCGCTTCTCGAACAACAATTAAGTTTATTTCTGCAAATTTATATGATAAAAATGGAAAATTATTGTTTGATCCTTATCATATTATATCCTCTAAAGGACTGAATTTTGGTATTATTGGATTAAGTGAGGCAACAAGCAATAGTTCAGTAGTAAATAAAGACTTTGTTTCAGAGGGAAATAAGAATATTGACCAAATTGTTGATTCTGTAGATATTTTGGTCCTTCTTATTGATATTAGCGACGAAAATTCTATTGATTTAGCAAAAGCGTTTCCGAGGGCAGATTATATATTTTTAAGCGGTGTTAAGTATCGTACTGAGTCCAAGACTGTACAAAGCCAGGATGGTCCATTAATTTATGCAGGCGGAATTCAAGGAAAACATTTAAGCATTGTTGATTTATCTTTGACAGACCCTAAATCAGCCATAAATGACGCTTCACCGTCATTTTATAGGATGTTGGTTATAAAGGAGCGTTTAGATAAATATCAACGCAAGGATCCGTCAAAAACGCTTAAACAGATTTATGCTAATCAACCAGGTATGTTAGAATTGATAGGAAATTATGTCACAGAATTTAATGAAATTAAGGACTCTTTACAGGAAGGGTATGATAATCGCAATCTATTTTCCAGTATTCCTATGTACAAATCAATGCCTGAAGATAAAAAAGTTGCTACTTTCGTCGACAAAATAGCACATGGTGCTAATTTTACTTTTCACGAAGACGAACACCAACATTAAATAAGATTTTCGTTTTGAATAATGAAATTTTCTTTTTATTATCGACGACATATGCGAGTGTAGCTCAGCTGGTAGAGCACAACCTTGCCAAGGTTGGGGTCGCGAGTTCGAATCTCGTCACTCGCTCAATATTAGTTTTTTACCCAATCGAAGAAACTTCTTATAATTCTCGTATGAACTTCCATTGAACTGTCTTTTAACTCTCTATCTCTAATAGCAAAATAAGATACGAGTATTTTCATGTCGATATGTTTAATCATGATTCCTTGTCCATAACGAGAGATAATAATATCTTTAAATGTTTTAAGGTGGTAGGAAATTAATTTTATCGTCGAAGGTTTAGGAGGTTTTGTCTTAAAGTAGATTTTTTTGTATTCCAAGTATATTTCTATTGCTTTATTGAGAGAGATATTCTCTTTGCCGCCTTTTTTAATATCAAAGACTTTATCGAGTTCTTTTTGTTTTTTTATACAGTCATTCCATGTCAGGGTAGGGCCCAACTTTCCTAGAGTTATATTAAAATATCTTTTCTTGTTTCTTAATGGATCATATGCATATGTTGAATACATAATATACCCATCATTTTTTCCATTCCTTTTTCTTTTGTAAATACTACTCATATTTATAATTTCTTATTAAGTTTTCTACTATAAGATAAGACTATATAGATTAACACACAATTATTTTACACATAATGTTGAAAACTCTATATATTTATTATTATTTGAATTTAAAGGAATTATTTAAAAATAACATAACTTTTTTTTATGGATAAAAATATTGAAATAATTAGCAATAATCGGAAAGCATTTCACAGCTATACAATCATTGATCGCTATGAAGCTGGCATGGTTCTTTTGGGTAGCGAAGTTAAAAGTTTGCGTGAAAAAAAACTTAATCTCAAAGATAGTTTTGTAACTATAAAAGATAATAAAATTTTTCTAATAGGTGCTCATATTAGCAGATATTCACATACTGGTTTTGAAGGACATCATCCGACGAGAAATCGTCAATTATTGCTACATAAAAAAGAGTTATTACGTCTAAAGAGCATTGTTGCACAAAAAGGACTAACTATTGTTCCTTTAAAAGCGTATTTTAAAGGAGGGCTGGCCAAGATTGAATTTGCTACTGCCAAGGGAAAGAAAACATACCAGAAAAAAGAAAGTTTGAAAATAAAAGATTTAGACAGAGAAGCTCGACGAGAAATGAGAAAAAGATAATGGCATTTTTACCGGTTGATGATCAATTAGAACTTATATCGAGAGGCACAGAGGAAGTCATCCCTCTTAAAGATCTTCGTAAAAAACTAGAACATTCTATTGAAAAAAATAAACCTCTCGTCGTGAAATTAGGTTGTGACCCTAGTATGCCTGATTTGCACATCGGTCATGCTATTGTATTACAAAAGCTTAGAGATTTTCAGGATTTAGGGCATCAAGCAGTATTGGTAATTGGTGATTTTACTGCTATGATTGGAGATCCATCTGAACGCAATAAAACACGCCCACAGCTTACAATAGATGAAGCAAAATCGAATGCAGAATCTTATATTGAACAATCTAAAGCTATACTTAATATAGAAAGCCTTAAAGTCTTATTTAATAGCACTTGGCTCAATAAGATGAACTTCCAGGATGTGATTGAAATGAGCAGTAAATACACCGTTGCTCGCATGATTGAGCGTGATGATTTTACAAAGCGCTTTGAATCTGAAATCCCTATTTCTATGCATGAATTTTTATACCCTTTAGCGCAAGCAATGGACTCCGTTGAAATTAACGCAGATGTGGAATTAGGAGGAACAGATCAAAAATTTAATTTGCTAGTTGGAAGAGACTTGCAGAGAGAGTATAAACAATCGCCTCAAGCTATCATTACGCTTCCACTATTAGAGGGAACAGATGGTGTAGAAAAAATGTCAAAATCACATGATAATTATATTGCATTAGATGATTCCCCTGAAGACATGTATGGAAAAGTCTTATCAATTAGTGATGATATGATACTAAAATATTACAAATTAGCAGTATTTTCTGATAGAAATAAGCTTGAATCTGTCGAAAAACAATTAAAAGATTCATCAATTAATCCTCGTGATATTAAAAGAGAGTTAGCAAAAGATTTGGTTTCTCGTTATTATAACGATTCTGATGCACAAAAAGCAGAGGAAGCGTTCGATCAGATTTTTATCAAAAAGGATATTCCAGAGGAGATTCCAACAATCAATCTTGATTCAGATTCTATCTTAATTGATATTCTAGTATCAGAAGAATTGGTATCTAGCAAGGGAGAAGCAAAGCGTTTAATTGGACAAAATGCTGTCAAAGTCAATGGAAAATCTTGTGATGACCCTAGCCACATTCTTAAAAAAGGTAGCGGAGAGTCCATAATTAAGGTTGGAAAAAGACGTTTTTTAAGAGTATTAACCTAAGAAAATTGCCTTTCTGAAATTTTTTTGTTACCCAAAGTAAATTATTCTCATAAATTCGGTAGTTATTTTTAATATAATTTAGGAAATTTTATGTCTAACAATACTGTCGAGATCAAAAGTGACAATTTCGAAGATCTTGTAATTAAGTCAGAAAAACTTGTGATTTTGGATTTTTGGGCTGAATGGTGCGGTCCATGTAAAGCTATAGCACCTATTCTAGATGAAATTTCGGATGAATTTAGCGATAAAGTACTGATAGGTAAGGTAAACGTAGATAAAGAATCAGAACTAGCTGGAAAGAACGGAATTCGCAGTATACCAACTTTATTTTTCTTTCATAAGGGAGAAATAGTGTATCAAGAAGTTGGTCTTCAGTCAAAACAAGCGTTAGTAGATAATATTACCCGAATTATAGAAGGTTAATATTAATATAATTTAATTTAATGACAGAGAAAACTATTCATAAAACCATTATTATTGGTTCTGGTCCGGCTGGACTGACGGCTGCAATTTATGCAGCAAGAGCTAATCTTAATCCAATTGTTCTCGAGGGAAACCAACCTGGTGGTCAACTCACAATTACTACGGATGTAGAAAATTATCCTGGATTCCCAGACGGAGTTTTAGGGCCAGAAATGATGGATTTATTTCGTAAACAAGCTCAAAAATTTGGAGCTCAATGTTTCTATAAGCATGTATCGAAAGTAGATCTTTCAATCTCTCCATTTAAAATTTATGTTGGAGAAGAAGAATATCTTACTCAATCAGTAATCATTTCCACTGGTGCATCAGCAAGATTGTTGGGACTTGATGCAGAAAATGAATTAATGGGTCATGGAGTAAGTACTTGTGCTACATGTGATGGCTATTTTTTCAAAGATAAAGAGATAATAGTTGTCGGTGGTGGAGATTCAGCGATGGAAGAGGCAAATTTTCTAACAAAATTTGCTAGCAAAGTTACTATTATTCATCGAAGAGAAGAATTTCGCGCATCGAAAATAATGATTGATAGAGCTTTAAATAATCCTAAAATCGATATTATAAAGAATGCTGTTGTCAGTGATATTTTTGGATCACAAAAAGATGGAGTAAATGGTGTTTTATTAACAAATACGCTAGATGAAAGTGAAACAAAGTTCGATTGTGAAGGAGTGTTCTATGGTATTGGACATATTCCAAACACTAACGAATTCAAAGATATAATCGATTTAGACGATCAGGGATACATACAGACAAAAGGGAAGTCAACGGCGACCAATATTCCTGGAGTATTTGCTTGTGGAGATGTTCAAGATAGCTATTATAGACAAGCAGTAACAGCGGCTGGATCAGGTTGTATGGCAGCAATGGATGTCGAAAAGTATTTAGAAGATTTATAGAGAATAGTTTCCCTGTCTTTAGGGAGGCAATATGGAACTAAAACAGATTTACAATATCAGTGATTTAGTATTAAATCATGGTAAGGATAAAATTTTAGATATCAATACGCTAAAATTTCACAATGGTTTAATCTATGGTCTTTGTGGCAATTTCGGTTCTGGAAAATCATCTTTAATGCAAGTTTTGTCAGGATATCAGTCTCAATCTAAAGGAGATGTTCTCTATCAAGGATCTCCATTTAAAAAAGGTATTTTTGGCAACATCAAAAGAGAGAAAGAAATATTTTATATTCAGTCTGATATGTTGAATGCTAGTGCAAGTGTTCAAAGCTTCATTAAGAAGAATTTTCCATCAAAGCATAAAGATATTTACAAACGCCATTTTACATCTTTTAATCTCCAAAAAATGTGGGATGTTTCAATAAATAAATTATCTAATGGACAAAAACATTGGCTAAAAATCATTATTGGACTAGAAAAAGATCCTAGAGTTTTGTTAATTGATGATTATGGGGCATACTTAGACAATAAAAATGAGATAGTTTTACGAAAACGATTGCTCAAGATGAACGATTTATTGGGAACAACAATAATTCTCTCATCTCATAGCGACTATTTTCTGAAACAATTTGCGAGTGTCGTTATATACTTAGATAACGGTCATATAGCAAAAATTAGAAAAGGATACAAAAAATCAAATTATGGTTCGAAGAATAAGAGATAAACTATTTCTAATTCTTTTTTTTAGTAGCTGTGTTATTGCTCAGAGTGAAAATCGTTTTGATGTAGTCAATTGGGAGATATACAGTCAGCCTTTGAAGATTAATTCAATTTCTGAGGATAACTCTTTCTTCTATTTTGGTACGGATAATGCAGGAATCTTGCGATTTAACAAATTTTCCCAGCAATTTGATACACCCATTACAGAAGCACAAGGACTACATTCAAGATCTATTAAGCATGTTTTCTATGATGAAAAAACAGGAATTTTATGGGCTGTTGGAAATCAGTTTATAGAATACAGTTTTTCGAAGACAAATAATTGGTACAAATCAGCTTATATTCCGAATAGAATGCTAGTATCAGATATTGGATCAAGCACAAATTATCTATGGGTTAAATCAGGTCCTAATTTTATCAAATTAGACCATGTCAATGGCACTAATTTAGGTACATATGCTTTTCCTGATGAAAATGATATTAATTGGGGAGATATGTCTTATCGATATCTGAATATGACTAATTTTAATTTCAATGATTATTTTGTTGAAAGTGGATGGATGCTCACCATTAATGGTGCATCAGATAATAGAGGAGAATTTTTAAAATATGAATCTTATTATCAGTCTGATCATATGTTTGATTGGATTGGTTTAGATAATGGATTTCTGTTGCAGGTAGATAAGTTTTCCAAATCAATTAAACCGGTTTATTACGGATTAGGCACTAATTCAATAAAAGATTCACTTTTAGATGGTGATTTTATATGGATTGTGGGAGAGGGAGGAATCACTAAATTTAATATATATCAAAATACAACGGAAATACTTAGACCTGAAGAATATTTCCAGTTTGATGAAAGTTCGATATCATGCATTATAAAAGTTGATGATGAGATTTGGTTTGGTTCAAGCACTGGTTATATTTTGGTTTATAATATTAAGAAAGATTCTTTTAGAAAATTTGGCAATTTCTATGGTGTTATTGATATGGTTTACAGACAAGATAAGGTTTGGGTTTCAACTAGAGCTAGTCATGAATTATATAATATTTTTGCTATAGATAAAGAGTCAAAAATCAGATTAGATGATACAATTCCAGATACAATTGATAGTTCTTGGAGCGAAGTGTTGGCGATGAGATTCTCTAATAAATCCAGAGCAAGAGAGATGGCTTTTTATCACAACAACGCGATTTATATTTCGAAGATAGACGGATTATATGAGCATCGCATTCCTGCTTCGTTAAGCTATGTTGAATATGATAGAAACACACCAAATACAAGAAAAGTAATAGATTCAACTCTTTATTTTAATGGTTTTGTTAGAGATATTTTTGTCGTCAAAGAAAAGATTTTTTTAGGTACAAATAATGGATTATTTATTTTTGATTTAGAATCTGGGGAATTATTAGATAGATATACATTTTTTGACAATGGTGATTTAGATAAATTTTCGTTTCTGCGAAATATTGTTAAAATAAATTATTTTTCTGATTTTTTAGTCTTACTTACTAAACACGGATTGATTAAGTTCAGTATGGAGTTGTAATGAAAAAATTTCTTATTTATCTACTATTTATTAGCACCATTTTCTCTCAGAATAGGAATTTAGATCGTAATATTGATCAGTTTAAAATTGATACTTTTACTCGCCCTATAGAATCAGGTTTGGTTGAAGTAATGTGTTTTGTTAAGATTCCAAATTATTCTCTTCAATTTGTAAAAGAAGGCAGAAGCTTTATTGCTGAATATGATGCAAATATTTCTGTTGTCGATGAAGATGATGTTGAAGTGGCAACGGGTTCTTTTTCTGATAAAATAGTCGTGAAGAAATTTTCTGAAACTACATCTAGGGTAAAAAGCACCATTTTAAGCTCATCTTTTTTTGTTCCTTTAGAAGACTATCTTGTGTCAGTTAATATCAAAGATATTGATACAAAGCTGACCAGTAAAAAAGCTAAAAAAGTGAATCTTGATGATTTTTCAGACACTTTTCAGGTTTATGAACCAATATTTTTAAAAGAAACAGACGGAGAATGGGGTTTTTCCGATAATGAATTCCCAATTGATGCAAATCAGATAATTATTAAAGAAAATCAATTAAAATTCTATCAATATGCTACAATTTCTCCTGGTGATTATACCATGGTGATAAACGTGTTTAGTGGCAAGAAATTACAATGGACAGATACAATCAATTCATCTTCTGATAATAAAGTTGTTTCTCACTTAATTAATCTTGAGACAAAAGATATTAATAAGGTTGATTTAAAAATTGAAGTAACAGTTAATCAAGGAGAGCTTTCAGCTTCGAAATCTTCAAAATTTAAATCTAGAGATTCTTTTATGTTTGGAGGCATTGGAAATATTGATTTAGCCTTATCACAAATGAACTATATTTTAACAACAGAAGAAAGAAAAGAATTAAAAAATCTGAAACAGAGCGAAAAAGAGAATTTCTTTAAAAAATCATGGGCAAGAAGAGATCCAAAACCGGAGACAAAAATTAATGAATTGATGGATGAATACTATGCAAGAGTACAATTTGCAGAAGAAAATTTCTCTCGAGGATCTTCAGGGGGATGGCGATCTGATATGGGTATGATTTTTATATTGTTCGGTAAGCCAGACGATATCCAAAGATATAGCTCAATGCAATCAAATTATACCTATGAAACATGGTATTATTTTTCTATTGGCGAAGAATTTGCATTTGTAGATGATTATGGCTTTGGTGATTACAGGTTAAGGAGGCCTTTTGTTTATTAAACTATGAGCGAAGAAAAAAAATTATTAAAAATTTTAGAACAGTTTAGAAATCAATTATCAGACAAAGAAATTGCTTTTATAGATGAGCTTAACAAGGAAGTAGAGCCAGTAAAAGAAGCATTGGATTCTTTAGATTCAGAATACAACCTTTTTATTGATGGTGCAGCTGAATTTGATGAAGATTTAAAACCGAATAATGCTGGTATAGGAGGATTAATTAAGAAGGGAGATGAATTGGTATATTCTTTCTCTGAAAATATTGGAATTCGCACAAATAACGAGGCTGAATATTCAGCATTAATTCAGGGAATTAAAGCATGTTTAGATCATAAAATTTATCATGTGAATATATTTTCTGATAGTGAACTAATTGTAAATCAAGTTAATGGAAAATATAAATTGAAAGATTCTAAAATGATTAAACTTCATGCTGAAGTGACAAAATTATGTTCAGAGCTAGAATCTTGGACGATATCTCATGTTCCAAGGGAACAAAATGAAGAAGCTGATCATTTGAGTAAGCTAGGATTAAGAAAATAAATATAATCAATAGGGAGAATATTTTATAAATTGCATTTATGAAATTTTTAGAAAAAATAAAGAGCAGTTTTGAGTGGGTTAGCGGAGATATTGCTATCGACTTAGGAACTGCAAATACACTGATATGGCTTGCGGGAAGAGGAATTATAGTCAATGAACCATCAATTATTGCAAAATCGACGAAAACAAATGAAGTTCTAGCAGTTGGAAATGAAGCAAAAGAAATGCTAGGGAAGACACACCAAGGCATAGAAACAATACGACCGTTAAGAGACGGCGTAATCGCAGACTACAATGCTGTAGACTCTATGTTGCAAGGATTTATTAGGAAAGTAAATTTAAATCGTCTTACGAGGCCAAAAATGGTAATATGTGTACCGTCTGGCGTTACTGAAGTAGAAAGAAGAGCTGTTAAAGATTCAGGTGAAAAACAAGCTGCTAGAGAAGTATTTCTAGTTGACGAGCCTGTTGCAGCTGCAATCGGTATTGGTCTTGATATTAGTAAACCTGTAGGCAATATTATTGTTGATATCGGTGGAGGTACTACAGAAGTAGCAGTTATTTCTTTAAATGGTGTAGTAACAAAGAAAGCAATTAGAGTTGCTGGAGATGAAATGGATGAATCTATTATACAATGGTTTAGAAATGAGCATAAGCTTGAAATTGGAGAACAAACTGCAGAAGAGATTAAAATATCTGTTGGTTCTGCAATGAGAGTTCGCTCAAAAAATATTCTAGTAAAAGGTAGAGATTTAGTGTCAGGTATTCCTAAAACTATAGAAGTTCGATCTGATGAGATTAGACAAGCTTTAAAAGATCCTGTAACCAGAATTGTAGAAGTTATAAAACAAGCATTAGAAGATACTCCACCTCAATTATCCGCAGACATTGTAGAAAGAGGCATTATTCTAGCTGGTGGAGGTTCAATGTTAACGGGGCTTGATCAAGTTTTAAGAGAAAAGACTGGGGTTCCTGTTAACGTAGCTGATGAACCGCACTTAAGCATTGTAAAAGGATGCGGCATGATTATCGAAAACCTTGAAAAATACAAACATGTCCTCTGGTAATAATGATTGGCGCCAGATTATTTAATGATAAAAACGTACCTTTATTTACTCTATTAATCTGTATTTTTTTATCACTTGCTTTAATCTTTTCAGATTCAAACGAAAAAGTACAATCTTTTAGAATTTCTATAACAAAAAACTTTTCTTTTTTATATCAGCCATTTAACTGGATTGATAATCAATCTTTTTTATTAAAAAAAATTGAAGTTCTTTCTTCAGAAAACTTAAAATTAAACCTTGAAAATGAGCTTTTATCTTCAAATAAAATAGAAAATGATTATTTACGAGAATTTCTCAACTTTCAAGACAGAGAGAAATATAAATTTGTTGGATCAGATGTTATTTCAAGAGGGAATACTTCTAATTTAAATACTATTCTAATTGATACAGGATTTGAGAGCGGAGTTAAAAAGAATAATCCAGTTTTATCGTCAAGAGGCGTTGTTGGAAAGATTATCGCTTCTTCTGCAAATACTTCTGTTGTACAACTTATTAGTGATGGAAATTTTAGGCTTAGTGTAAGAGTAATGCCATCTGAGTCAGAAGGAATCTTGCGTTGGAGAAGCAATACAATTTGTGAGATATTTGAGGTAAAGAAAACGTCTGATATTAATATTGGAGACTCAGTGGTAACATCGAACTTAAGCACTTATTTTCCTCCTGACCTTCCTATTGGAAAAGTGATAAGTATACATGACAAATCAGATAGTTTTAATAAGGTTGTCCGATTAGAGCTCCACTCTGACTTATCTAAATTAAATCAATTGTTTGTTATAATTGAAGGAGATAACCAATAATGTTATTTTTTCAATATTTTTTAATATCTGTTTTATTGCAATTGCTTTTCTCTGAATTGCTTACTATTAATGGTTTTCAGCCAAATATTGTATTGCTCTTTGTTATTTTATCGCAAATGCCCGAATCCAATACATCTAAAGCGGTATTAATAGGGTTTGTCACAGGTCTGTTTTGTGATTTAGTTTTGTTTACCGGTTCATACATTGGTCTTTCAAGTTTAGTATTTTCTATTTGTGCATTTATGTCCTCTAGAATTCGTTATAATTTTGTATTTCGCAATTTTGATTCATATTGGATCCTTACTTTGCTTGTTGGTATAGCTATTTATTGTCTATTTAGATATGATTTTCTCTTTTTCAGCAATTTCTTTCTTTTCTTAAGAAATTTTTTATTGATATCATTGTATTCTGTTCTTGTTTCTTATATTCTTGTGAAGATTTTATCATTAAGGAAGGTTGTATTGAATGCTTAAAATCGATAATAAGGCTGATATATATACCTATAGAGTACTTTTTTTATTTTTATGTTCTTTAATGGTAGCTTTAATAGGTAGATATTACTATTTGCAAGTTATCGAATATGATAGACATTTTTCTAAATCTCAAATAAACCGTGTTAAAGCAGTTACAACCTACGCATCAAGAGGGTTGATTTTTGATCGTAATGGAGAATTGCTCGTTGATAATTATCCAACATATGTTCTGACAGTTATTCCATATAAATTAGATGACAAAGAGAAATCTTTTAAAGAGTTATCATCAATTTTAGACACTGAATTTGATGAACTAAACCGTAGATACAAAAAATATTATAGAGGGAGAATGTTGCCTACTATTATTGCGAAGAATCTTTCTTTTCAACAGATCTCTGAGATTGAGGAAAGGAAACTTGAATTTCCCGCATTTGAATATCGCCCGTTTAATGAGAGAATATATCCATCTTCTTTCAGTCATTCTCATATTTTGGGATATCTTAAAGAAGTAGATAGAGAAACTGTTCCGTCACTTGATAAAAGTTTGCTATATAGAGCTGGAGAGTTGATTGGTTGGCAAGGAGTAGAAAAACAATATGAAAGAGAATTGAGATACTCTAAAGGTGTTAGCTATTTAGAGGTTGACACCTATGGAAGAGAAGTTTTTGAATTAGAAGATGGAAAGGTTGTTGCTCTTCCTGGAGAAAATCTTTATTTATCAATTGATTCAGGTTTACAACAGTTCACAAAGGATTTGTTAGAAGGTCAAAAAGGGTCCGTAATTATGTCTCATGTAAACACTGGTGAAATTTTGGCAATGGTAAGTAGCCCATCATACAATTTGGATATATATAGAGGAACAACCTCTGAGGAAGACTGGGACAATATTCTTAAAAATCCTGATAAACCTTTATTGAATCGGTCTGTATCAGGTTTATACCCTCCTGGATCTCCTTTTAAATTGATTACAACTTTTAATCTGTTAGAAAACAATCTTATTGCGAATTCTGATTCAGTTATGTGTTCAGGATTAAAAGAGTATGGAGGAATAGAAAGAGGATGTTGGAGAGAAGATGGTCATGGATTTATTGATTTGACTAAGGCTATTTCAGAATCATGTAATATTTATTTTTATGAAAAAGTTCAGCTAGTGTCCTTAAAAGATTGGATATCAACTGCAGAAATTTTTGGATTTAATCAAATAACAGATATCGATCTTCCAACTGAGAAGATAGGTATAATTCCCGATAAAGATTTTTTTACAAGACAATATGGAAGATGGGGTTGGTCTGAAAGAGGGGTTTTACTAAATCTAACACTAGGTCAAGGGGATTTACTCGTTACTCCAATACAATCCTTACGATTTATTAATCATATAGCAACAAGAGGAAAAAATACTCCAAGGTTAAGGCTAAATCTTAACTCTCAATTAAGTTATTATGAATCGATTCAATATTCAGATAGAACTTGGGATTATATTGAAAATGCTCTTTTTGCAGCAGTAAATAGTGATTTTGGAACTGCTAGAAGGGCTATGCCAGCAAACCAAGTCATCCCATTCTTTGCAAAAACTGGAACGGCACAAAATCCTCACGGAGAACCCCATGCATGGTTTATAGGATTTTTTGAATTTGAAGGTGAAAAATACTCAATAGTAACCATAATTGAGAATGGAGGGGGCGGAGCAACAGTAGCATCCCCTATAGCTGGAGATATAGTGTCATATTTTATCAATAGTAATACATATATAGCGAATAAATAATTATGGCCCAAAGTAATATATATATAGGACTTACAGCAGAAGATTTGAGAGTAAGGCTTCATATTTTAACTACCTTTTTAATTGTTTTTGGCCTTACTGCGCTCTATAGCATTTCTGATAATCCTTTATCTATTGAAAGTTCATTTATGAGACAATTTATTTTTATGATATTTTCATTTATTATTTATTTATTTGTAAGGCGTGTTTCTTTAAAGGCAATTCATGATAATTCAACCATGATTTTCTTATTTACAATAGGGCTATGTCTTGTTCCATTTTTTTTACCAAAGGTAGAGTATACATACCGATGGATTGATTTGAATTTTATGACAATACAGCCCTCAGAATATCTAAAGATTGGACTGATTATTGTAATTGCAAAATACTTATCAGACAATCAGATAAGAATTAAAACAAAATCAATTATTATTATTCCTGGATTATTAACCTTTTTTGCGGCTATAATAGTTTTGCAACAGCCTGATTTAGGCACTGCAGCTATTGTATGCGCTCCTTTAATTCCTATGTTACTTTGGGCAGGAGTTAACGCTTTTATCTTGTTTTTAATTATTGCTCCAATAATCACAATTATTGCAGCATCTAACTCTGTTATTTTTAGTGTGTGGGCTGTAATTATGTTTTTATGTTTTTTAGTTGCTAGACCTGGAGTTGTACCAGGCTCTATTCTTTATTTTTCTAATATATTTGCAGGATTATTAACACCTTTCGCTTGGAATATTTTAACAGAATATCAAAAGCAAAGAGTGCTAACATTTTTAAATCCAGATCTTGATCCTATGGGGTCTGCTTACCATATCATCCAGAGTGTTACAGCAATAGGTTCTGGAGGATTTTTTGGTAAAGGTTTTGAACAGGGATCTCAAACACAACTTAAATTTTTACCTGTTCAAGAGTCTGACTTTATTCTTTCGGTTATAGCAGAGGAGTTTGGTTTCTTAGGAATTATGATTGTTATGGCTGTTTTCTTTTTATTTATTAAGACATTGCTTGATATTGCTTTCAAATGTTCAGATTATTTTTCAAGCATTGTTATAATAGGTTTAGCTTCGATATTTTTATCTCATCTATTTGTCAATTCTGCTATGACAGTTGGCTTGATTCCTGTAAAGGGACTACCTTTACCTTTTGTATCGGCAGGAGGTTCATTTCTTTTGTCATGTTTTATAATGTTAGCCCTAATAACCAACTTATCAGAAAATTCATAATTCCCAGTTGAAGTTCTCATGCTATTTTGTTAAGTTTCTCCCTTCTTGGTCATGACAAAAAAAATCTTTTATATAACAACTGAGATGGAGCCTTTTGCTTCAGCTTCTTGTTTGTCTAATCATTCTTCTGATATTCCTTTGCATTTACAAGATCAAGGAAATGACGTAAGGTGCTTGATGCCAAAGTATGGATTTATAAGTGAGAGAAAATATATTCTTAGAGAAGTAATTCGTTTAAAAGAAATTCCATTCCATTTTCATGGATCTGACATTCTATGTTCTGCTAAGAGCGCTTTTCTTCCAAAATCAAGATTGCAAGTATACTTCCTTGAAGAAAAGGGCTTTTTCGGAGATTTAAATAATTTGTTATATAAATCAAAAAATGGAAGATTTTTAATTGACAATGATAAAAGATTTACTTTTTATTGTATGGCAGCACTTAAAATGTTACCTAATCTATTTTGGTATCCCAATGTAATTGTTTGTAGCGGATGGACATCAGCTCTTTTGCCAATGCTATTAGATGTGTTGTCAAAAGAAAACAAAGAATTTTCAAAGATTAAAACAATTTATTTAACTAATTCTCTTAATGAGGATGTGATTTTTGATGCAGAAAGTTTAGGATTAGAAAAGGAAACAATTTCCCCAATCAAATCGTTAAACTTAAATCAGATTGGATGTATGTATGCAGATAGAACCATTGTTATTAATAGAGAAGGAAATAATATATCATCAAGGTTAATGAAGTTGAAAGTATTTAAAGATTCAAAGAATTGTTCTGTGGTTAATTTAAAAGGCGGTGAAGATGTTGAATATGCACCGTTATTTGACGCAGTAGATGATGCAATCAAGATTGCTTAATATGAAAAAAATGTATAAAAATATCTTATTTGTATTGTTTTTTATTATGATTTCTTGTTCAGAAGAGACAATCTTGTATGATGAGATAGATAACCCAGAATATACAATCAATACATTAACTTTACCTTTAGACAAGGAGAAAGCTTTTCAGACTCAGCCCAGTGGTTTAGGTACAAGTACAAAGTTATTTTTTGGGAATTTAAAAGGTTCAGAAAATTTATTTTCTTTAGTTGAATTTACGCTATTTGGAGGCTCTCTTCCTCCTACACAATTAAGTGATCTATTAGCAGATTCAATTCAAGTGGACAGCGCACTAGTTTATTTCCAAACAAGCGATTCTTTGCAATCGTCATCAACTTTGTCTTTGTATTCAATTTTATCTGATCAAGATAGCATATTTTCTGAAGATTCAACTAACTATTATAATTTATCAGATTATCCAGATTTTGAAGGTCTTTCTAAATTAATGCATGAGATATCTTTAGAATCTGTGCAGCCGGACACTGCTGCTGATGCACGTGATACCCTTAACTTTTTGTTTAAAGATGATAACATTGATTTAATTAAAGAATTTTTCGATACAGAACAATATCCTTCAAGAACAATGATGTTAAAAGCGAGTAGCGATCTCGATCAATTATTTTCTATCGATAGCGAAGAAACAGGAGGCTCATATAGTCCAAAATTAAGGGTCTGGTATAAGGCAACAGTAAATGATACAACAACCATTGACACTTTTATCACATTCTTTGGATCAAGAGATATAAGCGTTGTTAAGCCACCAGAAATTACCCTTGAAGATCATAGCTATATTTCTCTTAATTCTGGTTCTGGAAGTCGATCAATAGTAAGATATGATTTAGGTATCATTGATAGTCTTCAAAGGAACTCTATCATAAAAGATGCAAGAATAGTTTTGAATGTTGAATCTTCCAATGTAGATGAAGATGATGATTTTTATGTTGTTGTAGGTGCATTACAAGACACAGTATCACAATGGAATTTTACAACTCCATTTCTTCCTGAAATTTATGAAGATGAATCACATCAAGTTGGTTCAGATTTTCTTATATCAAGAAAAATTCAAGATGGTAAAGTTGAAATTCCCGTACAGGCTTTCATCCAATTATATAAAAATGGTTTAATTGAAAATAACGGATTACAGCTGTGGAGTGCTCCTGCAAATAGCCCATTTGATAAAGTAAGGTTAACTACTCAAGATGTAGAGGTTTTATATGTTAAGCCATAGAATAATTACACTTACTTTATTGACAGGGGTGTTATTTAGTCAATCTACAATGAATGGATATGGCTATGGAATGTTCTCACATAACAATGACTCATCTTCATTAGGTTCAGGCTCAATTGGATTATTGCCAACTTTTCAAAACAATGTTTCTTTATCAAATCCTTCAACTTGGCACAATATGCCATTTACTTTCCTATCCCTTTCTTTTGAAGGACAGAATAATTCTTTTGATGATCAGTCTTTTAGCAATTCTAATTTATCTAGTGCAAAATTTATTATACCTGCAAAACAAAAATTATCTATCGGAATAACTTTTTCACCATTTTTGTCAAGACAATTGACAGTCTCTGACACTACTTATCAAACATTTGTATTTAGCGAAACAGATACTCTTCAGTATTCTAGGTCAAATGAAACAAGTGGCGGATCTTCTATGATGCAATTTGCTGTAGGGTATAACCTAAATGAAAAAGACGATATTGGTGTTGCTTTGGATGTCTTATTTGGCTCTTCAAGAAGTGTAAGAAATTTGATTATTGATAATACTGATCACTTGTTGCAATCAAGAGATTATTTTACTGGATCACTGCTTGGTCTATACTATACCACAAAGAGATTTTCTTACAAAGAGAAACCTTTATTGCTTGCATTAAATTATAATTTCTCACTCAATCCTGTTGATGTAAGAAATGAATCTTATCAAGCATTTATTGATGTTAATTCAAACAATTATCATGATAGCGCTGACTATCCTACTGCTAGTCAAGCATTGACACCGACAGACAATACTTTTACAGATGAGATAAAGATTTCCAATTTAAAGATTGGTCTGGATTACGAGATATATGATCATTATCATTTGCAATTTGAGTTTGATCAATGGAATAATAAAGGTAATAACAACTTATTAAGTTCAGTTTATCCTGGATATATTAAAGGGAAGAGCAGGCTCAATGTCTCTCTTAGTAAATTTTCTAAATATTTAGCAAATAATACTTTTGAAAAAATAAACTTTAGAAGTGGTATATTTTTCGGAAATTATGACATAAAATCAACAGGGCCAGAAAAATTAAGCAATGTAAATGAGGTTGGTTTAGCTATAGGTTTTGGTGTTAGATTTGGGTTAACAAATAATCAGCTTGATTTAGGTTATAATTTTATACAAAGAGATAATATTTACAAAGTTGGCGTTGAAAATATCCAAGCCTTTAATGTAGGAATAAGCATTGGAGATTTATGGTTTGTAAAGAGAAGAGAGATTTAGGGTATAGGAGACTTAATTATGAGTAATAAAAATATATGGAATTTTTTTATTGTAGGTATTCTTTTTTTTAGCATTTTAGACGCACAATGCAGGAGAGGTGATAAGCTAAGAATCTCCAACGGAGTTGAGACAAAAGAATTGGATTGTAGAGACGCTACTCGTCTAATCTATAATGAAGGATGGTATCCATATTCTATAGAGGATGAAAGAGATGATAGATGTCCTCAGCTTGCAAGCAGTGCTCAACAATATTATGCTACCAGCAATTGGGAGTTAAGCTCTAATGCTTATTCTGAACTTATATCACTTCGATGTGATCAATGGAATTCCGATTGGGTTAATCCTAATGACATATATCTTTATTGGGCTGTTGCTTTAGAGTATTTAGGCAAGTATGAAGAAGCTGAAGAAGCGCTTACTCAAGGTTTGGAAGAAATGCCAGATAATACCGAATTAATGAAAAGGCTTGCTTATGCGTATAAGAAGCAAGGAAAAATTGATGAGATGATTATTGAATATGAACGTTTAATGGATGAAGGCGTAGAAGATGTAGCATCTTTAAGAGATTTGGCATCGGCATATGGTCAGCAAGGTAGACAAGATGAACAAATATCAACATTAAAAAAGATATTAGATTTTGACCCTAATAATTCTTCTGTACAGTCTGATTTGGCAAAAGCATATGAAGCATCAGGCGAAGATCCTTTAGAGGTTTTTAAAGATAGATATGATAACAATGTTGAGAATGTTTCTTATGCAACTGAATACGCAGATAAATTAATTGACAATGGTGATACGGACGAAGCAATTGACGTGCTTGAAAATACATTAAGTTATAATAGAAGCAATAGTATGTTATATATGAAGCTTGGTAGAGCATATAGCGAAAACTCTGATTTTGAAGACGCAGTGGATGTGTTAGAAGATTTATTCGAACTAGATAGAAATAATTATCGTGTTGCAATGCTTATATCAGAAAATAGTATGGAAATGGATGAATTTGAAGATGCATATGAATGGGCTCAAAAAGCTATAAAAATATCGAAAAGTAATGCGGAATCTTTATCTCATATGGGTAACCTATATTATAGAGCAATGCAAACATGTAGAGGAGACAATTTTTCTCGTTCCGATAAAATTGTTGCTTCAATGGCATACAACTATTTTGTGAAAGCAGAAAAGAAAGGAAACTCAAAACATTTCAAGCAGAAAAATTGGCTTGAAAGCAATGATGTTTTATTTGGATACTCTGACTGGTTTATGACTGATAAAGATGTCCAAGCGACCGGAAAAGTAAAGCCTTCTGGTAGGTGTTATGATTGGGTAAGCGAGTCTTTACCTAAGCAAAGTGATTGGTAATTAATAAATGTCAAATCTGAAAAATCAAGACCCTGATATTGCATCAATAATTGATTCTGAGGTTAAACGACAAAACAACTTCTTAGAATTGATTGCTTCAGAAAATTTTACTAGCAAAGCTGTATTAGAAGCTGTTGGCTCACCCCTAACAAACAAATATGCTGAAGGATATCCTGGTAGAAGATATTATGGTGGTTGTATTCATGTTGATGAAGCTGAGAATCTAGCCATTGATCGTGCAAAAAAATTATTCAAAGCAGAGTACGCAAATGTACAGCCTCATTCTGGTTCCTCTTCGAATATGGGTGTTTATTTAGCGATGTTAGAGCCTGGAGATTGCATTATGGGTCTCGATTTAAGTCACGGAGGACACTTGACTCATGGTAGTAAGGTAAGTTTTTCAGGACAAATATATAATTCAGTAACATTTCATGTAAAAAAAGAAGATGGATTAATTGATTTTGATGATTTATTAAAAAAGGCAAAAGAACATAAACCAAAATTAATTATTTGCGGAGCTAGTGCATATCCAAGACAAGTTGAGTTTGAAAAATTTCGAGAAATAGCCGATGAGGTAGGTGCTTTTTTACATGGTGATATATGTCATAATGCAGGATTAATTGCAGCAGAAATGCATCCTTCTCCATTTCCATATTGTCATGTGGTTTCTACTAGCACACATAAAACATTAAGAGGTCCAAGAGGGGGAATTATACTACTAGGAAAAGATTTTGAAAATCCATACGGCATCGTTGCTCCAAAGAGCGGTAGAGTGAAAATGATGTCAGAATTAATTGATGCTGCGGTAATGCCAGGCATACAGGGTGGACCATTGATGCATGTTATTGCTGGTAAAGCGGTTGCATTCAAAGAAGCATTAGATCCTAGCTTTAAAGACTATATCAAATCTGTACTGGAAAATGCAGAATATTTTGCTGAAGAATTTAAATCAAGAGGGTATAATGTAGTTTCTGGAGGGACAGATACACATCTAGTCTTATTGGATCTACAAAATAAAGATGTTACAGGAAAGCAAGCAGAACATGCGCTAGATTTAGCAGGTATTACTTTAAACAAGAATATGGTTCCTTTTGATCCTAAGAGTCCTTTTGTTACTAGTGGAGTAAGAATTGGTTCTCCTGCATTAACAACAAGAGGTATGGGTTTGGATGAAGTGAAAATTATTGTAGATCTTATCGATAAAGTCATTATCAATAATGAAGATAAATCTGTCATTGAATCTGTAAAACAAGAAGTAAAAGAGCTTTGTAAATCATTTCCAATATATTAATTATGATAAAAAAACAGTTATATTTTTCCATCCTTGCGATTTTGATTCTTAATGCATGTTCGGCAAATAGAGATAGGATGTTTGGAGCTGATATCATTGAGTATACAATTCCCTTAACGGCAAAAAATGAAGCAAAAAAGATTAAGAGGGATTCTTTTAATTCTGAAGTTTATTTGGATGCCTCTGAAAAATTAGTCCAATATTCTTACGCAATCCTTATGGATAAAGCAGATAGGCTTATGTATGCTGACTACTATACTGCAAGAGAGTATTACGGAGAAGCTCTTGAGCTATTTGTTACATCCAAAGATTATATGTTAACTGCTTTGTCTTTGAGGCACCCTAATTTTGAATCTAGAATGATGAAGAAAGAAGAAATCAGTTTTACAACCAAAGATATACCATACCTTTATTGGCTTAGCGGGTCTATGGCAGGCTGTATATCGGCTAGCAAAGGAGATCCACAATATTTAATTGATTTATCAAATATTAGATGGTTGCTTGAAAATGCTCTTATGATTGAACCTGGTTGGAATAAAGGATCTCTCTATTCAGCTATGATGAGTTTTTATCTTAATGATCCATCAGGCGATAAAGATTCAGAGAAAAAAGCATTAGAATATTTTGAACTTGCTGATCGTGCAGCTAACGGAAATAATATTGGTATTTATGTTACATTAGCAGAAAGTTTTGCTGTAGCAAAACAAGATAAAGAGTATTTTCTTGAATTAATCAATAAAGCATTATCAATGGATGTAAATGCGGACAAAGAAATGAAACAAGCAAATTTATTATCTAAATTAAGAGGAAAATGGTTATTAACTAGAATTGATGATCTTTTTTATATGTAGATTAAAAAAATGAAAAAAATTATAAATAGTATTTTTTTATTAGCTATATGTTCAGGGACATTATTATCTAAGCCTATTGTTATCAAGCTTGCTACGTTAGCTCCTGAAGGAACCGAATACTACAATTTACTTCTTGAAATGGGACAGAGATGGCAAGAAGAGACAAATGGAGAGGTTATACTTCGAATTTATCCAAATGGTGTTGTTGGGCGTGAAAGTGACACTATTCGAAAGATGCGCATTGGGCAAATTCAAGCTTCTGCAATGTCTTCTATTGGTCTTTCTGATCTTACAGACCAGATTCAAGCGTTTACAATACCAATGGGGTTTAAAGACTATGATGATGTAGAGAAAGTCAAAGATGCAATGTTTGATGATATAAGTGATGGGCTTTCTGATAGCGGATTCAAGCTATTATTTTTGGTTGATATTGGATGGGTTTATTGGTTTTCTGCAGATGAGGTTGCGGTTCCAGAAGACTTAAAAAATGCTAAGATTTATACAACAGCTGGAGACTATGTCACTGTTGAGCTTTTCAAGGAATTTGGCTTCAATGCAGTGCCTGTATCAGAGACAGATATTCTTACTAGTTTGCAAACAGGAATGATTAATACTGTTCAAACTGTACCTATATTATCTCTAAGCTCTGGTTGGTTTGCCTTAATGCCAAACATGTTAGATTTGAAATGGGCTGTATTTATTGGAGCAGTTATTCTTGATGAAAGAGTCTGGTCAAAAATACGACCTGAACATCAAAAAGTAATGATGGAAATCGCACATGAAATTGGTGAAAAATATAAAGAAACTGGTAGAAAAACAGAAGCGCAAGCAATTAAAATAATGGAAGAGAATGGCATGAAAATTACAACCCCAACAGCCGAACAGTTAAAAATATGGGAAGATTTCAAAGAAGAAATTATGCCTGATGTGATTGATACATTTGTTTCTGAAGAGATTTATGAAAAAGTAAATTCTGCAATTAATGAATAGCGCTCTCAATAAGATAGAAAATTTTATCTGTTATTTTTGTTTTGCAATCATTGTTTCTTTTCCGGTTTTTCAAATTCTGTCCAGATCTATTGATTTTTTTTCTATTCCTGCTTCACAAGAAATTGTACAACACATGACACTATGGATTGCGTTTGTTGGTGCAGTATTAGCCACAAGATCTAACAGGCTTTTAGCCGTTGTAAGGGAGCCAGTATTTAAACAGTCTTCTGAATTCAATATAGGTCATTTTTTAGTTCATGCTGTATCGGCTGGAATAGTTTTTCTCCTTGCAGTTTCTTACTTAAAAATGATACAGATTGGAATTCAATATCCAGAATTTGTAGCTCCATTTATACCAGTATGGTTTGCGCAAAGCATTATTCCGATTGGATTGTTTTTGATTTGGTATCATATGATAATAACAAGTAGTAATAAATTAAATTATCGCTTGTTTTTAGTCTTCTATTCTTTTTTAACTGTTGGAGTTCTTTATTATTGGCAATTTCCATTTTCAAACGAAATATTGCTAACAATTAAGGTACTAGCTACTCTTGCATTGGTTGCGTTTGGCCTACCAATTTTTATTGTGTTAGCTACCTTGTCAGTGCTTTTTTTCTTATCAGAACCTACAGATTGGGCTACAAATTTCGACCTAATTTCCACAATTAGTGATAGCGCTTATCGCATTGTAGTTTCTCCAACATTAGCAGCCATCCCTATATTTACATTAGCAGGATATATTCTTGCTGAAAGTAATATTTCTAGACGTCTTCTAGATTTTTTTCAAGCTTCACTTGGATGGCTTCCTGGCTCTACAGTGGTAATTGTTGTAATATTATGTGCATTCTTTACTGCACTTACTGGTGGATCTGGTGTTACTATTTTAGCTCTTGGTGCTATTTTATATCCTATTTTAGTCGAAGAAGGGTATTCAGAAGTATTTTCTTTAGGATTGATTACAACAGCTGGTTCTTTAGGTCTTCTTTTTCCTCCAAGTTTACCTGCAATTATTTATTCGGTAACAGCTGGTATTAATCCTATCGACTTATTTAAACAGGGATTTTTTCCAGCATTATTTTTGTTATCAGTTGTTGTGATGTACGGTTTTTATCATAAACCAATTAAACAGAAAAGAAATAAATTTAACTTAAAAAAATCTGTAAAAACTTTATCTATTGCAAAATGGGAAATTATCATTCCTATACTAATCATTGTTGGCCTTTTTAGCGGTTTTGCAACGCTTGTAGAATGTGCAGCGCTTTTGGTTGTATATGTGTTGTTTATTGAGCTATATATCTATAAAGATATTGATATAAAAGATATTCCTAAAATTGTTATTGACTGTGCAACACTTGTTGGAGGAGTCTTGATTATTCTTGGTTTTGCGATGGGTTTTACCGGCTATCTTGTAGACGCTCAAATACCATTAAAGATTCTTCATTTTGCACAGCAATCAATTGAATCAAAGATTGTATTCTTATTAGCACTGAACATTCTTTTATTAATTGCTGGCTGTATTATGGATGTTTTCTCTGCTATTATTGTAATAGTGCCTTTAATTGCTCCATTGGCAGCATACTTTGGTATTGACCCAGTACATTTAGCTATTATCTTTATTGCAAACCTGGAATTGGGATATATTACGCCACCAGTAGGAATGAATTTATTTTTATCATCTTACCGTTTTGAAAAAGATATGCCAACAGTATATAGGGCAACTATGCCATACTTTTTTATAAGGTTAATTGGTGTTTTGTTTATCACATATATTCCTTTGTTCTTTTATTAAATTTTGTTTATACTTAATGCATCATGAGTTATAAAAAATTGATATTTGCTTTACTATTATTTTCTCAAGTAGCAATGGCTCAAGGAAAAGCGGGCTCTTTATTTCTAGCAATTAATCCAGGCGCAAGAGCAAATGCTATGGGAGAAGCTCAAATAGGAATTGCAAATGATGTTTATTCTACATATTACAATCCAGCTGGTCTTTCTAATCTTCAAGGAATGGAAGCTTCATTTATGCATGCTAGTTATTTGCCAAATTTAGTTGATGATATGTCATATGATTTCATTGCTTTTGGAACGCCTTTTAGAGGTGATGCTGCAATTGGAGGTCATTTTACTTACTTAAATCTTGGTGATCAGATTAGCACTGATGATAATGGTGTTGAGCTTGGTACATTTTCTAGTTATATGTATGCATTAAATTTGTCATACTCAAAAAGAATTGATGAAAATTCATCATGGGGAGTTAATGGTAAGTATTTTTATCAAGAGCTCGCAGACTTAAGTAGCGTTGATGCAGCAACTGGTAGTTTTGCTGTTGATTTAGGGTATTTTAAACGTAATGCTATGGATAATCCAAATCTTACGATGGGAGCTGTCCTAACTAATGTTGGCCCAGGTGTAAGTTTCAATGACGGTGATTCAGATCCGTTGCCTACACGATTAGGGCTTGGGATTGGATTAGCAATGCTTGAAGGAAAAGGGAATCTAGCATTTGATTTGAATTATGAGGTAAATGACCAAGCAATGGTAACGAATCTTGGTTTCGAGTATTTCATTGTAGATAACTTTGCTTTTAGAGGTGGATTTATGAATGATCCATCTGGAGAACTAAGTTACACCACCTTAGGCTTAGGCGCTCGTTTGGATCCTATTGGATTTGATGTTAGCTATGTTATGGGCGGAAATCTCGATCCACATTCAGATATGGTGAGATTTTCTTTCAGTGGCTCTTTCTAATTATTCTTCTTCATCTATAATTT
>Ga0208261_1000162_pt1 | contig 28190 bp, 5 predicted proteins | sample Knorr_S7_td_DCM__FD_185595 | JGI IMG/M metagenome (GOLD analysis project Ga0208261, IMG submission 185595) | Marine microbial communities from Southern Atlantic Ocean transect - Knorr_S7_td_DCM_ad_131m_LV_B (SPAdes) (version 3) | ecosystem: Environmental > Aquatic > Marine > Oceanic | place...
TGGAGAAGGTCCCAAGGGTTGGGCTGTTCGCCCATTAAAGTGGTACGTGAGCTGGGTTTAGAACGTCGTGAGACAGTTCGGTCTCTATCCGCCGTGGGCACAGGAGATTTGAGGGACTCTGCTTCTAGTACGAGAGGACCGAAGTGGACGAACCTCTAGTGTACCAGTTGTCACATCAGTGGCACCGCTGGGTAGCTATGTTCGGAAAGGATAAGCGCTGAAAGCATATAAGCGCGAAACCTGACCCAAGATAAGATCTCCCTACCGTATGGTAATAAGGGTCGTTGAAGACTACAACGTTGATAGGCTGTAGGTGTAAGTATGGTAACATATTTAGCCGAGCAGTACTAATATCCCGAACGACTTTATCAAATTTTTCTCTTTGTAAACGACTACTACGTTATCTCCATAGCTTTTGAAATAATTCCGGCGACCATAGCATAGGGGCAACACCCGTTCCCATTCCGAACACGGCAGTTAAGACCTATAGCGCCGATGATATTGCGCGGGAAACCAGCGTGAGAAAGTAGGTCATCGCCGGGAATAATTAAAAAACCCTCTGTTTACAGAGGGTTTTTTTGTGATCTTTAACACATTCGTTTATATTGTTTTGGTATAACAGGAACAAATCCGGTAAATTCTATATTAAAGGTATATAATGAAGCTGCAATCAAAGTTATTAATTTATTTATTGTTTTTAGTTTATTCACCGCTAAAGGCGCAGAATGTTACTTTAACTGGTACAATATATGATTATGCTACCTATTATGTCTCTAGCTTTGATCCACAGACAGGCGCTTCGGATTTTCAATTATTTCGATATACTCTTAGTTCAGACTCTTATCCAGTCTGGGTAAAAATTTCATTCCGAGCAACAATGGTTTCTCCAGCTCTTGGAATAAATACAGAAACTACTATACTTGATTTGTATACCTCAGCTTTCGTTGTTGAAAATGATATTATTCTTGATAATAGAGACCTTTCAACATCTACTACGCAATTAATGGACGTAACAGGTGCGCCTATAGATTTATCTGTCTATATACAAGATGTAATTGACGTAGCAGATTTAAATTCTATGTTAAGCGCAATTATGACAACAGGAAGATTGGCTGATGGTGATTATACTTTTCAATTTGGCGTTGCTTCAGGATCTACAAAGGGAGAATGTGAATCAGCAACTCCAGTATACGAGTCCAGAACAATATCTGTTGAATCTCCAAGTGCAATTGGTCTTGAATATCCTGGAGGATCATTATCGGATACTGCTTCCACATCAATTTATACAACGTATCCTTTATTTATTTGGTCTTCGTCCAGTTGTAATACTTGTGAATCATATATACGTGTTTCTGAATTTAATTCTAGTATTCATTCATCAATGGATGAGGCAATTCAGGATGAGAGAAGATTGCCTTTTGATCAGACTGAACAATGGGAGAATATTGGAATAATGAATAGCTATCAATACCCCTTAAGTGGTGCCCTTCCCTTAGAATATGGCAAAATTTATGTATGGCAAATTAAAAATGAGATTTCAACGACTTCTGGTGGAAATGAGATTCTTTCACCAATATATGCTTTTAGAATTCAAGAAATTGGAGACGGTTCAACCACAACTTCATACCACCCAATTGTTCAAATTCTTCAACAGGTTTTAAGTGATGATCAATTTAATTCTCTTTTTGGCGCAAGTGCGCAATTGGATGGTTATGCTCCTACAGGAAACTATACAATTAATGGAAGTTCAGATGATCTTTCAAATACAATCTCTATTTTAAATCAAATATCAAGCGGAACTGCATCGATAACAAATGTCCAAGTGCAAGACTGATGAATAAAAATTTACTACTAATAATTTTTCTATTAAATCTTAGTCAATCTAGTTTTGCTCAGAGAATAGCTATTGCAACAAAAGCTTTGGGCTCTGTAGAAATTGAAAAAAAAGAAAAGCCAGGATTTAATAATTTAAAAGCTGGTACAATTCTTAATGATGGGGACCGAATCAGAACTGGAACTGATGGGTTTGCATTGGTCATATTTATTGATGATAAATCCCAGTTGAAAATAAAAGAAGATTCTGAGGTAACAATAACCGGTAAAAAAATTGCTTCTACAATATCAAAAAATATTCGTATGGATAATGGTACTGTGCGAGCTCAAGTTAACAAACAACGAAAAGGTGAGTTTGTTATACAAAGTACTACATCTGTTGCATCTGTAAAAGGTACTGATTTTTGGTTCATAGCTGATTCTGAAGATGGTGATGTGTTAATAGGTCTTGAAGGTATTGTTGATCTTTTTAACGTTATTAGCGGTTTGAGTGTAGATGTTACTGCAGGCAATACTGGAACTTCTGATGATAGCGGTAATCTTGATATTGACCCAACAAATCAAAATACAATTCCTGACGACCCATCTGATACGGAAGAAGAATCTGGCAATCAAATTGAAATAGAATTTGAAGGCCCCAACGGTGAAATCAAAAAACTATTAATTGATATTCAATAAATAATTTATTTGTTAGATATAGTATAGTTCTCCAATGTTGACTGGTGTTCAAGATAGGTGGTTGGAAAAGTTAATCGCATCTATTTTTCTTGTTTCAAAAATAGCATTTTCACAAGAGTCAATTTTATATCATGTCCCACCGGAAAATGTATCATCAGGTGAATCAGCAAAGATTATTGTGTCATTATTTTCTGATTCACGTGTTTTAGAAGCTAAGTTATTTGTTAGATCAACAAATTCTTTAAATTATATTGAAGAGGATTTATCATTTACTGGGTCTAGTTGGCAATATACTATTCCGGGTGATAGAGTAACGCAATCTGGATTAGAGTACGCTATTGTAATTCGTTTAGATGATGGAAGTACTTTAGCTTTCCCACGTGGAGATCCATTAAAAAACCCATATAATTTTGTAATTGGTCCTCCTAAAAAAAGAGCTCGTTCATTTGAAAGAAGAAAAAGTTATTTCCAAGATTCAAAAGATTTTCAAACGAAAGATTTTTTAGTTTTATCTCCTGAGCCAGGTGCAACTATTACACCTGGAGATGAATTAATTGCTGTATCATTCTTCAACATTCCTGATATAGATACAACTTCAATTCGTATAACAATTGATGGCGAGGATTATACTTCATTAGCAAGTATTGGTGGAGGAATAATAAGTTTGATACCTGGTGCTCAGGAGCCAGGACCACATTCAATTATTGTGGAAAGTATGACAAAATATGATCAGCCTATACAACCTTTGTCATGGATGTTTAATACGGATAAAGGTGAATGGTCTATTATGGATGAAATATCATATAATGGAAAAATAGATGGCCGTGCTTCCTCGCAAGCATCTGGAGAGCAGATAGTAGCATACTCGGAAATCAATAGTAAATTTAATTTGGATTTAAAATGGGCAGGTTTCAAAGGAACAGCAAGATTAAATACACGGGAATCACCTTTTGCTCAACCATTAAATCGATTTTCTGGAAACTTATATTTTGGGAGATATCTTAATTTATATACGGGGGACTTTTACCCTTCACTGTCCCAGTTCACAATTGATGGAAGAAGGGTTCGTGGAATGGGTGTTGATATAGATTTAAAATGGTTCAAGCTTCAATCAGTTTCAGGTGAGTTAAATAGTCCTGTTCAACGGATGGGTGGAGTGAATGGTGGTCTATCATTAATGAGCAATGAAACTGCAATTGATTCTGCATCTGGTAACCCAATCTTTTTTCTGGAAAGAACTGGGTATACATTTAAAAGAAATATTTCAGCCATGCGTTTTTCAGGAGAATTATTATCCAAATTTAAATTTGGCATTCATTATTTGAAGGCAAAAGATGATTTGGGTAGCGTTGATCGAACAATTGAAAATTATGGTACTTTTAATGTTGATAGTTCTGCCTATGCTGGATTCGCTATGGATATACCTACAGGAAATTATACCTATGATCAATTTTTACAAGTTAGCCAAGATAATAATGCTTTAGTTGATCTAGTTGAGACGAAGTGGAATTACCGTGACCCTGAAGATAACCTTGTCGTTGGCTTTGATCTTGGTGCTATTATGGATCAGCGAAGATTAGATTTTACATTCACATGGAATATGAGTTTTTTTAATCGTGATATATGGGATGGACCTATGTCATTAAGCGAAATGGATCTTGCTTTAGATGATTCACTCGATGGCATTATTGGTAGACAGTATGATGATAATGGCGTAGTTATTCAGGGAGGATTAATAGAAACAAATGATCTTCCTGATCCTGCAGGATTTAGTGACATATTTACAGTAAATATCAATATGGCTCCATTGGTTCCTATAGATGTATTATCTATTGAAGAACATCCTATTGCAACTATTGTAAATATGCCGTCCTCTGCATTTAATATGAAACTTGTTGGTAACTATCCACTAAGTAAATTTGTTGTAGAGTATCGGCAGGTAGGCCCTGAATTTGTTTCTTTGGGAAACCCATTTTTAGCATCAAATATTCGAGAATTTCTGATTACAAACCGAATGGCGCTATTAGATGCAAAACTTATGTTAACAACAGGGTTTAAACATAGAGATAACAAGATTCTTGAAACAGTTGCTAATCCTTTAAATACAAATACGGTAACATTGAATTTATCTTTTTTACCAGGGGCAGGGGCTCCTTCATATGTTTTAAATATTCAATCGATTGGTAAAAATAATGAAAAAGAAGATTTAGATAAAATTGGAGAATCTTTTGTAGATAATAGAGATGATAATCGAGCAACAAATGTATTATTGTCTCTAAATTATCCAGTGACTTTTCGCACAATTAAGCATAACCTAGTTCTTAATTATAATTCAGTTACTAATACCGATAAGTTATTAGCAGATCGCGCCCCTGGTTATTTCTTTTCAGGAAGTGACTCAAAGTCAATCACTCTATCTATAGCATCTAGATTTCAATCTTCATTAAGAACTATGCTTAATGTAAGCTCTATGGATTTACTCATTCCAAGTCTTGATATGGTTGGTAATACAATAAAAAATACAATTTCTTGGAAGACGTTGGGTCTAAACGGTAAATATTCACTTCCAAAAAATAAAATTAATTTAACTGGAGGTTTTTCTTATATACGTAATAAATCACTCACAACGGTTTCAAGTATTTTTGATTTTCGTGCAGGCGCTGATTATCAATTACGTCAGGATATCGTATTAGCTTTTTCAGGACAACTGCAAGCAGTTATAAATGAGACATCAAAAGAATTTAAATTAAACACATCAGGGATTCTTATGTCCTTTCGATATAATTTTTAAGAACTATGGAATTATTAAAACGTTATTTCAGTGACAAGTGGATAGGGCTAACTATTACACTTTCATCAATTCTACTTATAAGTATTCTTCACCTTTTTGGCATCTTTGATGTATTAGAGTTAAAAACTTATGATTATCGTTTAACAAATGTAAGAGGTCCGTTAACTGGCTGGGCAGCAAGTGATTCTACCTACATAAACATGGGTACTGATATAGTTCTTGTTGAGGTTGATGATGAAGCGTATAGATTAATGCCCGAGCAATGGCCATATCCGAGAGGAACAGTATGGGGTAAAGTGATACGAAACTTAGCTCAAGCTGGAGCGAAAGTAATTGCCTTTGATATCCAATTTGATGCCCCCGAAACAAAATCGGAATATCTCCATGATTTTGCAGAAAAGATAAACTCAGAAGAACTTAAACAATTAATACCAAGGCATGGCGATAAAATTCTCGCTGAAGCGATCAGAGAAGCTAAGGCATATGGCACTGAAGTTATTATAGCTTCAAAAGTAGCAAGTGAAGCAAGTAGACAACCTCCACAATACATTGCTAATCCACATGAAGAAATAATGAAAGCTGAACCAGAAACAGGGATTATAAATGACCAAATGGATGCGGATGGTTTTTCAAGAAGATATGCTCTTTTTAGCGAACTTTCTCATCAGCCAGGACGTGCCTATTTAACTTTAGGTCTTAAATCCGTAAAAGCTTTTTTAGATATTGCGGATACGACCATGCCACGATTTGATCCCAGTAATCACATTTGGAATTATGGAGATTTAGAAATTAATGCACATGGTAACAGTAATACGTTCCTTGTTAATTATTACGGACCAGCGTCTGGATACAAACTTCCTTTAGAAGAGGATTATCCTGCAATGGGAACTTTTCCACGGTATTCGCTAGCATATATCATTGATACGGAAGATATCAGTTTAAGAGATCCGATGGAAGATATTGATTGGATGAGCCAATTTATTCCAGGCGAACTTCCTGAATGGATTCAAGCAATTGAAGATCCTTCTGAACGTCAGGAAATGATTGATATGATGGGTTTAGGAGGTGAATTTGATGTAACAACTACCCCATTTTATAATAAAATTGTTGTTATAGGTGTTAATATAGAAGTCATTCATGATTTTAAGAAAACTCCATATTATAATTATTTTGGTATTCAACAACTGACTCCTGGGATGGAAACTCATGCCAATGCAATCCAAACAATTATACATGCAAATTATTTTAATGTTCTTGGTAGCCGCTTAACAAATCTTTTTTATGATTTTCAATGGTCACATTTTCTACTCATTTTATTTTTAAGCTTAATAGCATTCTTTATTTTGGACCTGGTTAATCCTATAGTCGCAGGTATTTTAATTGTGCTTGAGATTATCATTTATTATGCAGTTGTGTGCGGGCTATTCGTTGGTGATTTAAGTTGGTTTTTAAAGGATATTATGACAGGGGTGTTTCCATTAGAATTTGTTAAAGAAAATTATTCATGGTTCAATACGAAATTACCAAACATTCAATCTAGCCTTGTCATTCCTATGGTTTCACCGATTATGGGAGTATTAGTAACATATCTTGCAAATATATTGTATCGATTCCTAATTGAACAAAAAGATAAGAAATTTTTGAAGAGCACTTTTGGACAGTATATATCCCCTCAGCTAATAGATAAAATGTTTGAGAATAAACAAGAACCAAAACTTGGTGGTGAAACAGGAGTTCATACTGCTTTCTTTTCTGATATTCAAAGCTTTTCATCTTTTACTGAAGTACTAGAGCCGGAAAAGATGGTTAATTTAATGAATGAATACCTCACAGAAATGACGGATGTTTTATTATCAAGAAATGGAACATTGGACAAGTATATCGGTGATGCAATTGTTGCTTTTTATGGCGCTCCAGTTCCAGTAAAAGATCATGAATATCAAGCCTGTATGACTGCTCTTGAAATGAATGATAAATTAGAATCGTTAAGAAATAAATGGCGTTCAGAAGAAGGTTGGCCTGAAATTGTGCATAATATGCAACACAGAATAGGATTAAGTTCTGGTGAGATGGTCACAGGAAATATGGGTTCTACCATGCGTATGAACTATACGATGATGGGTGATACAGTAAATATAGCTGCGAGATTAGAAGCCTCTGCAAAACAATATGGTATTTATATCCAGGTAAATGAAAGTACATACAATTCAGCAAAGGATAAATTTGAATGGAGATTTCTTGATTATGTAAAGGTAAAAGGAAAACAATTACCTGTGAAAGTTTATGAATTGATTGCAGAAAAAGGAAAAATTAACGATGCTGATAAAGCAGCCTTAGATGCATTTACCCATGCTCAGGAATTATATTTTAATCAAGATTGGAATAAAGCAATTAAAGCATTTACTGAAGCAAATGAACTTGAAGATATGTTTCCTGGAAGGACTGAAAATCCTTCTAATATTTATTTGCAACGCTGTCATCAGTTAAAAGAAAATCCTCCTGACAAAGATTGGGATGGAGTATGGGTGTTAACGAAAAAATAATATTTGTTCAATTATTTATTCAAATTAATGCAATATATTCTGTGATGATCGTCACAATAACAAAGTTTTATCGTCGGTAAATTAGTTAGTTAAATTCGGATTGAATATGTCCTCGAATGATAAATTTAAAATTCTGAATTATTTGTTATCAGTTTTAATGCTGATGGTATATTCGTGCGGTCAATTAGAAGTTGCCTCAATAGAGGTAGTAAATCTATTTGACCCATCTGATGATCAATATTCACTTCCCGATACTGAAATAGTTGATGGTCCTATTTCTGGTATGACTCTTGATTCTTCATCAACATATTTTACTTGGCAGCACAGCGATCCAGCTTATCATTATGATCCTACACATGAAGTAGACTACGCAGAGAGAATAAATTATCGATATCGATTAAATTCTTCATGGTCTCCATGGTTTAATGGTAATGCCTTAATGGAAAGACAATTTGATTTTTGGAGCTTTGACACTCTAACAGGTTTACATGTATTAGAGCTAGCTTATCTTGAAGATATAAATTATCAATTAGAAGTAATGTCCAAGTATCCAACAAATATTCAGGAAGAGAACTGGCCAAATATTTCATTTTCGGTTGACGTCTATGATGGAACAGAGCTTTTGATTTCACCCGGGCAAGTTTTTGCTGATTCCGGCGGAGTATTTTATGTAAATGCAAAACTAATTGATGTAACAGATTTCATGGGCATGCATTTAGAAGTCTTTTATGATAATAGCTTTATGCAATTACAAAATTATTATTTAGAAAGTGATTCTTCTGATTTCCTTTTACAAAGCTCAGGTCAGGTAATTAATTTTGTTGAAAATGATCCCCAAAGCGGACATTTTCAAATTGATCTTGGTATTGCTGGTGGATCTGTCACTGGAGTGTCAGGGACTGGTAATATAATTCGATTTGTATTTGAACATATTGGAGAAGTTGGTCAACGTCAAATTATCATCTCATCTGAAAGTAATGTTCGCGATGTATACAATAATTCAGTTGTTGAGCATATTTTTCCTGGAGTGGTTTCCATATGGTAAGAAACCTCTCACATAAAATTTTCACTATTTTATTGTTTATAAGTCTTTTTTCGGTAAATCTTTTTGCTATACCAGCTTTTACTGAAAATATCGTTTCATCTTTAGCAGATGGTGTTTGGGGCGTACATGTTACAGATGTAGATGGGGATGGAGATTTAGATATTATACGAGCATCATTATATGATGATACGGTAGCCTGGTATGAAAATACTGGAAATGGATATACTGGGCATGTCATCACTTCTTCAGCAAATGGAGCCATAGCAGTCTATGCTGAGGATATTGATTCCGATGGAGATATGGATGTTTTAAGTGCTAATTATTATGAGGCGAAAATTGTTTGGTATGAAAATAATGGTTCACAATCGTTTACTGCCCATACGATATCTACTTCAATGTCCTATGCATATGATGTATATGCTCAAGATATTGATTCCGATGGTGATATGGACGTTGTTGGTTCTGCATACAATAGTGACCAGGTTGTTTGGTTTGAAAATAATGGATCTGAAAGTTTTACCAGCCATATAGTTACAACAGCTGCAGATGGAGCAACTTCCGTATATGTAGAAGATGTTGATAGTGACGGGGATATGGATATTTTATCGGCTTCCATCAATGATGATAAAATAGCCTGGTACGAAAATGATGGATCTGAAGATTTTACTAGTCGCACTATAACCACAGGTGCAAATGGTGCCAATACAGTTTTTGCAATTGATGTTGATAGTGATGGAGATATGGATGTTCTCTCTTCTTCATCCTATGATGATAAGATAGCCTGGTATGAAAATAATGGATCACAAACATTCACGCCCCGAACCATCTCAACTAATGCAGATGGAGCATTTGATCTATATGCCTTAGACTTTGATCAGGATGGTGATGTAGACGTTTTATCTTCATCCATGTATGATCATGAAATCACATTATATGAAAATAATGGGAGCCAAACTTTTACGGCTTACGTCATAGGAACTGCTGTAAATGGTACCCGATCAGTGTATGCTGGAGATATGGATAATGATGGAGATACTGATATTATTGCTACTGCATTAAATGATGATGAAGTAATTGTATACACAAATGAAACATCTGGTTTGGCAACTGCTTCATTTGTCTCCAACACTATTACAACAGCTGCAGATGGAGCGCAATCAGTTTTTTCAATTGATGTTGATAGTGATGGTGATATGGATATTATATCTGCATCTTATTACGATGATAAGATTGCCTGGTATAAGAATAATGGTGCTATAAATCCTACATTTACATCTATAAATATTTCTACTAACGCTGATGGTGCTACTTCTGTTTTTGCTGCAGATATGGATAATGATGGCGACATAGATATTATTTCATCATCTGGAGATGATGATGTCATTGCCTGGTATGAGAACGATGGAGCTACAAATCCTTCGTGGAGTGCTGCAGATATAGCTACCAGCGCAGATGGCGCTTATTCTGTTTTTGCTGCAGATATGGATAATGATGGCGATATGGATATTGTTTCTGCCTCAGTAAATGATGATGCCATTGCCTGGTATGAAAACGATGGTGCGGCTGATCCTTCCTGGGCAGCTGCGGATATAGCTACCAGTGCAGATGCTACTCGTTCTGTTTTTGTCGCAGATATGGATAATGATGGGGATATGGATATTGTGTCTGCATCATCAGATGATAATACCATTGCCTGGTATGAGAATGATGGAGCTACAAACCCATCCTGGGCTGCATCAGATATTTCTACGAGCGCGGATTTTGCAACTTCTGTTTTTGTCGCAGATATGGATAGTGATGGCGATATGGATATTGTTTCTGCCTCAGCAAATGATGATGCAGTTTCTATTTATATAAATAATGGCGCTTCTGATCCATCTTGGTCAGTTAGCGATATTTCAACGGATGCTAATGGAGCTAGAGGTGTATTTATAGCAGATATAGATAATGATGGGGATTTGGATATTATATCTGCATCTGAGAATGATGATAAAATTGCCTGGTATCAAAATAGCGCGGGTCGGAATGCGCCACAAATAACATCTGTTACGTCTTCACAAGATAATGGTTCTTACGGTGTAGGTACGGAAATACCTATTTTTGTTAATTACAGTGATCAGGTTTTGGTTACAGGTACTCCGCAATTAACTTTAGAAACAGGAGGTACGGATGCTGTTTTAAATTATGCTAGCGGGAATGGAACGGGGCAATTGCTGTTTACGTATACTGTTGTAGCTGGTCATGCCTCTGTAGATTTGGATTATCAGAGTTCTAGCGCTCTTTCCTTAAATGGGGGAACCATTAAGGATGCACGTGGAAATAATAATAATGCATCATTAGCTCTCCCTGCGCCCGGTGCAGCAAATTCGTTAGGTGCAAATAAAGATTTAGTTATTGATACCAATGCTCCAAGTGTTACGAACGTGACTTCTACCACGGCTGATGGTACATACGGGGCAGGGGATACAATAAATGTTTCAGTTACTTTTGATGATACAGTAAATGTAACTACTGGTACAATTGGTTGTGGTGATTTCTTAATAAGTAGCTTACCATTTACTGCGCAATATTCTAATGCTGGGCAACCGAATAATTGGGATGTAAGTGGTAGTGATGGTTCTGACATTGCTTATACCTTAAATCTATCTCAAGCAACGACAATAAGCGTTACTACGTGTGCAGCATATAGTAATTATGATACTAAGCTTCAGATTTTTACTGCCAATGATCTGTGTACACCTGTAGCAACAAATTTTTATAATGATGATTATAGCTGTTCCTATAGTGGATTAAGATCCACCTTACCTAGTTGTCAATTAGAAGCAGGACAATATTATATTGTGGTGGATGGTTACGGAGGTGGGACAGGTAATTATCAAGTAGATATTTCAGTTGTCAGCGGAAGGAATAGTACTGAAGAAAACACTGCTGATATGAATTTACCAGGTATGGATGACTACCCGCGCTTTACTAATAGCGTTGGATATGATAATGATTATGAAATAAATAAGCTTCGTACTGATGGGCATGTTCTTTGGGAAATTGATGAATTTCTAAATAATAGAGATTTTGATCCCATCTCTACATCACGAACAGGTGGAACAGGAATCCCTAAGATTACTTTAGAAACTGGCGTTGGTGATAGTTCGGCATATTACGTAAGCGGACATGGTTCAAACACTATTTCATTTCAATATATTATTGCAACCGGTGATTCAAGTAGTGATTTGGATTATCTAAGTATTGATGCATTGGATGCAAATAGTGGTACTATTCGAGATGCATCAGGAAATGATGCCTCACTCACATTACCAGCACCTGGTGCAACTGGCTCCTTGGGTGCCAATAAAAATTTATCTGTGGATGGTTTCGGACCACTTGTATCTAGCGTATCCTCCGCTGCGCCTGACAGCGTTTATAATGTGGGCAGTATCATTCCAATTACGATTACATTTAATGAAAATATTATTGTTACGGGGATACCACAGTTAACCTTAGAGACCGGCGCTTCTGATGCTATCGCTAATTATGTGTCCGGTTCAGGGTCCAATATAATTACGTTTAATTATACTACTACTGCTGGAGAAAATAGTGCTGATTTGGATTATCAAGATACCACTGCTTTAATACTAAATGGTGGAACAATAACTGATTCCCATGGAAATAGTGCAAATTTAATATTACCAGTTCCAGGTGCAGATGGGTCTTTGGGTGCAAATAAGGCAATTATTATTGATGGCGGTGCTCCTGTAATAAATAATATTACATCTACATCCGTAAATGGAACATATAATTTAGATGATGTTATACCAATTACTGTTGCATTCAGTGAAGTTCTTACTGTCACGGGAACTCCTCAATTAGAATTGAATACAGGAGGAAGTAGTATAAGTTTTGATGGGAATGGTGATTACGTACGTATGAGTGGATTTAATCCATCTACAACAGACTTTACCCTATCTCTTTGGGTAAAATCTAATGCGTACTCTAATTCCAATAAAAATATATTTCAGCAAATGGATGTTAGCGGCAATGGACGGAGTATCATATATGTGAAAAATGGATCGAATCAATTTGCAACTTGGTTAGGCGGTGGAGAGCGTTTATCTGGTGTCGTATCAGAAATTAATCGCTGGTACAATGTGGTACTTGTTCATAATAACTCTGCCAATACCGTTACTTGGTTTATTAATGGGGCCCAAGGAAATACAAATAATAGCAATGTAGAAACAACCATCGGTGATTTCTTGCTTGGTGTTCACAAAAACTTTGGTTCATCCTCATATTTTAATGGGCTAATGGATGAAATTTCCATATGGAATAGTCAGCTTGATAGTACTGAAATAGTTGCTTTGTATAATAGTGGAGCGTCTATTTCTGCATCAACCAATTCTGGAAATTATACATCTTCCTCTGATCTAATACGCTATTATACCATGGATGAAGGTCTAGGGAATACTGTTGTAGATCATTCATCTAATGGAGTAAATGGCATATTATATAATAGTACATGGGGCCCTAGTCCACTACGTGGTAATGTTGTGGATTATACTAGTGGTAGCGGAACAAGCAGTTTAACATTTGAATATACGGTATCCAATGGAGATCGAACTTTAGATCTGGATTACACCCGTCCTGAAGCCTTATTGTTAAACGGGGGAACGATTAAAGAAGCAAGTGGAAATGATGCTGTGTTAACTATGCCTTTACCAGGCACTGAAGGATCTTTGGGATATGCGAAAGATTTTGTTATTGATGGTGCCATTCCAGTTATTTCTAATGTCACTTCATCTACAAATAATGGAGCCTATAGCGTGGATGAAGATATTATTATTACTATATCTTTTGATGATGCGGTTACTGTTACTGGTACGCCCCAGCTAACTCTAGAGACAGGAACTACTGATGCGACTGCTGATTATGCTAGTGGGACTGGGACAAATACATTAACCTTTAGTTATACTGTTTCTTCTGGAGATACAAGTAGCGACCTTGGATATGTTAGTACTAATTCACTTTTATTAAACAGTGGAACCATGCGTGATATATCAGGTAATGATGTAAATCTTACATTGCCTATCCCAGGTGATACTTTATCATTAAGCGGATCGAAAGCATTGGTTGTTGATGGAGTTTCACCAACAGTTATTAATGTTACTTCTAGTGCGGACAATGGCTCTTATAATGTTGGAGATACTCTGGACATAATAGTTCAGTTTGATGAAAATATGACAGTAGGAACTGCAAGTTTAGGCTGTGGAGATGTTCTAATAACCAGTCTGCCTTATACACACTCATTCTATAATACTGGACAGGGAAATAATTGGGATGTAAGCGGTAGTGATAATGAAGATGTTGCATATACATTGCATTTATCAGAAGCGACAACAATTTCAGTGACCACCTGTAACAGTGGAACAAATTATGATACTAAATTGCAGATATTCACTGCAAATGGTCAATGTGTAGGCACTTCTGCTGGCTATTATAATGATGATTACAGTTGTTCATATAACGGTCTGTATGCTACTCTCCCTAATTGCCAACTTTCAGCAGGTACATACTATATTGTTGTAGATGGTTATTCAACTAGAAATGGAAATTATACAGTTTCAGTGGAAGATATTACTAGTCGTGCTACAACTGAGGTAAGTAATTATGACCCTCAATATGAAATAGATAAACTTTTGAATGATGGGTATCAACAATGGGAAATCCGTGATATAATTGCAGACCAGGATGTTGATGAGCCAGTGTATTCTTTTTCACGAACAGGTACTGGTATTCCCCAATTAACTCTTGAGACGGGTTCGATAGATGGTGTTGCAACATATTACTCTGGTGATGGTAATGATTCTCTTGCTTTCCAGTATATAGTTGGAATGGGTCAGAATAGTAATGATTTAGATTATGTTAGCACAACAGCTCTAGAGTTAAATGGTGGAACTATTTCTGATGCTGCTGGAAATACAGCCACTCTTACTTTGCCAACCCCTGGTGCGCTAAGGTCCTTGGGGGCTAATAAGGATATTGTGATTGATGGTGGTGTGCCGCAAGTGACGAATGTGACTTCATCAGTTTCTGACGGGAATTATATTACAGGTGATGTTATTCCAATTGATGTTGTATTTACAGAAAATGTAACAGTTACAGATACACCACAAATACAATTATCTACGGGTGGGTATGCATTAGATTTAGATGGTAGTGATGATTATGCATTTATTCCAAATCATAGTTCATTACAATTCGGCACAGGAGATTTTACAGTTTCTGTATGGTTTAAAATAGATGCGATTGGAGCCACACGACAAATCTTTTGTAAAAGAGGAGGCTCTGGAAATTATGAAATACAAGTAAACTCTGCTGGAAGACTATCTGCTTGGGCGCCATCAGGATTTTCAGGAAACACTGTTCTTACTGCTAATACTTGGTACAATGTAACTCTATCAAGAGTAAGTGGAACCAGCTATTTATATTTAAATGGTATTCTTGAGGCTTCAAGAAGTAATGGTGGTAATCAAAACTCCAGTAATGGGATAAGTATAGGAAGAGATTCGTATGGAGGAGAAAGATTTAATGGAGACATTGATGAGTTTGCGATTTGGAGTAGTGGGTTATCCGTTGCCGAAGCACTTGCGTTATATAATGGTAATGCTTCATTAAATCTATTATCAAATTCAAGTAATTATACTTCTTCTGCAAATCTTGTAATGTATCTACGGTTAAATGAAGGTACTGGCAATACTTCTGTAGATGAAACCGGTAATGGTCATAATGCTACTTTAAACAATGGTGCAACTTGGGCTGTAAGTCAGCTTGGTGGTACAGAAGTAGATTATTCAGTTGGATCTGGTACAGATACAATTACATTTAATTATACAGTTCTAGATGGAAATTTTAGCACAGACCTTGACTATACTAGTACAAACGCATTGGTCTTAAATGGTGGTATCATCAGAGATAGCGGGGGAAATAATGCAATTTTATCACTACCTGCCCCTGGTGATATTGGATCATTATCTGCAAATAAAAATATTGTTGTGGATGGGTCTATTCCTTCTATTACAAATGTAACATCAACGGATCTAGATGGGATTTATATCGTTAGTGATACAATAGTTATTGGAGTCATATTTAGTGATATTGTTAATGTTACTGGGGTCCCACAGCTATCTCTTGATTTAGGAAATGTAGATGGAGTAGCAAACTATATAAGTGGGACAGGTTCTTCATTGTTAAATTTTCAATATGTAGTTGCAGCTGGACATGCTTCTAGTGATTTGGATTACGACAGTACTGCATCACTTGTATTAAATAATGGTGCAATTGTTGACGAATCTGGTAATGCAGCAGTTCTTGCTCTGCCTGCTCCAGGATCATCTGGGTCACTTGCTTTTGCAAAATCACTACACATTGATGGAATTATTCCAATAATTGATTCTGTATCTACCTATGCTATAGATGGCATTTACAGTACAGGTGATACAATGGATATTTCTATTTCCTTTAATGAGGTTGTAAATGTTACTGGTATTCCTCAGCTCAGACTTGAAACTGGTACGACAGATGTAATGATAAATTATAGAAGCGGTAGCGGATCATCCACGCTTATGTTCAAGTTTACTGTTGGATTAGGAAATGCAAATAATGATTTAGATTATACGGATACAACTGCATTGATATTAAATGGTGGATCTATAAGAGATGTGTCTGGTAACAATGCTTCATTAAACTTGATTCCACCTGGGTCTACTGGTTCACTATCAGCAAATAAAAACTTAGTAATAGATGGGGCTGCTCCTGTTATTAGTTCTGTAACTAGTTCAACTTTAGACTCTACTTACATTGTTGGAGATACCATAGCAATAAATATTGTCTTTTCTGAGATAGTTACAGTAACCGGTGCTCCAACTCTTACATTGGAAACGGGTCAAGATGATGCAGTATTATATTATAATTCTGGCACAGGCACATCAGCGTTAGGGTTTGAATATATTGTAGCATCGGGTCATCTTTCTTCTGATCTTAATTATATTGATTCTAGTGCTTTTTCACTTAACGGAGGGACAGTACGGGATGTAGCTAGTAATGATACTGAATTATTTTTACCAAGTGTAGACTCAACCAATTCGCTAGCTGGGAATAAGGCTATAGTAATCGATGGTGTTGTTCCAATTATAAATTCTGTTAGTAGTAATGTAAGTGATAGTTTATATAAGCTTGGAGATACATTAGGAATTACTATATTATTTAATGAACCAGTATTTGTTGTTGGATCACCTCAAATTTCATTGGAGACAGGAAATCAGGATGCGATAGTAAATTATACAAGGGGTAGCGGCTCATCTGTATTAACTTTTAAATACACTGTTGCATCCGGTGAAAGTGCAAGTGACTTAGATTATGTTGGTTCTATTGCCCTCAATTTAAACAATGGAAGTATTAAAGATGCTGCAGGTAATAATGTAATATTAACCTTACCTGAACCAGGAGAGAGCGGATCACTTGGTAGTAATAAAGCATTAGTTATAGATGGAATTGTTCCTACGGTTTTTTCAGTTTCCTCAACTTCAGCTGATTCTGTTTATAAAATTGATGATGTTATTCCAATTCTTATCACTTTTAGTGAAAATACTTATGTAGATACTACATTAGGTAAACCAAGAATAATTTTAGAGACTGGAGCTCAAGATACCCATGCAGAGTATAGTAGTGGAAGCGGTACCACAGTTCTCAGGTTTTTGTATACAGTAACAAACAGTAATATCAGCAATGATTTGGATTATTCAAGTGATAGCGCTCTAGTTTTAAATAATGCAATAATACGTGATGCTGCTGGCAGCCCTGCTGATCTTTCACTTGCTGTTCCTGGAGCTGCAGGTTCATTAGCTGCAAATAAGAATTTGTTCATTGATGGATTATCACCTTCCATAACTTCTATTAGTTCAAATGAAATCGATACAACATATAGCATATCTGATACATTAGAAATTACCGTTACATTTAGTGAAGCAGTCACTATTAGTGGTACTCCACAATTGACGTTGGAGACAGGCACTTCAGATGCTCTAGCTAACTATTCATCAGGGACAGGTACAAATGTATTAACCTTTCAATATATTGTTGCAAATGGTCATACATCTGCGGATCTTGATTTAGTAAGCTCGTCTGCACTAGCTCTGAATGGTGGATCAATTGTTGATGCTGTAGGAAATATAGCTACATTAACTTTACCTGATCCAGGTTCTGCTGGTTCTTTAGGGGATAATAAAGCAATCGCACTAGATGGAAGTCCTCCATTAGTTTCATTAGCTTTATCTAATGATGGTAATGGTAGTTTTAAAATGGGAGATACATTAAATATATCAATTGTATTTAATGAAAATGTAATTGTTTCTGGTATACCTCAATTATCATTAGAAACAGGCACAACAGATGAGGTTGTAGATTATTTGTCAGGCAGTGGCTCGACCACAATTATTTTTAGGTATATTGTTGCTTCAGGAAATGTGAATACTGATCTTGCATATGTAAGTACAAGTGCACTTGCATTAAATAATGGAAGTATAAAAGATGCTGCTGGTAATAGTGCTACATTAACCTTACCCACACCAGGCGCAAGTAATTCACTTAGTTCAAATATGGATTTAAATGTAGAAGGTGTATTGCCAGCTATTCCAACTGGTTTAATTGCAACACCTGGAGATGCGCAAATCCAGCTGAATTGGACGGCTAATACTGATCAAGATCTAGCTTCTTATAAGGTGTATGGAGGAATTTCAAGTAATCCTACAACACTATTAGCAACAGTTTCTGTTGGTACAGAAACGTATACTCAATCAGGGTTAACTAATGGAACTATTTATTATTATCGTATAGCTGCAGTAGATAATATTGGTAATATGAGTAATTCATCTAGTGATGTATCAGCTCTAGCTCATGATTTAGATGTAACGAGTTCGCTTAATTTTGATGGAACGGATGATTTTACTACAGTGACCAGTAGTGCTAATTTTAATATTGTAGATGAATTTACTATTTCCACTTGGATAAAAGCAGATGTATTAAAAAATGCCACGATATTAAATCGAATGCCATATGCAGGAAGTAATGGATATCGATTAAGTGTACGTTCAAATGGAGAGATTTGGGCATTAGTTGGGTCTGGTGAGACCAATGCTAAAGCAAGTACGGCAGCTAGTTTTTATAGTGCAGGTACAAATTATTTTATTTCTGGAGTTTATAAAGATGGTCAATATGTCAAACTATATGTTAATGGAAATCTGATCCAATCTGTTACCACAGATATTGAATTTAGTACTGATGTAGCATTAGAATTTGCACGCTGGGTTAATACGGCAGGTGATGATGAGTATTTTGATGGAAATATTGATGAAATTGGCGTTTGGGATGATGCTTTAACACAAGAAGAGTTACTTCAGCTTTATAATGGCGGTGGAAGTACAGATTTAAGATCTAATAGTGGAAACTATAGCTCATCCTCAAATCTGAAAGGATATTGGCGTTTTAGTGAGAGTACAGGATTTACACTATATGATGTGAGTACGAAAGGACAGCATGCATCTTTTTCAGGAGCGGTTTGGAATACAAGTGTAATAGATGTTTCTGGACCTGTTGTAGCTTCTGTAAGTGCATCAAATGATAATGGAATTTATGGTATTGGTGATACATTATTAATTAATGTTGGCTTTAATGAAGCAGTAACTGTTACAGGCACACCACAGTTAACCGTTGAAACTGGTAGTACTGATGCCGTTCTCAATTATATATCTGGTACAGGTTCAGGCTCGTTAAATTTTCAATATATAATTTCTAATGGACATGTTAATTCTGATTTAGATTATGTTTCAAATAGTTCATTAGCATTAAATAGTGGATCAGTAAAAGATGCTGCTGGTAATAATGCAGTGTTAACATTACCCGAACCTGACTCTACTGGTTCATTAGCAAATACAAAAGATATTATAGTTGATGGTATTCCTGGTTCAGTTCTTTCTGTATCATCATCATCTAATAATGATACATACAAAATTGGCGATGAACTAGTCCTTACAGTACAATTTAATGAAGTGGTAAATGTAGGAGGAGTTCCTCAGTTAACATTGGAAACAGGTAATATTGATGGAGTTGCTAGTTATTCTATAGGTTCTGGAACAAATACACTATCATTCGCCTATGCAGTTGTGCTTAATCATGCAAGTGCTGATTTAGAATATAATAGTACTTCAGCTTTGTCTTTGAATAATGGTACTGTTCAGGACCTTGCTGGAAATAACGTTAGTCTTACATTGCCAACAATAGGAGAAACGGGTTCGTTGGCTACAAATAAAGCTCTAGTAATTGATGGTGTATATGCAACTGTTGACTCTGTTTCAGCAACAACAGCAAATGGATATTATAAAGCTGGTGACACATTAGATGTAACTGTACACTTTGATGAAAATGTAAATGTTACTGGTTCTCCACAACTTGTATTAGAAACAGGATCTAATGATGCAACTGTTTATTATTCGAGTGGTTCAGGATCATCTATATTGTCTTTCCAATACATTGCTGAGGAAGGACATTTAAATACTGACTTAGAATATGTGAGCGCATTATCTCTATCACTTAATAATGGATTAATTCGTGATGTTGCAGGAAATGATGCTACTTTAACTCTTGCTGACCCTGGAGACGCTAGTTCTTTATCTGCAAATAAAGCATTAGTAGTTGATGCAATAAGTCCTTCAGTCATTTCTGTATCTTCTTCGGAGTCAAATGGGCTGTATAATATTGGTGACACATTAGAAATAGTAGTTAATTTTCCAGAAGTTGTTGTTGTAGATACTAGTGATGGATTACCGCAATTAACCCTTGAAACAGGAGCAGCAAATGCAATCGTAGATTATTCAAGAGGTAGCGGGACAAACACATTAACTTTTGATTATATTGTAGTGCGTGATCATGAAAGTGACGATTTAGATTATATAAATACAACGGCTTTATCACTAAATGGTGGAATAATTAATGATTTATCTGGAAATAGTGCTGTTTTAACGCTACCGGCTCCAAGCGCATCTGGATCGCTTAGTGCCAATAAGGCTATTGTGATTGATGGTGTTATTCCAACGGTAATTAGTTCAATATCTTCAAATTTATTAGATGGAACATACAAGATTGGTGATACGCTTGGTATTGCTGTTAATTTTTCTGAAAGTGTTGCGGTAGCCGGAACACCTAAGTTAACCATGGAAACAGGGGTATCGGATGGTATCGCCAATTATGCATCTGGAAGTGGTACAGCTACAATAATATTTAATTATATTGTCGCGCAAAATCATATTTCTGATGATTTAGATTATGCAAGTGATTCAGCTTTATATCTAAATAGTGGTACAATTATTGATATAGCTGGGAATAATGCTAATCTAAATCTTCCAATGCCTGGAACGTCATCTTCATTTAGTGCTAATAAGGCTATTATTATTGATGGTATTATTCCAAGTGTAACAACTGTTTCATCTCCTGATGAAAATGATATTTTAACTTTTGGTTCTACTATTGGTATTACAGTAACATTTGATGAAGTTGTTAATATAACAGGAACACCTCAGTTATCAATTGAAACTGGTGCAAATGATGCTACTTTAAACTATTCTAGTGGATCAGGCAGTCCTACAATAACATTTAACTATACGGTTGCTGCAGGTCATACAACTAATGATTTAGAATATATTTCTTCAAGTTCATTAGTGTTAAATGGTGGTGCAATTAAAGATGCTGCTGGAAATAATGCTAGTTTATCAATGGCAGACCCCGGCTCTTCAGGTTCGTTAAGTTCAAATAAATCATTTGCTGTAGATGGTATTGTTCCTGTGATGACTTCCGTGACTTCTTCTCTAGCAGATGGAAGCTACATGGTTGGAGATACTATTCCTGTTGCTATTGTTTTTGATGATACTATATATGTAATAGGCAGACCACAGGTATCACTAGTTACTTTAGCTAATAATTCAAGCACCCTAGTGGATTATAGTTCCGGATCAGGTTCCTCATCGATTATATTTAACTATGTAATTGAAGTAGGTCATGAAAGTAATGATCTTGATTATTCAAATACGACTGCTCTTTCATTAAATGGTGGCTCTATAAGAGACATATCAGGAAATAATGCTACATTAACATTGATACCTCCTGGTTCCAATGGATCACTATCAGCAAATAAGACCTTAGTTGTAGATGGTGGTGCTCCTGTTGTTAGCTCTGTAACCAGTACATATTCAGATGGCACTTATATTGTTGGAGATTCTATAAAAATTAATGTTCTTTTCTCAGAGGTTGTTACTGTAACGGGAGTTCCAATAATTACATTAGAAACAGGAGATAATGATGTTGTAATTAACTATGCTAATGGTACTGGTACAAATACCATTAATTTTTCATACGTGGTGTCCGAAGGGGAATATACTAATGACCTTAGTTACATGGATCAAAATGCTTTAGAATTAAATCAAGGTTCAATAAAAGATGCTGCTGGAAATAACATAGTTTTAACACTTCCAGAACCCGATTCTACTGGATCTTTATCAATCAATAAGTCTTTAGTCGTTGATGGTATTTTACCCTTTGTTAATTCAGTAACCTCATTGGATTCTAATGGAACTTATATTTTTGGTGATACAATTGACATCGCAATGAATTTTAGTGAAAATGTAAATGTTTCAGGATCTCCACAGTTGATTCTGGAAACTGGTTCAAATGATGCATCTGTTCCATACATAAGTGGTTCTGGAAGTTCAACATTAATTTTTCGTTACATTGTTCAAAATGGACATTACTCCCTTGATTTAGGCTATGAAACTGATAGTTCTTTAGTTCTAAATGGAGGTTCTATCCGCGATCTGGCAGGCAATGGTTCATTGCTTAATTTACCCGAGAAAGGATCAACATTTTCTATAAGTGGTAGTAAAGATATATATATAGATGGTGATATTCCAGTTGTCCCAACTAACCTAATTGCAACACCTGGTCTAGGAAAAGTTGATTTAACTTGGACTGAAAATAGTGAAACAGATCTTGCCTATTATAAGGTATATGCAGACACGATAATTAACCCTACTGTTTATATTGGAAATGGGTTTGTAGGATTACAAAAATTTAGCCATAGTGGTATAACGGATGGAATTATATGGTATTATCGTATTTCTGCTATTGATTTAGCTGGTAATGAAAGTGAAAAATCTGCAAGTGTATTTGCGATGCCTCACAATCCTGTTAATGAGCAATGTCTTAGTTTTGATGGTGACAATGATTTTATAGATACTCCACTTGCTAGTAATATGTTACCACTTACTATTTCAGTTTTATTTAAACCTGATGTTAATTCTGGAGAACAGTCAATTGTAGATAGTGATATTGGTGGTAGTTATGGACAGTCAATTATTTTAGGATATCAAGATGGTGATAATAGTGTTGATGTTCAATATCATAATGGATTTTATGATTCTCCTTTTACGTATAGTCCTGATAAATGGTATCATGGCGTAGCAGTATTTGATACAGGTTTAGTATCTCTTTATATGAATGGTGAGTTGGTTGGGAGTCAAGCATTTACGCATGCTGATCCTGATGGAAGTAACTTTAGAATTGGGCGCCATAATAGTGGTGACCCACAATGGTTTGATGGAAAAATTGATGAAGTAATTATATGGAATGACACGCTAAGCATCAGTGAAATCGAGGCGATTAAAAATAATCCATTAAATATTAATTTGAATGAAGATTCTGATCAATATTTATCCTCTAATTCTTTATTAGGATATTGGAAGTTTGGAGAAAGCATAGGTAGTACAGTTTATGACATAAGTGGTAATGGTAATCATGCAACGATCAATGGTGCTTCATGGGACTCAGAAGCAGTTGATATGGTCCCTCCAGATATGCCTGAAGAACTAGTTTCTGTTGCGGGAAACAGACAAATAACCTTATCCTGGAATAAGAACCAAGAAGAAGATCTTTATCAATACTTAATTTATGGTGGCACAGCGCAATTCCCTTCAGACATTATTGCAAGAAATGCAGATCCAAATGATACTACAGTCGTAATTGATAGTCTTGCAAATGGTACGACATACTATTATCGCATATCAGCAATTGATTATTCAGGTTTAGAAAGTCAAAAAACATTAGATGTTTCTGCAATACCAATACCCCAGAAATATGAAGTTAATCAAAATGGTGCTGGTGATTTTATTTCTATTCAAGCTGCCATTGATCAATCTCTTGATGATGATACACTGCTTGTTTTTAGTGGAACTTATTATGAAAATATTAACTTATTGGGAAAAGCATTAATTATTGCTTCCGAATATATTATATCTGGAGATAGCTCACATATTTCAAGTACTATAATTGATGGTCAATCAAATGGTTCTGTTGTGACTATCTCAAATGTAGATGGTACACAAATAAAATTAGCAGGGTTAACGATTCAAAATGGAAGTGCTCAAAATGGAGGTGCTATTCATTCAATAGATTCAAACCCTTTACTAGAAAGTTTATTTATTATAAATAATAATTCAACAATAAATGGCGGTGGAGTTTATGTAAATGGTGGCAACCCAAGTTTATCAAGTATCACATTTTCAAGTAATTCCAGTTCAGGATATGGTGGAGCTATTTATTTGCAAAATAGTTCAAGTGCCGTATTAAACAAGTTAACCATTGATAATAATTCTGCTGAAAATGGTGCAGGTATTGCTATGACTTCATCAAATCCTTCTATTTCCAATACAGTCCTATCAAATAATAATGCAGATTCTACAGGAGGCGCAATTGCTATGTATAGTAATTCGAATCCTGGTTTATATAATATGGTGATATATAGTAATTATGCAGCACAATATGGTGGTGCTATTTTTTCAACCAATTCTAGTCCAACAATTGGTAATTCTACGATAACTAATAATCAATCTGAATTTGATGGTGGCGGTCTTAATCTTTCAGTTGGATCAAATGCAGAAGTAATGAATTCAATCTTTTATAATAATATTCCCGATCAAATATTTATAACTGACATAAATGATTTATTAGATATTTCTAATTCGAATGTAGATGGGGGTATAAATGGAATAGGTTATTCTCATGAAACCAGCAGTTTAAGTACATCATTGGTAACATGGGATGATTCAAATATTAATGTTGTACCTCTTTTTAATGATATAATTAATAATGATTATAGTTTGTCAGATTATTCCATGGCAATTGGTGTGGGAAATATTTCTAATAGTTTTGATGTTGATATTAATGGGGTAAATAGACCTGCGCCACAAGGTACTGCTCCTGATTTAGGTGCATATGAAAATCTTAGATCTATTCCAGATGTATGGTTAACCCTTGTAAATGATCAATATTTTATGAATGAAGATTCTGATCTACTGTTTAATCCTGTTTTAAATGATAGCATTGTAAATATTCACTTGGTAAATATCGCAATTCTTGATTCTGCTGATCATGGGGAAATAGAGATAATGAGTGACTCTACTATTTTATATCAACCTGATGAAAACTTTTTTGGTAAAGATACAATTTTATATGCATTTGATAATGCAGAACGCCGTGATTCTGCTTTAACTATAATTACTATATATATGTTAGATGATGATCCTCCAGTTATCACATCATCTCCAACATCTTTCGCAATTGAAGATCAAATATATAATTATCCATATGATGGATACGATCCAGATATTGGAACTAACCGTTGGCAGATTTTCAACACACCTAGTTGGCTAACTATGGGTAATGATTCTATTTATGGAACACCTTTAGAAGGAGATTTAGATACTAGTTTTATGTTAATTTATTCTGATTCTTATTTTGCAGATACTTTGGAGGTAGGAATTTTTGTTACACCAGTTAATGATCCGCCAATTATAAAGTCTCCAGATTCAATTATTGTTGATGAATCAGAATACTATGTATATCATGCTTTGGCTGAAGATCCAGAAGATTCAACATTAATATGGGAATTTAATTATCTTCCTTCATGGATGTCTACTGCAGGGGATAGTGTTTTTGGTTCTCCTCCAAATGTGGGTGCTCCAGATACAAGTTTTCAAATTGTTGTTTCCGATGGAGAATATTTAGATACTATTAATGTTTTTGTAGAAGTTATTCCATATGATGATTTTCCTGTAATAACATCTTCTGATTCATTATTAGCAACTGAAGATGAATTTGTTTCATTTAATTTTGCAGGATATGATCCTGATGGACTACCCGTATCATGGACAGTTGATCATTTGCCAAGTTGGCTATCAATGGAAGGAGACGATGTTTCAGGGATTCCACGTGAGGGGGATCTTGATACAATCTTTACACTTTTTGCTTCAGATGGATTGCTTAGTGATTCATTAGAAATAGGAGTATATGTTAATCCAGTGAATGATGTGCCATTGATTACTTCACATGAAATTGATACAGCTTATGTAGATGAATATTTTATCTATTATCCTTCTGCTCTAGATCCAGAAGATTCAACATTAACATGGGAATTATTTGATGGACCGCCATGGATGACTCTTATTGAAGATAGTATTTATGGATTAGTATCTAGAGGAAGTGATGATACGTTCTTTACTTTTATAGTCTCTGATGGAGAACTCACAGATACAATGACAGTAGAACTTGAGGTTATTGATATTAATTATCCTCCCGAGATAACATTTTTACCTTTAGTGGGCGAGTACCATAGCAATATAGATCTTTCATTGTATTTATATGATTTTGACGATGATGAATTAGACTATGACATTAGTTTTTCTACAGATGGCATTGTTTGGAATGAAGCTACTACAGTTGAACAAAGTGGTGATATTGGATTAGATACGATGTCAATAATATGGTACTCTATGGCAGATCTTGATGAAAGTTTTCATCCTAATGTACAGTTAAAAATTCAAGCCTATGATTTACAATCCGATACTTTACAAACTCCTGAAGATACTTCTTCAACATACATTTCTGATGGATTTGCTATTGATAATCATATTGGTTCTGTTTCAGGAACAATGACTATTATTCAAGAAGAATATTTTGGAGATGTAAAGCTGACATACTCAATAATTGACTCAACTAATGATTATTATACAGTTGTACTTCGATACTCAAGTGACGATGGAATGTCTTGGCATTTAGCAAGTTTGCAAGATAGTATTTATAATGTTGGTAGTCTCCAATATATTGATACATTAGTATGGAAATCTGATGATGACTTATTTAATCTTGATAGAAGTTTAATGCTAGAATTATCCATTTTAGATGGATGGCAATCTTCTACTTCTGATATAATTGAAATTCACTTTGATAATCAAATATTGCCACTGCTGTCAGAAATTTTTCCAGATACAAGTGAAAATATATACTGGTATGATAAAATTGTTCTCACATTTACTGGTCAAATGAATCTTGATTCATATTCAAATGGAATAGTTTTAAGCAGTAATGAAAGAGGGATACTTGATTTTACAGGTCAGTTTATTCAAGAAGGTGAAGTAGCTCATTTAACTATTCATCCTGATGAAAACTTTTATGCAGATGAACAAATACAGGTTTCTATTAATGAACAATTGCGTGATATATGGAATAATCCTTTTGATGGAAATAATAATGGCGATCCTGATGGTGCTTCAGATAATGATTCTATTACATTCTTTATAAATATATTGGGAGATTATGATGGCTCTAGTTTAGTTGATTTTGAAGATTTAGTTTTATTACAACAAAATTGGTGGTCTGATACGGTTCTTTTTTCACATGAAGTTGGCCCTGCAATAGGTAGTCCACCTTATATGCAACTACACCCAGATACTTTAATGAATTTTGAAGATTTAATGGTTTTTATTCAAATGTGGAATTGGTCAAATGGATTTGAAAATGATGGTTCAAGGTTTACAAAAGTTATTTCCTATGATAGATATAATGCAAATTTATCTGTGGAATATCCTGATAGAAAAATAGGACAAGATAACGATCATCTTTTCTTACATTTTAATTTAGATTCTATTCAGTCAATTGGATCTGTGGGTTTAGAATTTTCTTACGAACCAACAAAAATTCAATTTATTGATCAGTCTTCAAGATTAGATAAAAACTGGACTCCATTATTCTATCATGATTCGCTAAATCATAGAATAATTTACCAATCTGCAGATTTAAATAAAGATCATCGAATACAACCAATTAATAAGCAACTTAAGTTTAAATTTAAAAAATTGATTGATGCAGATACAGA
>Ga0208261_1000164_pt1 | contig 27987 bp, 6 predicted proteins | sample Knorr_S7_td_DCM__FD_185595 | JGI IMG/M metagenome (GOLD analysis project Ga0208261, IMG submission 185595) | Marine microbial communities from Southern Atlantic Ocean transect - Knorr_S7_td_DCM_ad_131m_LV_B (SPAdes) (version 3) | ecosystem: Environmental > Aquatic > Marine > Oceanic | place...
ATGGTTTGAAAGCCACTGGTTTCAAATCAATGGTTATCGCTCAGTACACTGGTGTATCTCTACAGAAAGACGATAGAGCATTCATCAGATATGATGAGTACAGTAACACATTTAACCAAGCATCACTAGCAGACGCATTTGCTACTGTTCCATATCACACCAAAGGTGACGCATATTGGAAGGATGACTGGAGAAACTTCCACGTTCGTGCTTCTGAAGACGCATTCATTCAGTGTGTTAGTATCTTTGCTGTTGGTTTTGCTGATCACTTCCTAATGGAAAGTGGTGGTGATATGAGTATCACCAACTCTAATAGTAACTTCGGTAATACATCACTACATGCTATAGGTCATAAAGGTTATGCCTATGCACAGGATAAAGGTGGATATATTACTGACATTGTTCCTCCTCAAGTGGTGGACACAACTACTGGAAATATCAAGAAGAATGCTTATTATACAATTGATATTCCAGCAACAAAAAATCTTAACACTGCATCAGACCAGACTAAGATCTATCTTGGAGACGATGAAGGATACAATCCTGAGACACGTCTCGCTGCATCTATTGATGGATTCCGTATAGGTGCTAGGTCAGATGAAAAGTTATATGTAAAATTAATTCCTAGAACTGCTGGAAGTAGTAATATTTTCAGTGCTACATTATCTCCAAATGGATTTAAGAAGTTTAATGCAACTGCAAGTATTCTTAATCCTACTGGTATTACAATTAACAATAAGGATCTAGATGCTGCTGACCTTATTGAAGCAAACAAAGAGTTTATTGCTTACGAGGCATACGGATATATTACTAATAAGTATCCATACCTCTTAGATAGAGAAGGTATTGATATTGTTAAGTGTCGTCGTGACATTGGATACCTACTTGATGCTACTATTCAGGATTTAAGACTTGGTGGTAACATCAATACTATTCAGTCTGCTGAATCATATTATGTTGGTAACAACCTATCATATATTACATCAGAACTTACTGAAACTCTAGAGGGTTACGACTACGCTAGAGATCTTGCTATTGCATCCATACGTAACTTTACATATCTACGTACTGGATCAGAAACTGTTGCAGGAACTGCTATTGTTGACATTGGTGATACCAGTGGTGTTGTACAGGGTATGACAGTTGCTGACTATGATCCTAGTCAGTTCACAGATAACAAACTCAATTCTGGTGCTACACGTCCTGCATCTCCAGTTATTCCAGATAACACATACGTTAAGCGTGTTGTATCATCAACAGAGATTGAACTTGGACAGAAAGCAACCTTCTCTACTAAGAAGGTAATCTCTGATCGTAATGGTGATGCTAGAAACCTATTACTTTCAAACAAATTATTCATTGCTGCTGAAGCATTTGACAGAATGGTGTTGGACTTCCCATCCTACACTTCACCTCAAGGATATGGTCCACAGGATTGCAGAGATGACTTAGTTGATATTGTTGAAGCAATTGCTGAGAATACTGCTTATGGTGGTAACGATGAAGTATGGGATGCTGCATATCACTATGATAGTGGTGCAGTTCAATATATTTCACAGAAGAAAGACGAGACTCTTCGTGCAATTGAATATGCCAGAGATATGTCTGTGCAGATCATGCGTAATGAGAAGTCATTCATCTTCGGTAGTCATGGTCTAACTCAAACATATGATAATACTGTCACTTATGAACCACCTGAAGTGGTTAATGACAGAAATGGTGACGCACGTAATCTAATACTTGCTAACAAGCAATTGATTGCTGCTGAATCTGTAGAGAGAATGTTGGTTCGTTCTTCTACTGCTGAGTATACACCAACTGATGCTGAGTATGATCCAGCAACAGGTGATTTGACTCTAGACATTGCTAGTCATGGTCTACTTGGTCCAACTGCAATTACTGCATCTAGTGCATCATATGATCCTGAGACTGGTTGGTTGACTATTACATCTAATTCTCATGGATTAGCTGCTGGTAGTAAGGTTAAGATTGAAGATGAATCATTGACATTGACATGTTCAATGGATAACAATGCTTCTACTCATGTATATCCTAGATCATCTGATCCTATTAGTGATAAGTGGATTGAAGTTGTTGAAGCAGATAACAATACATTCAGTGTTGATGTTGGTAAGTCTTTACTAATTGGACATGATGTAACTGCTGCTACATATGCACCTGCTACTGGTTTGTTAACTGCAACTATTCCAGGTCATGAGTTAAGTGAAGGACAGAATGTAAGAGTTGAAGATGGAGCATTCACATTTACATGTGATGAAGATAACCATGCTACACAACATGTTTATCCACGTTCATCTGATCCAGCATATCAGAGTTCTGTTAAGATTGTAAGTAATGGATCCAAGCATACAGTTACTGGTGCTGGATATAATCCTGATAAAGGTACAATAGAATTTACTCTTGCTAATCATGGATTCTCTGATGGAGATAAGATTAGACTTGATGACGATTCATTAGTCTTTACTTGTGCAATGGATAACAATGCTACTCAGCATTCATATCCACGTAAGAGTGATCCTATCAGTGGTAAGTGGGTTACTATTACAAATACATCCAACAATACTTTTGAAGCACACGTTGGAACTACTGGTGCAGTAACATATGATCTTACTAATGCTAACTATGATCCTGTAAGTGGTCAATTGACAGTTAGTGTTGATGGAAACCATGACATAGATGTTGGTGAGAATATTAGATTTGCTACTGATGCATTAACATTCACATGTGGTATGGACGGAAATGGTTCTAACCATACTTATCCTCGTGTAACTGACCCTGCATATAACACTGGACTAGAAGTTATTGGTGTTGGTGGTGACTATGATATCACTAATGCTAACTACAATCCATCTACAGGTGTACTTGAGTTCACTGTTGCTAATCATGGATTGACAAATGGAGAACTTATCAAGATTGCTAAGAATTCTCTAACATTCACATGTGGTATGGATAGCAATGCTTCCGAGCATAAGTATCCACGTGCAAGTGATCCTTATTCTGGTGATTGGTTATCTGTTTATGATGTAGCACAGAATTCATTTAAAGTTCAGATTGCAGATGCTGGATCTAACGTAGAGTTTACACCAACTGGTGCTACATATGACCCTGCAACTGGTGACTTAGAACTTACTGTTGGTCCTCATAACTTATCTGTTGGTGAAGGAATCGTCATGGATGACGGTGCTATATCCTTTACTTGCACAATGGACAACAACCAAGTTGCTCAGTCATATCCACGTGCAAACTTAGATAAAGCTTCTGGAAGATCTCTTCCAATTACCTCAGTTGATACAGGTAAGTTTACAATTAATGTAGGTTCTGCTGGTACTAATAAGAACTTAACTCCTACTGGTGCAACATATAATGAGAACAATGGTGACATGGTTCTTACTGTTGGTCAGCATGGATTACGTGTTGGTACTGACATTACACTAAAAGATAATTCATTAACATTTACTTGTGATAAGGATGCTGGTGCTACTCAGCATTCATATCCTAGACCTGGTACTGACCCTTATGCTGGTAAGTCAATTGCTATTACAGCAGTTGGTTCTACACAACATACAGCAACTAATGTTGCATACACACCTTCGAATGGTGTTATGGTTGTTACTGTTGCTAGTCATGGATTCTCACCAGGAGATTACATTCAGGTAGCAGATAATTCTATTACATTAACATGTGATCTAGATGGTAACGTAAGTCAGAAGACATATCCACGTACCAACTTTGATTCACTCAGCAACAGATGGGTAGAGATTCTATCAGCAACTACTGATACCTTTACTATTAATGTTGGTTCTTCTACTGACAATTCAGTACACACATTTGTTTCTGCTTCTGCTAATGGTATCTTAAAGCAAGACGGAACACTAACAATTAATGTTGGTTTTGATGCTGATCCTGCTAACAGATATAACCACACATTTGTATCTGCTCTTACTGATGCTGTAGAATATAAGCCTCAGTCAGCACATACATTTGTATCTGCATTAACAAATTCAGTTAAGCATCTACCACAGTCTGCTCACACATTTAAGAGAGCAGCTCAACATGCTATCTCTAAGAGAGGTGGTGACATCACAGTTAATGTTGGTAAGTCTCCTATTGTAGAGTTCACACCAACTAATGCTACCTATGATCCTAACACAGGATTGATGGAATTGACTATTGGTGCTCACAGTTTGACTGCTGGCACAAGCATTAAGATCGATGATGATGCTCTCAAGTTTACTTGTGAGATGGATGGTAATTATAGTACCAAGTCTTATCCTCGTTCAACTGATCCTGTACATGATACTTCTATTGAAATTACAGCAGCATCAGCTACAACTATTACTATTAATGTTGGTCAATCTCCAATAGTAAGTCACAATGTTGATGATGGTTCATACAACCCTGCAACAGGTGAGATGACCTTGAAGATTGGAAACCACAGTCTAACTGTTGGTGAGTCAATCAAGATTGATGATGGTGGTGTAACATTCAGTTGTACTTATGGTAATGTACCACATACCTTTATCACTGGTGCTACTAATGGTATCACTGATGATGGTAGTAATGACTGGACAGCAGCGTCTGGTACAACTTACGATCCTATCACAGGTGAACTGGTTCTTGAAGTTGGATCACACAGTTTAACTCCTGCTTCCACACATACAGTAACAGACGCAGTATATAATGCTGCAACTGGTGCTATGGTTGTTACTATTGCTAATCATGGATTTAGTAATGGTGATAGAGTTAAATTTGCTGAAGGTTCTATATCACTTAACTGTGCTATGGACGGTAATGTTTCTACTAAGACATACCCACGTAGATCTGATCCTACATTCGGTAAGTGGTTACAAATTTCTAACGTTGCTACAGATACATTCTCAGTTAATGTTGGTTCATCTCCATTAGTACAGCATACACCTACAGGTGCTAACTATAATCCTACCACTGGTATAATGGAACTTACCATTGGTGCTCATAGTTTGACTGTTGGTACTGCTGTTAAGATTGCAGATAACTCTCTAACATTCACTTGTGCTGAAGATAATCACGCAACAACACATACCTATCCACGTACAACTGATCCATTCTCTGACAAATCATTTGCTATTACAGATGTAACTGCTACAACAATTAGTGTTCAGGTATTGAGTACAATCCCATCTACTAATACTACAGCACACCTATTTGTTTCTGCAACTAATAACTGTGTTACATCTGGTGGAAACTATGCACACACATTTGTATCAGCTACTGCTAGTGGTCTTAAGAAAGCAAATAACACAATTACATTTGCACAGGATGCATTAACATTCACTTGTGATGCTGACAACAATGCTACACAGCACACATATCCACGTGCTACTGACCCATTCCGTAATGAAACACTGGGTCTAGATTCTGTCACTGCAACAACAATGACAGTATTCGTTGGATTCTCTGTTGGTAGTCAGAGTGCTAAGTCTTATCCTAGACCTGATACTGAAACACATACAGCTGCTGCTGGTACAACATATGATCCTACTACAGGTATATTAAGTGTAACAACTGCTGCTCATAACATTAAGAACGGTGACTATGTTAAGTTTGATACTGCTGCGTTCACCTTCACATGTATGGAGGATAACAATAATACTCAGCATACTTATCCTCGTGTAACTGATCCAGTAAGTACTAAGTGGTTGAAGGTTTCTAATGTAACTTCAACTACATTTGAAGTACAAGTATTGGATGTTATTCCTTCTACTAACGTAACTGCTCACTTGTTCGTAACTGGTAGCACCAACGGTATTACTTCTAAGGTTGACAGATCATATGATCAGGCAATAGAAATTACTGGCGTTACTGCTGATACTATTACAGTTAATGTTGGACCTTCAAGCAAGACTACAGACGTACATACTTTCGTATCTGCACTAACAGGTGCTGTTAAGTCTGGTGGTGGTTATATTCATACCTTTAAATCTGCTGATGCAGGTGCTGTTAAGACAGGTGGTAACTATCTACATCAATTTGTATCTGCTACTGCTGGTGCTCTAATTTCTGGTGGTAACTATGCTCACATATTCCAGAGTGCTGTTGCCAATGGACTAACAAGATACAATGACACAGTAACCATAGATGTTGGTACATCATCTAATACTACTGCACATACATTCGTCAGTGCTATACCTAAAGCAATCACCACTGGTGGTAACTACACACACTCATTCATATCTTCTAATCCAAATGGAATTAAGAAAGCAAATGATCGTGTAAGAATTGATTATGGTGCATTGACATTTACCTGTGATATGGATAATCACGGTAGTCCTCATGCTTACCCACGTATTAGTGACCCTGCATATCAAGAGGATCTACCAGTTGCAGCATCATCTACTAATCAGATAACTGTTAATATTGGTAAGACAACTCAAGGTAATCTTGATGTAAGTAACGCAGTTTATAATCCTTCTACTGGTGACATGACAGTCACAGTTGGACCTCACAACTTAGAGAGAGGTCAGGACATTAAGATCATTGGTAACTCTATCAAGTTCTCATGTAATAAGGACAACAACGCAACAGATCATGCGTATCCTAGACCTACTGATCCTGCTGGAACTACATCACTACCAATTAAGGATGTTGGTTCTACCTATCATAGTTCAACAGATGCTTCTTATGATCCAGCAACAGGTGAATTACTATTAGTAGTTGCTAATCATGGATTTAGTAATGGTGATAGAGTTAAGATTGCTGATGGATCTCTCACATTTACATGTGATATGGATAACAATGCTACTGAGCATGCTTATCCAAGACTTAAGGATCCTGTTAATGGTAAGTGGTTGACAATTTCTGGTGTAACAACTGATTCATTCAAGGTTAATGTTGGTCAGGCTGGTGCATCACAATCATACACACCAACTGGTGCTGATTATCAACCTGCAACTGGTAACTTAGTCCTAACCATTCCTAATCATAATATTCCTAATGGTAAGAATATTACTATAGCACAGAACTCATTGAAGTTCCGTTGCACAATGGGTGATACTTCTGAGATTAAGACTTATCCTCGTTTAACTGATCCTATCTTCACTACTGGGGCTACAGCACAGGCAGTTTCTGGTGATGAGTTAGTTATTCAGGTTGGTGCATCACCTCTAGTTACTCACACTCCAACAGGTGCATCTTTTGACCCTGTAACTGGTCTAATGACATTGATCATTGGTAACCATAATATCAGTGTTGGTGATTCTGTTAAACTTGCTGATGGTGCTGTAACCTTTACATGTGCTCAGGATAATAATGCTACTAACCATGCATATCCAAGAACAACAATTGATTCACATAATGTATCTGATGCTAGTTACAATCCTACTAGTGGTGTTCTTACATTAACTGCTAATGCTCATGGTATTAAGCAGGGAGACTGGGTTAAGGTAGCAGATAATGCTCTAACCTTTACATGTGCTCAAGATAGTAATGCAACTAACCACACATATCCACGTGCATCTGATCCTATCAGTAACAAGTGGGTTAAGGTTCTTGCTGTAACTACAGACACATTTGATATTCTAGTATTAGACTTTGCTCCATCTACTAACACTACTACACATGCATTTGTATCTGCTGTTAATGGTGGTGTTACTCAGAAGAGAGATAAGTCATATGATTCTCCTGTAAATGTTACTGCTATTGCTGCTGATTCAATCACACTTGATGTTGGTAAGTCTTCTGACACTACACAGCATCTATTTGTTTCAGGTCTTGCTGATTCTATAACCAGTGGTGGTAACTACAGTCACACATTTATATCTGCTGATTATGGTGCTGTTACTGCTGATATTACAGAGAATAAGTTCACTCCAACAGGTGCTAACTATGACCCTGCTAGTGGAGATCTTACTCTAACAATCGGTTCACACTCTCTTGCAGTTGGTGATGGTATTACCATTGATGATAACTCATTGACATTCAAGTGTCAGATGGATGGTGAACAGTCTGATAAATTATATCCACGACCAGCAAATAAATCTTTAACTGCTACAACTGGTACAACATACAATCCTACAACAGGTATTGTTTCTGTTACAACTACAGTCAATCATGGACTGAAGAATGGTGACTTCATTAAGATGACTGATGGTGCATTAACATTCAGTTGTGGATTCAATGGAGCAACAGGTAGCAATGCAGAGAAATCATACCCACGTCCTAGTGATCCTGTAAGTGGTAAGTGGATTAAAGTTTCTAACGTAAGTGCAAACACATTTGAATTCCAGTGTCTTGCTGGTGTACCTTCTACTAACACAGATGTACATTCATTTGTAAGTGGTGTTGCTAATGCAATTACACGTCAAACTGCAACTGATTGGTCTTCTTCTAGATCATTGAATATTATCGGTAGAACTTCAAATACAATTACAGTTAATGTTGGTGGAGCTGGAGATAACCAGACATGGACTCCTAGTGCTGCTGATTACAACGCAACTACTGGTGAGATGATCCTTACCATTGGTCAGCATGGTCTTCGTGAAGGTGCAAACATTATCCTTAAAGATAATTCACTAACCTTTACATGTTCTAAAGATAATAACACATCTAATCATAGTTACCCACGTCCAGGAATTGATCCATTTGCAGGTGAGAAATCTATCACTATTAATGAGGTAGGTGCTACACTTCACAGCGTTGCTGGTGCTGGTTATGTTCCTGAGACAGGTGTCCTTTCATTGACTGTTAACAATCATGGATTTACTGAAGGAGATTATATCCTGATCCAAGATGGTTCACTGGTGATGACATGTGACCTTGACGGTAACACAGTTTCCAAAAATTATCCACGGGCAGGATTTGACTACCCAAGTTCAAGGTGGTTGAAGATCCAGAATGTAACAACAAATGTATTTGATGTTAACGTAGGTATCTCTAGTGATACTAGCAATCATACATTTGTATCTGCTGTTGCTAATGGTCTTAAGAGACAGAATGGAACTATCACAGTTAACATTGGTGCATCTCCTTTAACTAACTACACACCAACTAATGCTTCTTACAATGCATCTACTGGTGATATGATCCTTACCATTGGAGTTCATGACTTACAAAATGGTGAGAAGATTAAGTTAGCATCTGATTCTATTACATTCACATGTACAAAGGATAGCAATGCAACTAACCACACATATCCTAGAGTTACTGATCCAGCATATGATAGTGATCTAGAAATTAAGGATGCTACAACCACAACTATTACAGTTAATGTTGGTATTGGTGCTGTTGCTGATCAGTACGATCATACATTTGTAAGTGCAACTACTAATGCTGTTATCTTTAATCAGAGATACACTCATACATTTGTAAGTGCAACTACTAACTCTGTACATTTTGAACCACAGTCACCACATACATTTGTAAGTGCTACTGCTAATTCTATCAAGCATTATCCTACTGCTGATCATACATTTGTAAGAGCAGTTGCTAATAATATTGAGAAAGAATCAGGAACATTCACAGTTAACGTTGGTGCTGCTGCTCTTGCTGATCAATATCCACATCAATTCAAGAGTGCATCTGCTGGTGCTATTCAAACTGGTGGTGCTTACTTCCATAAGTTTGTTAGTGCAGTAACTAATTCAATACACAAGGTATTCACAGTTGCTGGTAACCAACAGTATCATAATCAAGATTGTATTGATGATGTTGTTGATCTACTAGAAGCAGTTGGTGATAACATTGCCTATGGTGGTAATGATAAGACATGGGATGCTGCTTATTCATATAAGACTGGTGCTCATGTTGCTGGTGAGGAAGAAGAAACCAATTATGTATTTGAGCAAGCACGTGAGATGGCTGCTCAAGCACTTAGAAACCAGAAGATACTTGTTACTGGACATCATGGTCTTGCACAGGTATTTGATAAGAGTATCACATTCAATGAAGTTAACCCTGCACCATCAAATAAATTTGCTGATGCACGTAACTTAGTTGTTGCTAACAAACTACTCATTGCTGATGAAGCATATGCAAGAATGTTGGTTGATCATCCTGGATTTGTACCTCCAACAGGTAACCCACAGGATTGTAAGGATGACATCGTAGACTTCGTTGAAGAAGTTTCATACAACCTAGCATATGGTGGTAACGATAGAGTTTGGGAGATGACCGATCTCTATGTACAGGGTATGGTTGAAGAAGTTGCTGGAGAAGAAGCACAAACTATCCAAGCACTTAACCATGCACGTGATTTGATGATTCAAATCGGTAGGAATGAAAACATTGTAACTCTTGGTTCTCATGGTAGAACACAGGTTAGAGATACTTCTATCACTCAAGATGTTGCTCCTCATGTAAGCAATAGACATGCTGATGCTAAAGATTTAATCTTGGCTAACGTTGCCTTTGCAGCAGAGATAGCACTAGGTAGAATGATTGATCAGTTCCCTTCATACACATGGGGTGCTGGTTATAGTTCTGCTGATTGTTTAGATGATCTTAAAGATGTAGTTCAGGTTGTTGCACACAACACAGGTTATGGTGGCAACCATAGAGTATATGATGCTGCTAACCTTTATGTTGCTGGTGCTCATGCTGCTGGATCTGAAAGTGAAACTATCTTTGCATTCAATGCAGTACGTGACATCATCAAAGAGATTGCTACTAACGTAGATGTTACTGTTGGTGGTCACTCATCATTGAGTCAGGTTAAAGATACTTCTATCACTAATGGTGTTGCTAATGGAGATTGCAACGTTGTACTCAGTACTATTGATACTTTAGTTGCTATCCTAACATCTACAATTACTACTCCATCATCACTCAAAGGTGTAACACGTACAGATTCTAATGGTCCTTGTGAGGACATGAGATCTGCTGTTGGTGTTCTTACTAAGATTGTAACTGATGCTATTGATGATCCTAGTACACTGTCTGGTAAGAAGCATTCAGTAACTGGATCAACTTATGATCCTACCTCTGGTGCATTAACACTTGAGATTGGTTCACATAGTTATACAAATGGAACCAGTGTACACATCGTTGATAACTCTCTAACATATACATGTGCTAGAGATAACAACGCAACAAATCATACTTATCCACGTCCAACCGATCCAGTTTCTACAAATGATCCTACCATTACTGGCACTACTGCTACCTCAATCACGGTTAATGTTGGTGTATCATCTGATATCTCAGCTCATACCTTCGTCAGTGCATCCGAAAAAATAGTAGTTGGTGGAGTTACAAGAACTCCTTCAGTCGGATCATGTGAGGATGTAAGATCAACACTTAATTCACTATTCAAGATTGTTATTGATACAGTTGAAACACCAACATCTCTTGATAGTGTAACAAGAACCATTTCTAATGGTGCTTGTCAGACTGTTGCATCTACAATCACAACACTATACCAGATAATCACTGGAACTATCAACTCTGCTAGTTACCTTGATTCTATCGAAAGGAACCCTGTTCCTCTTGGTCTAGAGTTTGGTCCTTCTATCAATGCTAACGCAACCAGTACTAACTCTTACTTGTACTTCCAGTTCGTTGATGGAGTATACACAACTCTTACTAGAACAGTTGATGATAGTATCACACAGAATACAACGTATCCTCAGTGTGTTGATCAAGCAAATGCTATACGTCAGTACTTCTCTAACATTAGCACAATTATCCAGACTGGATTAGGAACTGTTCCACGTAGTGAACCGTCACAACTATCTACTGCGTTGTCATCTAGAGCAACAGTATTTACTTTGACTCAAGGTATTGGATCTAATCCACATGACCTTGAAACAGGTACACCAATTAGATTGGTTCCACGTCCACGTTATGATCAGGCAACCAGTTCTTATGTTGATGTTGATAAGCGTTTCGTTAGACTTCCTAATGGATTCTCTACCAACCAGAAATACTATGTAATTGCTCCTGCAAGGAACACCAAGCCAGAGAATTATGGAACCTCCACTACATTCAATGGTACTGATCAAACTAAGATCATGCTTGCAAGCAGCAAAGAGAATGCTGCTGCTGGTATCTACTTACATTCTGCTGAAGTAGAAGATATACATCCAGACATAGAGATTGATCTATATCAATTTGTTCTTGATGATAACTATGATCTACATCAATATGCTTGTGTACTTGATGGTATAAGCAACACTAACATCCGTACAGATGTTCCACACATCTTTGATGTTCCATTCTCTAACATTACTGGACACACAGTATTCTTTAGAGAAAGAGAAGGTGGTGCTCTACCTCTAGTTGGTGCAGCATATGCTAGTGATACTACTGTTGCAGATGTTAATGGTAGACTGTTAGGTAACAAGTATTTCTATGCTAGGTATCAAACAGAGAAAGTCTTTACTATCCATAAGACTAAGACTGATGCAGAGAACGGTGTCAACCCAATAACATATCAACCAGGTACTTACGACTTTAATGTCTTCGCTAACAAGCGTGAAGCACCAATGAGGTATGACCCAACGTTTGTTAATCCTAATACTAGCCCAACAATATATGGTAAGTGGTATATTCAGGTTGAGAATGATAATGGCACAGAGCAAATCATCAAGAGACTTAGAGAGTATGCTGATGGTATTGACAAGACTAATGACTCTTGGTTCGAAAGGATTAAGGATGAGAGACCTGCTAATGATAGACTATATCGTCTACGTTATGTTATACCTCAGTACCTACAGTCTGTTAGAGATCCACTTAACGGATTTACTATCAAGACAAGGACTGACGAGACTAGAAGGTTAGTACCTCAGAAACTAATTCTTAAGCCTGTTTCTGGTAACGTAACTAAAGCACGTTTCTCTAACCCAGTACAGTCTAATGAGTACATTGGTTATACTAAGCAAGACTTCATTAACTTCAGTCTTAATGATACTGTATCATACGATCCATATAAGAAGGATCTCGTAGGTAATACACAGTTTGCTAAGATTGTTACAACCCAGAACTATATCTCCATGACTATTCAGTCTGGTAGATATATTACTCAGGGTGCTGATGATTTCTTAGAACTAACTGTATTCGAACAAGGTGTTACTAATCCTGCATTAGTTACCACTAAGTTTAACACTGTTAAGATCACTGCACCTCAAGGTGGATCATTCGTTGCTAACAAGACTCAATCAGTAGCTGGTAACAGAATTGAATGGTCTGGTAATACATCTGGTTATGCTTATCTACATGCTATCCTACAGGTTCCAGGTACAACTACTTGGCACATGATCCTTAAGGATGTTGTTGGTAAGATTGACTATGATGCTATTGATAACACAAGGTTCAGTCAGGGTACAGCATTCGCTGATCTACTTGCTGATGCTGACTTTGGTAAGTCATTGGTACTTAAAGATCTTATTAAGAAAGGTTATCCTGAATTATATTACAGACAGAATGGTGCTGGTGTTTATACTATCACACCAGGTGATATTATTGAAGACGATGCAAGCATCCAATACTATGTTGAATCAGTAGAAGATGTTGGTCAGATTGATGACAACTTCTATGTGTTTAACACACAAGAGATTCAGAAACGTATCTATGGTCAGCAAGATGGTATCTACTATCTAACTGCTGTTCGTGGTAACATTTCACCACTACCTCAAGGTGCTGGTAACTTAGGTAACTTCAGGAACTTCAAGTTCTCCCAGCCTATCAGCAAACTATATCCATTAAACTATAAGAACGATCCTCTCTGGTATCAGCAGTTGGATGCAACATTAGTTGATCCACCTCAGACATATTCTGCTGCTGATAACTATGTTCATGGTCTTGTAAGAGTTAATGACTTCAAGGGTTCACTAACTCAAGAGGGTATCATTGATCTGATTAATAACAATGCATTCGGATCTAATACTTATACACAAGTATCATCCTCTATTGATAATAGAATCAGAGCACAGAAGGGTAACGCTGCTTCTGGATCTGAAGACAGATTGATTCCTATCGCTGGTGACAGTACAGTCCGAACAGATCAACGATACTACGTTGAACTTCGAAGACCATCTATCGCAAGAGCTGGTAACCACACATTTGAATATCTTGGTTTTGGTCCAGGTAACTACTCAACTGGTCTACCTCAACGTCAAGAGGTTGTACTCACAGAGATACAAGACTTCTATGCTCAGTCTAAGAAGCAGAATGGTGGTCTAGTATTCTACACTGGTCTTAACTCAAATGGTGACCTATACATTGGTAACCGTAAGATTGATGCTATCACTGGTGAAGAAGTATTCCTTGAGTCTGCAACATTACAAGATTCTGATGATGATGACGAGACACTAGGTAATCTAGTTACTACGTTTGATACTCCTGTTACATTTAATGAGTACATCACTGTTAATGGTGGTGAAGCTCAGGATAAGAGAAGTACATTCAACTCACCAGTTCTAATTAACGTTCTTGGAACTGTTAGAAACAACCCTGCGTTGGTAATTTCTTCCTTCGTTGATCCTGCTATCGATGATGGTTCTCTTGATAGATCAGCATTCGTCAGAAATGTCGAAACTGGTGGTGATGTTGTCATTGCTAGGAATAAAATTTCCGCAGCAATTTTCCAGTTCAATAGTCGCAGAGATGGTCAGGATTATAAGATCCAGACACATGTCGTAGGTGCTTCACCTTCTAACATTACTCCTGATCAAACTGGTGCATTTAATGCAAGTCAGATTGTTGCTTACGGTAATGCTGGTGCTCCTAAGTCTGGTGACTTCCTACTTAAAGGTGGAAGCATTGGTAAGACTGGATCACTTGGTTGGATCTACTCTAACTACTACACCATAATTGGTAACACTGTTCCTGAATCATTCGCATTCAATAACACTAACGTTATCACAGTTACATGGGCTACATTAACTAACCAACAACTTGGTATCACATCATCCTCTGAAATTAGAATCAGTGGATTCTCTGATAGTGACTTTGATGGTACATGGCAGGTTATATCAAATGGATTTAACCCTGCTTCCAATACATTACAGATTGCTATCGGTGCAACTAAGAACACTGTTAACAATCAGAACCCAAGAATGTGGTCTGATGAAGTTGCAGCTAATGCTAACATTAGACTTGAGTACTCTAACTCCAACTGGAAAGAGTGGGGTGTTATTGGTGCTGAAGCACTTAGAACAGAGACTGATGCTATTGGTGATTACAAACTTGGTGTTAACACAGTTGGTAGATCTGATAAGGCATCCTTCGAAACAAACTTCGTTGATGCTAAGACAGAACCACGTGCTAACTTAGATGTTGTTGGTACTGCATTCATTAGTGGTAAGAAGATCACTGATTATGCATCACATAACACAGATGCTACTAGAACATATCAGGATCGTACTGATGCACTCATGGTTGGTGGAGATTCTGCCACACCAGAGAATGAAGCAACCTTACGTGTTTCTACTGCTAACGGTGGACGTGTTGGTATTAATGTAACTAACACTGAACTTGATAGAGCACTGGTTGTTGATGGTACATCTAGATTCACTGATGATGCTAAGTTCGAAGAGGACATTGAAATCAACGGTGGTGGTGGAACTAATACTGCACAGGTTAGAACTACTATTACTACAGGTACTATTGAGTTCTTCCCAACTCTATTCGAAGGAACATTAGACTTTGCACCTCTTGCAACTACAGTTCATGTTGCTAATGACAGCACTGCTGATCAATTCATTCGTGTAGGTAATGCTTCACTCCATAGTAATATATGGGTTGGTGCTACTCCTGATACTTCCACCAATATTTCTAAGATAGAGATAGGTGGTGCTTATAATAATAACGAATCATTATCATTCACACTTATAGGTACTAAGTCATTCAAGACTAAGGGAGACTTCCAGTTAGGCACAGCTAGAGGACTACTTGACACTGTTAAGTTAACCTCTACTGCTGGAACTGTTGAGTTCTTCTCTGGTAGTTCTGCTACATCTAAACTTGACTTTGCTACCAACGCTGCTGAGATCACAATCGCTGGTAAGGGTGGTACTACAACAATTAGAAACAACCTAGTCGTTGATTCTAGTGCTAGATTTAACTCTGACATCACACTCTGTGGTGGATTTGCTTCCTACTCATTCACAGCATATAGATCACAAATTGGATCTACTGCATTCGCTCATGCTAGTGGAGATCTTGGTAACAATGTATTCAACAGTAATGTTGATCTGATTGATGTACTAAGAGTTGCAAATACTTCTGATGTATACAACGCAGTTGATACAGCTGGTACTGGTGATTGGGGTGGAACAGTATTCCAGAATCAAATTACACAGATTGCTGGAACTGTTGAACCTCTAACTCTACCAGCTCTAACTGGTGAACAGTATTACTTACCACTTAAGAACCGTCCGTTCGATAACAATGGTTCTCAATATATTAGTGAGCAAGATATACTACTCATTGATACTGATGACAGTGGTAACAGACATCCAGAATTTGTAAGGGTTGTTTCTCTTCCAAGAATCAACGTTGCACCTTACTGGATCGTAGTTGAAAGACTACCATTTGGTACATACACTGCCAAGAGATCTGATCATCCAGATACTACTGCTATCTACAAATGTATCGTTCAGTACAATGCTACTTGGACAACTACAACAATAGATGACACAGGTGCTGAAGAGAATGTATACCTATCACAGTTCGGTGGATCTATCGCAATCGGTGATTATGTAATCATTGATCGTGAAGATACTACTAGCCCTGCTAATGGTGTATTTGATCAGGGTGAGATGTTTAAGGTTAAGGCTCTCCTATCTCAGATTGCTAAGAAACTATCCATCAAGAATGGTTGTGATACTGCTAATGAGGTAACAGTCTTTGAAGTTGATTCAACAACTGGTAACACATTAATCGGTACAGGTGGACAGACAACAATCAGTGGTACATTGAGTATCGATGGTACATGTGCTACACCTTATACTAACTCTACTTCTAACAAGAAGTTAACTATAACAAATGGTTCCGACATTACAACCTTCGAGGTTGACACTTGTACAGGTGACACAACTGTTGGTAACCATCATGGTACAGTCTTCATGCTTTCTGAGCAGTTTGGTACATCACCTGCTGCATACACTAAGGGTGTTGATGCTGTACATGTTTACAGACATAACCCAATGTCTGTTATCTCTGGTGGTCCTGCATCAACAATTGCTGACGCTGTTGTTCCTGCAACATCTAACATTGAGATACAAGGTAACTTAACATCATTCACTAAGGGTGATTTGGTTGCAATCTATACTGTCAATGCCATTGAGATTATTCAGATTACTGATGATCCTTATACTGGTGCTGGTGGTGAATTGATTCTACCAACATCATCTAATGCTGAATATGCTAACGGTGGTCGTGCAATGGAAGACACCACTGCTCTATCATTCTCTATCGGTGCTAACGTTGTTAAGTTAGACAAGTATGATAGGACTACCACACTCCTACATGACGTGGCTGCTACTCAAGCAGACAGAGCAACAGATCTCAAGGCAAGAACACCTAACCAAAGTGATATCAGATTAGAGATCTCACTCAGGGATGCTGATTTAATTGCTCCTAAACTTGATTATGTAACTCTTGTAAGAATAGGAACTGAATTCTTCGTACCTGATTCTGTTGATGGAACACTTGATGCATTCTATGCAATCAAGATGCCTAAGCAGATTAGAGAACCTAACGTAGTTGGTACTACACCAGTCAAACTATTTGGTGGTGGATCTACAACTATCAATCAGGATCTTGAGGTCATGAGTGGTAATATCAGAATGTATGGTTCTGATGGTAAGACACTCGTTATGTCCATCGCTAACGATGATGGTCACTCAGGTGATGGTTCACTAGAAGATCCTAAGACAGATACTGCTGGCATGACACTTAAGGGTGCTGCTGCATTCTATGGTGATCTTAAGGTCTACTATGATAACTGTCAGATGCATGGAGTCTGTTCAACAGAGACTTCATTCAGAGTTACCAACAGAGAAGGTAACGTATTGATGGGTGAAACCTTCTATCAGGCTGGTAAAGTATTATCAGTTGAATCAGCAATTGATCCTATATTCCATATAGATAACTTAGGTGCTGCTGGTGCTGGTGGAACTGCTGGTCCTAAGGACTTCAAGATCTATCAGAACAACGCTATCGATTCATTCGGTATTGAGAAATACTGGACAGCAGGTGGTGGTAGAAGACATACTTATGTTGCCTTTGATCCTACAACAGGTCTTGGTCAGCAAATTGATAACCCACTACAAGTTAACCAGAACTATCTTGTTAACGCTGCTTCTGGAAGTAACATGGTTGTTTACCTACCAGACGATGCACAGACAGGTGACATGATTAGATTTGTTGAACTCAGTGGTAACCTGACATACAACACAAGTCTGATTATCAGAGCGAAGAAGATCAACAACATTGCTACGAATATTCAAGGTGATGGTGCTGGTTCAAGAATTGCTTCTGGTGCTGGTCAGACATTGAATACAGCATGGGATTCAGGTGAGTTAATTATCCAGACACGCAACGCATCATTCGGTCTAGTTTATGCTGGTACTGTTGACGTTGAAGGTTCTGCTTCTGCACAAACTATTCCTCCTGCATTGAGAGGATGGTGGTTAATCGAACTCTAAACATATGACTGCACTCTACGACTCTATTAAAACGATGAGAGTTGCCAAAGTCGGAACCATCCTACCTTGGGGTGGTGACGGAGGCACAGGATTCCTCGCTTCTAATATTCCTAAAGGATGGATAGTATGTACAGGTCAGACTTTAAAAGCATCTGACTATCCACTACTAGCATCTACTTTAGGTGACACCTATGGTGGTGACATGACTGATGCAGGTGGTGGTCATTATCCATTCCCTTACTATGGGTATGAGAATGCTGAGTTTAGGTTACCTAACCTATCCAATAGAGTTATGACTGACCTAGAGAATACAGATCTTAATGATCCAACGTATCAATTAGGACAGAATGATGCTCAGAGTGTAGTTGGTGGTTTGATTAGTGATTATGGTGAGACAACACCAGTTACTACAACTTATGAAGCAACATCTGATATTGATTTCACACTCAACATAGCTGGTAACTTATACTTTAAGTTTACTAACATATCATTATTTGCTCCTGATTTTATTGAGACAATATACACATTGAATCGTAAGTTGGGTATCAATCATACCCCTGCTCATGGTCACGCAGATAGAATAGCATCTACTAACGTTAACCCAACAGGTGCAATGACGTTTAGAACAGACCAAGGTGTTGAGATGACTGGTTCTGCTACAGTATATTGTACAACTGAAGGACCAAACACATGCTCACTTAAATCTGCTGAACCAACAACATGGCAGAATGGTGCAACTGCTATTACATTCTATGGTGATGAAACTCATGAACATACTCTACCACGTTGTGATAGTTTCATGGAGTTCATAACAGACAGTACTAATAAAGACTACTGGGGTCATGTTCCTGCTGGTGCTGCTAACTGGCGTACAAATACCAATGATAGAGGATCTGGACATGGCAGTACAACATACACACAAACAATTTTCAGTAGAGGAAATACTGATCAGATATTAGATACTACTCCTGTAGAGACACATAAAACTCCATGTCACACAGGTATGTTCCCAAGACCAATGGAGTTTAGATCTAGACCAAACTTCTATGGATATGATACATCATCACCAGTAAGATCTGATGGTTTGGTGGACGATCCTGAGACTGCACCAGTATTCAGTGTTAGTGGTTGTATATTAGATGGTACTAGTAAGATTATAATCCCTGCTGGTACTGATCTAAGGAGACAATATGGTACTGCACCAGATACATGGAATCAGTGGGATAGAATAGTTCCATTGATGTATGTCACACCAGTTAATGATGATGATAAGTATGACATATTAAGAGAAGGTACATTTGTACAGACAATGGAAGCTGCTACTGATCTTGGTGTTAATCCTACACCACAGTGGGAAGTTACTCTTAACTCATCGACATTAGTATCTGGTACATATGATCTTAAGTTTAGACATGGTGCATGGCCAGCGTCACTAAACCAGGCTGCTGAGAATAAGGATCCAATCCAAACATCTTACAGAGCACATAATCATGGTAGTTTTGAAATACAACAGGGTATAGGATCAATGGCTGGTCCTCCATCACATACTGCTGACAACGCAGATGGTTCTGCATTACAAGCACAAAGTTTGGAAAATGCTCTAAATATTTCATGTGATACTACACAACCTTCGTTAACGTTAACATTCATTATTAAAGCATTCTAATGGCAGTTTTCTATAATAAAGAAAGAGCAAAGTACGGTAACTTGACAGGTCAAATAATTATTTGGCCAGTAGAGTATGAAGGATTACCTGATGGTGCTGTAAACGCAAAGAATTTACCTGCTGGTTATTTAAAGTGTGATGGTACAAAGTACTATGAAAAGGATTACCCACAACTAGCAGCCATTTGTGGTGTGGGTGATAACTGTAAGTTCATGCGTAAGAATAATGATTTAACTAATTTTGATACGTTAACTGACTCACAGTTCATGGTTCCTGATCTTGGATCTAAGTATCCTGAACCAACTTCAGGTGCTAACTCAGGATTATATAATAATATAAGATTAGATAATGCATTAGGTACAGAGGTTAGTAGATCTGGTATTGCTATTGAAGCAGTGTCTGCTATTGGTACTAATGTAAGAATAGATTATAGTGGATCTATTTCAGTACCAAGTCAAGAGATTGATGTTCGTGGTAAACCATCATGGACATATGCTGGTGCAACACACCGTACAGATGATGAAGGTGTAGAAGAGAATGCTATTCATCCACATACACACTTCCACTCAGCAACAAGAGCAAGAAACTTAGCAGTAACAGAGAATAGTACTAATGCTCCATTAACTCAGGGTCAACTTGGTAGAAGAAATGCTTCTACTATTCCTATTCAAGAGTGGTTAGATGAAACTACAAACAGTAGTGGAGTTGCTGGTTCTGGACAACAACCATGTATGGCTATAGATAAATGGTCTCCAGGTTCAGGTGGTGGTGCAACATCAACACAGGGATTACAGGGTACTATCTATTGGGGTCACTGCATATATGGTGCTGGTGAACAGTACACATATAACTGTATCAGTAACGCAAGTTATACTCTTAATAGAGGTAGTCTTGATGGTTCTGCTGATGGAGCAAACAAAGGACGTTACAGAAACAACATTCAAACAATATTATTTGGTTGTTATAACACAGGTAGTGGTGCTGACACTAATGATACTTTAACAGTACCAGTAACATACATTGCTAATGCTTCAGGTGTTCCTGAAGATTTTCTTGGTAATAGTTTATTTGATGTACTACCACTACAAGCAAATGATTCAGTAGTTAGTGGTCGTGCTACAACAGACTTAGAGAATACTGTAACAGATACAGTAGAACTACCACGTGAGGGAGGTATTGATCCTACCATACATAATCACCGTATTGATATAGATAAAGGTGATCATAACTATCAGGTTAAGACAAATGCTATTGTCATTCCACCTGAAAACTTATCAACTACAATGACTATTGGAGCTGATTCATCAGTGTCAATTGACTCTGCATGTGCTCCTTTTGTTGTAATGGAATACTTAATTAAGATCTAATGACATCAACACAACTATACAGAAATGCTAGGCAAGGTTTCTATACAGATCTTACCGTAGATACAACACCAGTGGGTGCTATTGTACCCAATTTAAAGACTGGCACAAATTCATTTGACCATAGTTTTGTTAAGTTTGGTGCTACTACATTTCCTAATTTAACAGAGACTACTGGTAATGCATATCAAGTAGCAGATAATCCTGCATATACTCATGATGGTTATTTGTATTGTAATGGTGATGAGTATAATATTGGAGATTTTCCAGGATTATTTGAAATAGTTGGTAACAAGTATGGTGGTAGAGCTAGTAGTGGTATTGATGTAACAAATGGTGGATCAGGATATACAACACTACCAATCGTAGGAATTACTGCGCCTGGTGGAGGTAGTGGTGTGCAAGCAACTGCTGCTGCAATAGTTGAGAATGGTGTAATTGTACGTGTTGATGTTGTTAATCCTGGATCAGGATACACATCTGCACCAACAATACAATTTACTGGTGGTAATGGATCAGGTGCTACTGCTGTAGCAAGAATTGATCTTATTGATGGTTCTATTGAAGGTATTACTACTGCCAATGTAATGGACTGGTGGGGTGATCCAAACTTAGGAACATTTAAAGTACCTGATTTAAGAACTAAAAAGGTTGTTGGTAATGGTCCTGTATTTGGTAATAACTCTCCTAACGTAGGTAACTCTACACTTGGTGTTGGTACTACTGGTGGTGCATGGTATCTTGATAAGAATCAGCAAGATGAATACTTCTCACTTGGTAGGATAGTTACTACTGGATATGAGGATGTTGTTGAGACTGTTGAGTGTACTATCATCGGTCAACAACAGGTTGAGATATCCATGAGAGAGACTAAACTTTCTGGTGCTCCTCAACATAGTCACAGTGTATATCATACTATACCAGGATTTAATGAGTATCAATCTGAAGCATCAGGTGATAGATATCTACAAGACTATCGTGAAGGTAGAGGTAGACTTGCTAGATGGTATCCTACTGGTGGTATTGTATTCACACACAAGCATGGGTTGTTAAGAAGTCCTATTACAGATAATACTGTTGCTACCTATGATGTATTTGATGCATTGGGTGGTGCTGCTGGTTGTGGATCATTGAGAGATCCAGCTGCTTCTGCTGCTGATATGCATTACATGGCATCAGGTGCTCAAGGTGCTGGTACATATGAATTCCAAACTTACATACCAGACCCAGTAATGAAACAATTTACTGGTTCATCTACTATTGGTGGTAGAACAGTTAACACTGGTGGTACTCCTGTTTATGATTATTCAGATGAGTGGACATATACATCACCAGGATCATACAGCATCAACTTAGGAAATATTTCAGGTACACCAGACAGATTAATCTATGAGGTTAAAGGTGGTGGTGGATCTGGTGCTGCTGGTAATGTTGCAGGTAATGATGGTGGTGCAAGTTCTATTACTGCTGGTAGTGAATTGATATTAGTTGCTAACGGTGGAAAAGGTGGTGGTGCATCCAACGGACAGCAAGGAGGAGATGGTGGTGACGGTGGTACTGCCACACAATCTGGTAGTGTTTCAGCTACTGGTAACTTAAATGGTGCAGACGGTGGAGATGGTACGAACGGTCAAACATCAGATGGTTGGCCAGTGGCAGACTATCCAAATGATCCAGGCGGTGGTGGTACTGGTGGAACCATAAGTGAGAATGAAGGTAATGGTACTGCTGGTATAAACTTACTCGTGGGTGGACAGAGTGGTACATATACTGAGACACTTAGTAGTGATGGTACATTCACAACCACAGGTATAAGCAATCCAACATCAGTACAGTTCACAGTAAGAGGTGGAAAGGGTGGAACTGCTGGTCGTGGTGGATACACAGGATATAATGGTGGAACTATAGTAGTTGACATGATCAGTTCACAGTTGGGTAGTTTCTCAGGAACTGGATGGTCAGTCAAAGCAGGTACTGCTGCTAGTAATAGAAATGGTGGATCCAATAGCATGGGTGCTAATGGTGGATACGGTGGTGAAGGACACATAGAAGCAGATGGAGGTGGTGGAGGTGCTGCCACATGTCTACTTCGTGGTACTCAAATTTTAGTTGGTGCTGGAGGTGGCGGTGGTGCTGGTGCATCTGGATATGACGGTGGTGCTGGTGTGAATGGTGGGGGACCACCATCAGGATACTCACAACCTGACGGAACATCTCAAGCATTAGGACCAGGAGCTGGTGGTGGCGGTGGTCACTACGGATGTATCGGTGGTGGAGGTGGAGCTGGCGGTGCTGGTGTTGCTAGAAATGGTATCGACTTCGCTGGATTAGGTAATGGTGGTGCATCAGGAGGTCCAGGCGGTGCTCCTGGCGGAGACGGAGGTCACCAAGGTGGTGGTGCTGGACTGTCAGGTGTTAGTTCTTATCGTACTGACTGGTTTAGTCTCAACTCATTTAGTCACTCAAATACTGGTAACGGATCTGTTACTCTAACTGCTGTATATAATAATGACTACTGGACTGCTGGAGGCGGTGGTGGTGGATCAGGTGCTCAGTGGGGTGGATCAATACAATGGTCACAATTAAATAATCCTGGTTCAATATCAGTTACACTTGGTAGTGGAGGTTCAGGTGTTAGTCCAGGTGGACAAACTACTGGATCCACAGATAGTGGTAAAGATGGATATGTTAAGGTTGGACTAGGTAAGATCGTTGGATATACTGGTGGAAACACAGGTACATCAACAGGTGACATTGTTGCATCAGGATCACAATCAAATACAGTATGGGATGTAAATGTTGTTGGTAATGGTCAGGGTACTGGCAGTGCTGGTAATTTCAAACTACCAACCACACAAGTACCAGACGTTTATATTAGTGGTGGTGGTGCAACAACTGATGGACAGGCATCTGTAACTGTGGGATCCAATAAAGTAACAGCAGTCACTTTAGATTCTGCTGGTGGTGGATACACAGAGATACCATACATCTATGTTATGAATGGTGCTGGTGGTGGAACTAAGGTCACATCTACCATTGATGCTGCTGCTGGAACTATTGATCAATTGTTCTTAGCTACTAATAGTTCACAACAATATACCAACTATGTCAAGTTCGGTGGTCTCAGTGGTACAACTGGCACACGATTCATTACACTGAACCCAGTTGACACAACCAATACAAATTATTTCTCCATCAAGGCATGTAGAGGTAATGGTGTCAATGGTGGTAACGTACCAGAAGAAGTGTTACGTGTATATTATCAAGCAGCAGACGCAACTGACTGGACATTGGTTGATACTATTATCACACCAAACTCAGTTAGAACTGATCCTATCATTGGTGATGTTCCTATCATCAGTCAAGCATGGGATGGTGCGAGTGGTGCTACTAAATGGTATACTTATTCAGTAGCATTACCAACAGCAGCAAAAGCAGTTGGTACTAAGATAAAGATTGAACAACCACGTGCTACACCTAGTGCTGCTAATGATAATGATGCAGACAGTGACCATTATGGTATTGCTGAATTCATTTACTGGAATGAGAAGGTGACAGGTCTTGTATTTGTTCCTACTGCTGGTAAGATCAGTAAGCCAGGTGTTGACTCACTAAGTTATACTGTTCAAGGTGAGCAAGGACCAGGTATTACATATAGTTCTGGTCTTGGTGCATCTGAAGCAACGTTGACATTAAAATCAACTACTAAGATAGAACCACAGGCTACCATTGACCCAGATATAGATGTACCACTGGTGCATCCATACATATTATGCAAGTACTTGATTAAAGCTTTCTAAATACTACGGAGATACTAATAATACAATGGCAGATGCACCAGTACTGCAAGTACAGTTAGATGTTATCAATCAGGAGATTGAGTACAACGGTACACCAAAGACTATTCCTGAATCATATTGGAAGGACACTCTCACTCCAATACTATATCCTTTATGGGATAGTGACAAGGATAAACTTATCACATTCCAATGGTTTACTAACGATACATATGTTGCCAAGCGTAGGAAGTATGTAAAAGATTTCAAAAATGACTCATTCAAGTGGGTTGACTATGAAATGGAAGCAGTTGGTGTTACTGAAGCAACTGACTTCAAAGACAAACTAATTGAAGGATTCTATTTAATTGATTCACTTGAGAACCAAGAGTTCCAAGATGAACTTGCTAGAATGTATTCTAAACAGAAAGCAGTTTCACCAATGAGTGTAAGACTAGCAAGAAATTTCTTGTTGGATGAAACAGACTGGACACAGTTAGCAGATGCACCAATTGATGCTGATACTAAAGCACAGTATACATTGTATAGAACTAAACTAAGAGAACTAACTGATTCTACTGAGTTTACTAATGACACAGAGAATACTAAGTTCCCTATATCTCCAGAGTTTTACAATAAAATACACAAGGTAGACTTCCCAACTGAAGATTATCTTGCAACTGCATCACAGTTTATTGAGATGGGTAAGCACCGTCTCCAAAAGTTTAGAGATAAGATAGCATATTTCTTGACACTCAAGTCAGAGACTGATAAGACATACTTCAGTGATATGTTGATACAGTATGAGAAGGTCAAGACTGATAAGGTACTAGCAGCACATGATTTAGATGATACTGCTGCTAACAAGGCATTCTTGGAGAAAATTATCAAGGAAGCAAGTGATGAACTGAATAATGGTAACTACTCATGATCATACAGGGTAACGAACTATCAGTATTTCAGTTGATGGAATACTATGCTAATCGTAACCAATGTTATTTGGTATACATGGATCTTAGCACATATAATGCTCTTGATGCAAGCAAGAAAGCAACAGTGAATTCATGGTATGAAGGATTCATTGATGAGTATGCACTTGACATCATCAAGCAAGGGCTGTATACTACTATCAGGTTTGAGACAGAGGACTCTGCTACAGTGAATGCTAGTGCTTGGTTCCCCAAGTTGGCAGACTGTCCTAACTCAGATCATTTTATAAATGCGTATGTCTTAGACACATACGGTGATATAGTATGGCAAAACGTTCCCGACCCCAGTTAGAGAAGTTAGAAAACTCTTATCTATTAGAAGATAAGTTTATGATGCCAGGTATATGTGTTAAAGAACCGTATGGTGAATGGGCTGCTGTCCCTATCATGGGTAAACACAACAGATACATGGTTATACACAATGGAGAAATGATCAAGGCATGTAATTATACCACTGCCTATAACTTTATAATGAAACAGTATTCATGAAGGATTACATTTTATTTGGTGACTGTCTTGACTCACTCAAGATAATTGCGAATGAACAAGAGAAGGCACGTATGTGTGTCACATCTCCACCTTACTATGGTTTGAGAAACTATGGTGATGAAGAGAAACAGTTAGGACAGGAACAAAGTCCTGAAGAATACATTGAAAATATGGTTAAGGTCTTTCGTTTAGTAAGAGATTGTCTTACTGATGATGGCACACTATGGTTGAACATAGGTGATTCATATTATAATTACAGAAAAGATGGATGTATACCTAAACAGACATTCTCTAATAATAGACAAGACTTACCTGAAACTACACCACGTAGATCTAATAAACTTGTAGGATACAAAGATAAAGATCTTATTGGTATACCTTGGATGCTTGCATTTGCACTACGTGCTGATGGTTGGTATCTAAGGCAAGATATTATATGGCATAAACCAAATCCAATGCCAGAGTCAGTTAGAGATCGTTGTACTAAAGCACACGAGTACATATTTCTATTAAGTAAGAGTAAATACTATCACTATGACAACGAAGCAATCAAAGAACCAGCAAAAGACTGGGGAACAAGAGACAGAACAAATGGAAAGTACCACAATCCAGGAACAGGACTGCAACCGCATACAGGTCTTACAAAATCATATACAAAACGCAATAAACGATCTGTCTGGTCAGTAAATAAGAAACCATACAAGGGTGCTCACTTCGCAACATATCCAGAAGAACTCATTGAACCATGTATTCTTGCTGGTAGTGAGAAGGGTGATATAATATTAGATCCTTTCATGGGTAGTGGCACTACCGCATTTGTTGCTAAGAAACATAGTAGAGCATACATTGGGTGTGAATTGCACAAGGAGTATGACAGTTTAATAACTGACCGTATTCGCACCATTCCAAACAAATTACCGTTATACTAATAATGTTGAGAGGAACTGATGTGGTTCCTATGCCCCAAACCTACTGACTAGTCTGACTTAGAAGCAGACACATGACCGTTGGTAGAAACCTATTACTGCACATGACAGATGGTTGAAAGTGGTGGGGGTT
>Ga0208261_1000165_pt1 | contig 27914 bp, 19 predicted proteins | sample Knorr_S7_td_DCM__FD_185595 | JGI IMG/M metagenome (GOLD analysis project Ga0208261, IMG submission 185595) | Marine microbial communities from Southern Atlantic Ocean transect - Knorr_S7_td_DCM_ad_131m_LV_B (SPAdes) (version 3) | ecosystem: Environmental > Aquatic > Marine > Oceanic | place...
TCTTCTATCTCAACGGGGCTGGGTTTTGGAAGAATTCCCAATGCCCAACAGGCCGATAATTGAGTCCCGAAGATATGCCCAAAGGCAGAGCGAGGCATTTGGCCCGGAGGCACATTGAGGCATGCTGATCCTTCGGATTGAGAGATGACGCCCTCCAACTCCCCTCCTGAGCAAATGCCTACAACGGTTCCACCGGCAGAGATAACCTCCCTGACGCCATCGAGGGTCTCCTCTGTATTGCCCGAATAGGAAGTAGCGATAACAAGCCACTCGGGCCCCCACCAGCTGGGCACTCCGTAGTCGGTCCAAACAACAAATGGAAGTCCTCCGGAGTCATCGGATAGGGCCTTCAGGAACAAGCCGCCTGCTCCAGACCCGCCCATGCCCAGGCATAGCACACCACTCCAGTCCGTTTCTTCTTCCAAGTCCAATTCGGTGGTCAAAGAAGATCTCAAATCCTCAACGAAGTTCCTAGTGAAACCTGCCATATCACGCAAGTCAAATTCGGAGAGAAGTGACTCAAAATCGGGCTCGTCCATCTTCACTCACCTTTACCTGATACTGGCAGTGCTAGCCACTCACCATCTATGAAACCAATGCGTAACTCTTCAGAAGACCCGTCATCGTCGTAGGGAAGGGCCACCGTCGACACCTTGTAGTCGCCGGGATCCATGAATTCAGCACCGGAAGTGTCCCTATTCAGGATCTGCACAACTCTCTGGTCGGAAAAGGAGCAAACCACGGAGGAGGACTCCATGTCTCGCCATGTTGCTCCTGTCCTCTCAAACCTGTCCAGCCTTCTCAGAATCGGGCCCTCCTTCTGCCAGCTGTCGACTATCCACAGCGCCTTCCTGAGACGGACCACGTCGCCTACCGAATATGCTGGCTTCCTGTAGCTTAGGGTCAGCCTTGTCACTTCCACTCCGTCATTGACTCCTACTACGGTCGAGCTCTCCTTCACCGAACCGCCAAACGACTTTGTGAGCCTCCTACCCCAATTCCTAGCAAGGCTCTTGGAACCGAGTTGGAGGTCCCAACCCCCTGGAACTGGCCCTTCCTTCGATATGAAGAACATGGGGTTTGGTTCCATTGAGGTCAGTAAATCGTCCAAAGTTGAGCGGATTCGAGATAATTCATATTCGTCTAGCTTCCTTCCTGCTGATCTTAGTTGTACCGTGGCCTCGAAGTAGTCGCCATCCTTCCTGGTGCATGGAGTGCAAACCGCATTACTAGTCTGTAACAATGGAGCATGGGAGTCTTGGAATTCGTAACCGTCTATCGAACCCGAAACATCCACATGAAGTCTGTTTGTTCTCTGGTCTATCTCTTGAACAGAGAATGAGACCTTGACGTCCTTGGCCCTATCCTCTAGAGTCAGGTTCTCTCTGATTCTGAGATCTGCGACGCTATGGGCATCCATTGAGGACCACCCTCCTCGTATCTCGAAGGCCTCACACTTCGCACATCTCTTCTGCTGGATTGTCTCTGGCATCTTTGACAGAGTGGTACGCTTCCTCAGACATGCCTCACACAGCCTATCCGAGGATAGCGGCGGATCTGCGCCGCAAGTGATACAGAACGACCCTCCAGACATGCTTCTCCCAGTTCTCCGCTCAACCTCCCCGTTAGAAGGCTTACCACCAGTTTGAGGCTATTCTTTGGAATCTTCTGTTGGCTTTCCTGCTATCTCTCTTTTCAGTTTTGATAGGGATGAAATCCTACTGAACGTGTAGGAGAAGAGCATAGCGGCCAGGATCGAATAGGTCACAATTGCCTCGATCTCGCCATTCATGTCAGCACTTCCTTGTCGATTTTCCTGTTCTCCTCCTCCAATTCCCTTCTAAGCGTGTATATCGAGTAGTTCAGCAATACTAGCCCGATGAACAGCACCAAGAAAGAGAATGCTCCAAAGCCCATTAGTTGCTTGATTTCCAAATCAACCCCTGTCTCCCCAGATTCCCTCAGAATCACCCCAGGGTGTCGATTCCTCCATAGAGTGGTCGCAACCGCTGTGACGGGGACAAGTACGAAGCCGAACAAACCTATTGCAGCAAGGGTGTCTCTAGTTTCCTGTCCGTCTGGCTGGCTTCTAATCGACATCACCAGGAATAGCGCGACTGACGTAAGAAGGGCGTAAGAGTTCAGCCTCACATCACCCCAATCCCATGGAACCCCCCATTCGGCAGAACCCCAGATGGGGCCTGAAATTATCACCCCAAGCCCGAAGAGAAGACCTAGTTGCGAGCCTATGACTAGCATTGTCCAACCACTCTCGGACCTCCTAACATACCAAGATGAGGCGCCTATGAAGAGGAGGCAAAAGGATAGGAAAGAGGTCCAAGCAAATGGAACATGCCAGTATAGGATTCTATACGCTTCGGGGGCATTCCATGAGTCAGGATCTACCAATGGTGCGTAGAAGAAGCCTAGAAGGGCCGTTATGACTACGCAAATCATACCAACGATTGTAATTGGAATCGCCAAGGTACTGCAATTGGCCATATTACTCGGATTTTATCATTAGTCATGAATGCTATTAGTCAGTAATCTGGAATCATCACTGCCGCCAACCAGACCAAGGCTGAGATGAGGCTGGCGACTAAGCAACTAACTACTGGGTCATGTATTGAGAGACTCCATGACATTCCATTGTCCATAATAGAGGAAAGTGCATCGGTCAACTCTAGAAAAGGCCATACCAATACAATCAGGATTAGGGGAGCCGGGGCGGAAGACGATCTAGAGAGGTCGGAAACCAGTAGATGCAGAGCAGTAGCGGCTATTGCCAGATCCATTAGGGCTAGAGCCGGAATCCATAGCCAGATAGCCACATCTTCGTATTCCCCTCCGTTGAAAGTTCCCGAAAGGACTGCCCATGACAAGTAAGTAATGGGAATCGGCAGAAGAATAGAAGCCCCTGTGATCGAGAGTGCCGGTCGTGCTATGGGTCCCACTACTGCATTCCACCAACGCCCACAGTCCGATTCAGAGAGTCGGTGCACCAGGGCAGGGGAGGAAATCGCAGCGATGAATGCGGGGGCTAGTATCAATGATGCGTGAAGACGACTGTCTTGGAGTTGGAAATCCTGACCAGATAGTAGAGCATATGATAGGAGGATTGCCACTAATGCCGGCGTGACTCTTCCGACGGTTTCTATGGGATTCCGCACCTCCATCTTCACAGACCACTTGACTAGTGATGAAACTGGAGCTTGGTTGCCTCTTTCTCCTGATTGTGGCAGATCACATATCTCACCCAATGATTTTCCTATTTGCTCTTCTATGGAACCATCCCTGATGGTAAGTACTCTATCCGCGGATGAGGAGATATCTTTGTCATGAGTTGCCATCAGAATAGCATGATTCCTGGAAGATAAGGATCTAATCCAGCTTCTCAGGATAACCTTGGCGGAGTCGTCTAATCCCTCTGATGGTTCATCAAGAAGTACGACCAGTGGGGAGTTACTGAGAGCTGCTGGAGCCAAGCCACCCAGGATCGCCACCCTTCTCCTCAGTCCACCGGACAGATGGGCCAACCTATGATTAGCCCTATGTTCTAGACCCCATAGAGACAATAGTTCCATAATTTGATCATCACTATGTTCTATTCCGGCCACTGAGAGTGAAACGGAAATTCTCTCCATGACGGTCTCGTCGCCGCAAACTCCTCCTTTCTGCAGGGTCAAACCCATAGAAGGAGGTTGGTTTCGCCTTCCCTGTGAATCTCTGACAACTATCGAGTTTCCGTTTTCCGCCCATATCACATCTCCTGACCGAAGTGGAAGAAGTCCTGCGAATGCCTCAATGAGGGTTGTCTTTCCGGACCCATTCTCACCCATGATTGCAACTACTTCCCCCTGGCAAAGAGTCTCGGAGACTCCGTCCAGCACCCGCTGGGTCCCTCGATGTACGACTAACTCAACTACTCGAGCCAATGCTGGCGAGGACATGCTTGTACGAGGACGACTACTCATATTGATTATTCCACGACTACGAATCCCTCTTTAGAGCGGCCATACGGGAAGTGTCATGCCAAGGGACCTCGACTTCACCTGGGCTCAATTAGAGGGGTCAGACCTCGTATGGATGGCTTTCCTAGTGATAATAGCAGTAATTCCAGTGGCGAATGCTGCCAGGAATAGGGACAGCATAGCCCTAGGAATGGTGCTTTCCATAATCCTCGTACATTTTGTACAGTTCTTCCTATCCTCTTTCGAAAGCGCTCTGGATTTCTACCCTGTCGACATATTCAGCGTCATTCCAGTTTTGGCTGACGACCCTCTGCACCAACACAGGATCTTAACGTCTGCTTGGCTGCATGCAGACTTCATCCACGTCCTAGGAAACGCACTAGTGATCGCATTGGCAGGAGTGCCTCTGGAGCAGAGAATGGGCGGAAAGAGGTGGATTGCGATTTACATTATTGGATTGGTGGGGGGGAACCTAGCCTGGATCATTTCACATCAGGATTCAGCCGTCCCTGCAATAGGGGCCAGCGGTGCCGCATTTGGAATTCTGGGAGCATACATGGCCTGCTGGCCTGAGGACAAAATCGAGTTTCCACTGATCTTCATGATCAGGGCATGGCCTGTATGGTTGATTGCATTTGTACGACTTGGGTTGGAGATCTTCCAGATGTACTCAATACAAAGTGGAACTGCCGGAGAGACGAACATTGCACATTTGGCTCACATCGGCGGCTTCTTCCTAGCATATGCGTTGGCTAGACCGATAGCGAAAGGAGCCCCCAGCCCCATCGGATTAACTGGGCATTCCATGGGCGGGTCCTCGGTTTCCGATCAGATCAGGGTACAAGCCACTGCAAGGATGGGAGATTTAGAGAATGATCCTTGGACAGTTGCAGGAAAACCCCTCGAAGGAAGGGCTGAAAGAGTTCTGATGAAACTGAGGGAGGAAGGTGACGAGCTGGAGACAAGGAGGGCTTGGCTTGAGGAGTTGGCCGAGAATACCATTTGCCCCGTTTGTGGAGGGGAAGTTTTGACTATTGACGACAGAGGAGTTTGCAGATTGAGTTGTCATGTTTCCGCTGAACACATTAGGTGGCCATAAGTGATAATCCGACGTACACAGACCGGTTGGGATTATACAGGTCTTGAGTGTGGCTCTCTACGAGAGCCATGAAAACGAGCAAAGGCAAGTTAACCCCTTTGTTGGTTGCCTTACTGGTTTTCTTACTAGACGTACCAATAGGTTCTGCATATATTTCCGATGCACAGGACGCACCTCTGGAGGAGGTTATTGGGGAAATTCCCCCACCTATCCCGCCATTGGTTTGCAGTGAACATGAGTGCAACAAGGACTGGAGCTTGGAACACACCCCTGTCGACTCAACCCCTCCGACTATGGAGTTCGGATGGTGGGAGGATTTCTGGTCTGACTCCGACTCAAATGGATTTGACGACAGGCTACAGATGATTCTTGCAGGCGAGAGGGAATCCGTGTCACTAACTTCCATCATCGGTAGCGACGGTAGGCCTACTGTAGCGATAATAGTTCACTATGCATGGCATCCGGGACCGACAGACATTGAGTCTCTAAGTAGCACGATTGAGTCGCATGGGTGGAAATCGGATGGTTCTTGGTTCATGGTCATGGATCATCTTGATGCAATCGTTCTGGATCACGTGCCGGTCATCTCTCTAATTGACATCTGGAAATTGGAGGGAGTTGTCCTAGTGGAGGAGCAAAGCGTGATCGTGCCCTACCTAGACAAGGCTACCAAGGGGTCCAAGGTAAGAACTTCAGGAGTGTACGATGAGACTCTGAGGGGCCTTGGCTACCATGGTTCTGGGAAGGTTATAGCAATCCTAGATACTGGAGTAGACAACGAACATTTCTCACTCGATGACTTCTCGGACAACAACAAGGATAACACGAATGATCCTGATGACATCGAGGACCCCAAATGGGTAGGGGGGTGCGACTCGACTGGAGTGGGCCAATCTGGTTGCAACGACGAAGACCCTGATGATGGAGACGGGCATGGTACGCATGTAGCAGGGATTGCATTGGGAACAGGAGATTCCAGTCGTGTGAATCAGGGGTACTCACCAGGGTCATATCTTGTCGATGTCAAGGTTATGGAAGACTACGGAGGAGGTAATTCGCAATCAATCCTAGCGGGCCTACAATGGGTCATCAACAACAGAGATACCGATTGGGGGAACAACGCATCCAGCAGAGGCATACAAGTAGTCTCGATGTCGTTCGGTAGGGCCAGCTCGGCTGTCGGAGATAGTAATGAGGACGGGACTTCAGCAGAAGCAAATCTAGTCAATCAGGCTTCAGATAATGGTCTAGTGTGCGTTGCTGCCATTGGAAACGATGGAGCAAACAACGTAAACTCTGTTGGTGCTGCTGACACATCTATCACCGTTGGTTGGCTGGATGATAAGAATACAATAGATCGAAATGATGACTCAATAAGTTCCAACTCAAACTACGGACCTAGAACCGACGATGGAGATGGAGATTCGTGGGATGAGATGAAGCCATGGGTAGTTGCTCCTGGTTCGAACATCAATTCTGCTCAACATGCAGAGTCGTCAGGGATAATTCCTGGTTCGGAGGTGAACAGAGCTAGCGACGATTACACGCAAGCATCCGGATCGAGTATGTCTACACCCGCCGTAGCGGGAATGGTTGCAATAATGCTGGAAATAGGCGAAATGAGGAAGATGCCATTCATGGACGAAGATGAGCCCGGAATTGAGAGGTACGAGGCTATCAGAAGTTTCCTGGCTAGTGGATCGGAATTTAGGAGTGAGTGGTCTACGGATGGTACTTTCCAGGAAAACAGCTGGAACACGAGATATGGATTCGGAATAATTGATGGCGGGAAAGTTGCCAGTGAGATGTTCGATACCGGTACCGGTGGTGGCGGTGGCGGCGGAGGGAATGAGACTTCAGGCCCAGGACCTAATCAAGAGGGGAAGTGGGTGGAGATAGAGAGTCCTGCAGAGTTCTCATGGCTAGTAGAAGGGCAAGAGTACAATCTCAGAGGCCACATCAACGAACATGGGGAAGACAATGGTTCGATAGAAGAAGTAGTCGTGAAGGTTGAGATGGAGTTCAGAGAGTCCTCAGACACCCCCAAGCAAAGAGTCACTATTACAGATTGGTCAAATCCCATTGGGATCGTAAATTGGACTTCACCGTTCCAAGTTCCCGACCTTCCAGAAGACTACACAGATGTCTCAATCACCGGGATGGCTGCAGCGAGGAATGACATAGGCAGGTGGAGCAATACTACGGAGTTTTTCTTCCCGGTTGGAAGGGTCAACATAACCCTGGAAGGACCAAGCGGACAGGACGGCCTCGAAGGTTCCGTGGAGGTTCATGGGGAGTTCCAGTCTATCGGAAACGCGACAATTCAATGGAGGCTGGACAACGAAGACTGGCAGGATGGGCCCGATTATCATGACGGCGAATGGACCGAGGAAGACCTGAATGGTCTTTGTCACTCGACTTCCCAATTCAAGGGAGACGGAAGTAGCGACCCTTGCTACCAAGGACATGCATTCTGCGTACACATGTTCAGGCAGGGCGAGAATTCCAACTCTGGCCTAAGATGCGAAGACGGGGACGATGGATGGACTAGATGGAGTTTCAACTGGGATACAACCCAGTTCAAGGACGACGAGTATAGGATCTCAGTTAGGGTAGTGAGTGCAGTTGGCGTTATATCCGATGAGATTCGAAGAGTGGTGACGGTCGACAACATTGACCCTATGCCGGATCTACTGTTCGTTAGCAAGTCCATTTCCGTCCAAGAGTTCGGCATCCCCATGCAAGAGTCATACGTAAACACGTTCCTAGAAGTCAGGGCAACCATAAGGAACACTGGGGACCAAGCTGCAACCGATGTGGGCATAATTCTTGAGGAGTGGGGAGAGAGGAGGGATGAGTACATCATACCCAATATTGACTCTGGTCAGTTTGTCGAAGTAGTCCTTTATTGGAATCCAACTGAATCCGGAGATGCGCTTCTAACAATCTCAATAGATCCCCTGAACTCGATTCAAGAGCTGGATAACAGCAATAACGAGTTATCAGGTACCTTCTCTGTCACTCCAAGGCCACCGGGGGTTGACCTAGCCATTAGGGCTGGAGCGATTTCCGCCGTAACCGTATCTAGCCCGATTCCACGACCCGATGAGTCTGTCGTGGTTCAAGCCAGAGTCGACAACCTGGGCTCTCAAGATGCCGTGGGGGTTTCTGGAACATTGGAAATGATGACTTTCCGAGGGTGGGAAATGGTAGCGAACTCGTCCGTGCCCCTAGTCCTAGGAGGATCCCATTCCACCATCTCATTCCCCATTGTGCCAAATTCAACGGGACCACTGGAAGTCAGGATTAGCGTGTTGATGGAGAGTGGTTCTGATAATGATTGGTCTGACAATGTTAGAGAAAAGACGCTATTGGTCGATAGTACGACGTTGACCGGACCAAGGGATGTAGGGATGAATCCGGGAGAAACTCCAGTAGCAGTGGTGAGCCTGAACAGTGAGGAGGGAGAAGACCTACTCATCGGAGAGAAAGACGGGACCCTGATAATGTACAAACTGACTCAAAGCAAGTCCCTAATTGAGTGTAACAACGTAATCGAGGAACGTTGGTCGGGAGACATTTCTATTGTCAGCACCGAGGATGAGTTTGCACACATTGTTTGGACTAGGAGGTACATGGGTCCGAACTCGTTCCTAATGCAAACCCTGAGCTACTCCACCGTAGACTCAAGTTGCAGAATTTCCCCTGCACAGGATCTTCTCCCCGGAATTCCCCTTTCAGATGGAAAGTACTGGGGAGTAGACATGGACGTCAAGGATTCCGAAATCCTTGTTTCGGGCTATCACAGGGATGTATTCAGCGGTGGGACTCTTGAGGACGTTACTGACATCTTCCTCCTGCATGCAGATAGTCCACTCTCTTCCGATGACTGGACCCTGATGCCCGGAATTATCCACGACATTGACGCCGACCCCGCGCAAAGGGATTCTTTGTCCGTGGAGTTCGGGGAGGAACAGGCACACCTACTGTATCAGACGATCAGGAATGACTCCACGGGGAAGGACAGGTTAGGAGTTTGGTACTCCCATGGGGAAATTGATCAGGAAACATGGACTTACAGGAGGGCTGTTGGAGACGAAGCTGCACTCCCAGAATTGACGGTCATCGAACATGAAGATATGGACGTACTTGTCTCTATTTGGAGAGAAGGTGCCCCTCAGGACTCGGAACTAGTGGCGTATGTTACAGATTCCAATTTCAAAACCATAGGCGACTTGGAGACTAGGATTTCAGCTAGGGGGCTGGCAGGAATCGGGACAGTGGAATCTGAAAGGGGAATCCAAGTAATTTTCGACAGAGTTGGGCCAAACGGACCACAAGTTGAGTACGGACTAATTGATATCGAACAAGGTTGGATAGGACTCTCGGATTCCCTGGTCAGGGGGCAGTTCAACTCGATGGATAGATCCGAAGACTCACTGGAGACAATGATCGTTGTAACGACCTCTAATGGATGGCAAATTAGAACTCTGATCGATGACGGGGCCTCTGAGAGAGGAGGGAGCATTGCTGACCAGCTAAGATCTTCCTTAGGACTAGACCAAGAGAGTTTTGAAATTCTACTCATTGGAGTAGCACTGGCCGTATTGATTCTCGGAATGGTAACACTGGTCGGTCTTTCTGCTCAGGGTTTCAGATGGATAGGGAGGAAGAGATCCATAGATGCTGGTTCCAACGTGATAATGGAAGACGATGTTGTTGATCTTGTAGAAGAGTCTGACCTCGCAGTCGGAGTAGATTTGGTAGAGATTGTAGATGCTGATGAGGCGGAGAGCGAGGAGGGGGGCAGAAGTAGTAGAATGGCGAGAAGAGCCAGGAGAAATGCTGAAGACTCGCATGATGAAATCGCGGAAGGATTCCTCGTTGAGCCTTCCGAGGCAGGAGACGTTGCCGTAATGCCAGTTCCAGAAATGACTCATTCGGGTTTCCAAATTTCTTGCCCCAATTGCCAGAGCAGGGTAATTACGGAACCTGGCGTGAATACTGCTAAATGCCCCATCTGTGATACGAAAATAGATCTCTGAGGTCGTATATGCCCCTCGTACTACTGGCTTCTGCATCGGAAAGGAGGCGCCAAATTCTGACAGAATATCTTGAGGATCGAGATACATGTCTGGAGTTCTGCATTCTAAGAGAGCCTGAGCAAGAGGTTTCATCTGGAATGGAGGTTAATTTGCAGGTAGAGAGTTCGTGCATTAGGAAGGCCATGGCCGCTGTAAAGGAAAGGTCTTCAGAAGGAGAAAATATGGCAGATATTATCCTAGTCTCGGATACGCTAGTGGAAGATCCAGATGACGAGAGAGCAGCACTTGGAAAGCCAAAGGATGAGAGTAGTGCGGCATTCAGCTTGATTAGGTTATCAGGAAGAAGGCATAGGGTGTGGTCGTCGACAGCAATTCTCAGCAGGAAAATAGGAGATATAGACGTCGGAGAGGATTGGCTAGCAACGATATGGACCGATTACGCTATTGTTGAGTTCATGCATATGGGGGAGGATGGGGTTATTGATTTGATAAACAGTCGTTCATGGGAGGGGAAGGCAGGAGGATATGACTTGGCAGGGGCTGCTGGTAAATTCGCCAGTGTTGTCGATGGAGAAGAGGTGACAGTACTGGGATTTTCCAATAGGGCCATCGATTCTCTTGGTGGTTTCCTAAACTAGGCGAATGTAACGCCGCCGAACTTCAGAATGAACTCTCTTTGAATCTCATCGAACCATTCTAGCATTGAGGAGTCGAATCGGATCGAGTCAACCTCGTCATCTGACAGGAGATCGTCCTGGATTCCTTTCAAAGTTCCCGGAGCGGCTCCGCAGGATATACAGGCTCCATCGAGGCCTATCACCAACGAGAGGGAAGGTGTTCCGTTATTCCTGAGCTCTATTTTTCCTCTGGCGATCACCAAACCCCCCCCATGACTCTCAAGAGCCGCTCTTACTGGCCCTAATCTGGCCATTAATGCAGGAATCAGAGATGGATCATCTGACTCAAATAATGATACGAGAGAAAGAGAGTTAAGCCTAGAAACCTCCGACGGATCTAACTTTTCTTCCAGTATGCGATTAGCCTCGGATCTCACGATTTCTTCGATTTGGGATCTGTACTTATCCTCCAGATCATCATTTGGCCTTTGGCCTTCGGATTCTTCCATGTCCACGCCAATGCGCGAGTGTGCAACATTATAGGGTCATCTGGGAGTAGGCAGAGATTCAAATGATAGTTTGTCTGCGGTCGACTGTAAGATGTCTGGACAGAGCACGCTTCTGGAGATTCGTGACCTCCACGTAGGGATAGATGGAAATGAAATCCTGAGAGGGATTGACCTGAAAATGGGACCAGGAGAAATTCACGCAATAATGGGTAGAAACGGTAGCGGGAAGACTACTACTGCGAACGTGATAATGGGACATCCAGACTTTGATGTGGAGAAGGGGGATGTAATCCTAGAGGGAGAGAGTCTGCTAGAATTGGAGGCGTGGGAAAGGGCTAGAAAGGGTGTTTTCCTTTCCTTCCAGTACCCGCAAGCGGTTCCGGGTCTACAAGTAGGTAACTTCCTCAGGAAGTCTGTGGCTAGCATCAGAGGGGAAGACGAAGCGAAGGGATCGGTATTCAGGGAAGAGTTGACCTCTGCAATGGAATCTCTAGATATTCCTCGTTCATTCATGTCAAGGTATGTTAATGACGGATTCAGCGGAGGGGAGAAGAAGAGATTCGAGATTCTACAGTTAATGCTCCTCAAGCCCCGTCTGGCGGTTCTGGACGAGACCGATAGTGGGCTAGATATCGATGGCATTAGGACTGTCTCGGAAGGAGTAAATGCCGCAATACGAGGAACCGACTCTGCCGCTCTTATCATTACCCACTACTCTAGAATCCTAGAGCACGTACAGCCCGATATGGTACACGTTCTACTAGATGGTAGAATAGTAGCTTCTGGCGGCCCAGAGCTGGCAACAAAACTTGAAGAGAGAGGCTATGAATGGCTGAAGGAGGAGTGATTCGGGTGTCGGGAGATAGTGAAGCCAGAGAGGCAGTGGGAGAGTACAAAGCGGGCTGGCATGATCCAGAAAACTCAACGATTAGATTCGATTTCGGACTCTCAGAGGAGGTAGTTAGACAGATTTCCGAACTGAAAGAAGAGCCTGAATGGATGACAGATATCCGTGTTAAGGCGTTCAAACACTTCTCAGAACGGCCGATGCCGACATGGGGGAACATGTCAATGCTGGAGGAAATTGACTTCGAAAACATCTGCTACTACCTCAAATCCTCAGACTCAACAGAGAGGGACTGGGAAGATGTCCCAGAAGACATAAGGAACACGTTCGAAAGACTGGGTATTCCGGAAGCCGAACAGAAGTGGCTGTCTGGAGTCACGGCACAATATGAATCAGAAGCAGTTTATCACAGCATCCGTGAAGACTTGGAGAAACAGGGAGTGATCTTTCTAGACATGGATAGTGGCCTGAAGGAGTACCCGGAAATAGTGAAGAAGTGGTTCTGTTCTGTAGTTCCTTATTCTGATAACAAATTCTCTGCTCTAAATACGGCGGTATGGTCTGGTGGGTCCTTCATCTACGTCCCAGAAGGGGTACACGTGGAGATGCCTGTCCAGGCATACTTCAGAATCAATGCAAAGAATATGGGGCAATTCGAAAGGACTCTGATTATCGCGGACAAGGGGAGCAGCATCCATTATGTCGAAGGTTGCACTGCGCCATCTTATTCCACGGACTCACTACATTCTGCAGTAGTGGAACTAGTAGCACTCCCAGGTTCCCATATCAGATACTCAACCATACAGAATTGGAGTTCCAATGTTTACAACCTAGTCACGAAGAGAGGGATTGCCCATGAGGATGCCAAGATCGAGTGGGTAGACGGAAACATCGGAAGCAAACTAACAATGAAGTATCCGGCAGTGATTTTGAAGGGAGAAGGGAGTCACGCAGAGGTCATTTCGGTGGCATACTCTGGAGAAGGTCAGCACCAGGATGCTGGGGCGAAGATTCATCATTTGGCATCCAATACAACTAGCAAGATCCTTTCCAAGAGCATAAGCAAGAACGGAGGAAGAGGGACTTACAGAGGAATGGTCACTGTTTCTCCAAAGGCGGACAATTGCAAGTTGAACGTTGTTTGCGATGCTTTGATCCTGGATGAAGGAAGTAGGTCCGACACATATCCGACAATGGAGGTGGCAAATCCAAGTGCTAGATGCGAGCATGAAGCCAGTGTTTCAAAGGTCAGCGATGACCAACTGTTCTATCTGATGAGTCGGGGTCACTCCGAAGAAGAGTCCTTGGCAATGATTGTCAATGGATTCTTCGAGCCTTTCACTAGAGAGTTGCCAATGGAATACGCAGTAGAGTTGAATCAGCTAATGGCTCTTGAGATGGAAGGCAGCATAGGATGAGGTCGAACAATGGATTCTGCCTCACAATACCTTAGCATGAGCGAGCCTGACAAGTCAAACCACCTGTGGAAGTACACCCCTTGGAGAAGGATCCATCCTACTGGAAAGATAGCAGAAATTCCCGAGTTAGCTAGTGCCACCCTGAGTCTTTCAATGATGGATGGATCAGAGATCCCTCCCGGGGTTAGCCTTGTCAGAGGTAGCGGAGGGGATCTTGATCTATCGATGGATAACGCACTGACCAACTCGTTTCTTCATGCAATGTCGAATTCATCCAACTGGTTGCTTGTTGTTGAGAGTGGTTTCAGACTCGAGAGTCCGATAATTCTGGATGTGCAAACCGGAGATGTTGCCTCTGTCGCCCATATCTCACTGGAAATCGGAGAAATGGCAGATTTTGAATTGGTCACCAGGGTATCGGGAGGTAGTGATTGGTTTGGGCTTCTGAGAACAGGCAATATTGGCAGTGGGACCATTTTGAACGATGTCCTGATAGGACTGCAAGAAAATGGGACTTTCCTAAGGTCGGATTCGATAGAAATTGGTAGAGACGCGCAAGTTAGAGCGGGGACTGTATCTTCAGGATCGGAGAGGACGAAATCCGATCTGCGCTACAAATTGGAAGAGCGAGGCGGTGGCATCAAGGTGCTAGGATCTATTTTATCTGCAGAATCCATGCATCTCGATCACCACATCGAAATCCACCACGAGGCACCCGACACATTCAGTAGGCTGTCTTGGCACTCCGCTTGTGGAGGAGATAGCAGAACCATAGGAACAGGGATGCTACAGGTTAGTAAGGGAGCCAAGGGGGCTGATGCTGGACAAATTTTCCATAATTTACTACTATCCGATTCTGCAGAGGCGGATTCAATACCAGAACTGGAAGTAATGGAGAATGACGTCGTTGGTTGCGGTCACGGAACCGCGAATGGTCCAATCGACGAGGAACAGATGTTCTACCTAAAGACAAGGGGATTTGATGAGAAAGAGGCGAAGAGGGCCCTGATTGCGGCCTTCCTGAACTCAACTCTCTCGGAGATGGGAGGGGAGAAGTTGCACGAGTGGCTCGTAGGCGAGTTGACCCTACAACTTGAAGCCCTGCACTCCTGAAATGAGAAATTCATTTGTACCGGGATGTTCTGGTTCAGTCATGGACAGTGACCATTGTGAGGATATCTCCTGCCTATGCGGATACAGGGGGAGGGCAGTACCAATGCGCCAACATATGGAGTGCCCTCGCTGCTACAGGGTCGTAGAAGCTTGTTGCGAAGGTATTCCAGAATATTACTGATATTACGAAGAGTTGTTTTTTGAAACTACGAACTGAGATGGAGGGGGAACATGGCACAAAAGAATGGTTTGGAAGTCAGGGGGCACGAAAAAAAGGTCTCCTCCATTCTGGGAGGAGTTGCGGCTACGTATCTTGTGTTGTGCTTTCTCGCTCCGCTTCTGATGCCTACTGACTCGGTACCAGAGCTTTCTGGTCGAGCTAATGCGATAGATTACGCTTTCGAGAGTAGTTGGGGGAACAAGGACCACGGAGAAGGTGGCAAGGTAGGGCACGATCAATCTCAGCATGGGGGAAGTTTCGCATGGGCCGAGTTAAATCCACTATGGGCCCTAACATATGGCTTTGGGGACTTGAATTGCCACCAGAAGCACGAGAGATCCTGGGAAATCAACGGGAACCAGATGCCCGTCTGCGCCAGGGATATCGGGATTTTCCTCGGATTCTCAATTGGTTGTCTGATCTTTGGGCTCAGGGGATTCAATAGATGGACGGTTAGGGATACATTCCTATCAGTATTCCCGGATGACTCGATGAGAAGAGTCTACGAGAAGGACGTTAGATTACCACTGATGCTATTCATAATGGGTTTAGGTTTGGTGCCCATGGGAGTCGATGGTTTCACACAACTTCTTCTCGACTCATACGAGTCAAACAATCCCCTGAGGCTGGTCACAGGGGCTGGAGCTGGACTAGTAGGAGGATTGTGGTTCTCCTCTGCATTCTCGGCTAGGCCCAAGTTCTTCGAAGGGGCTGATGGGGTAGAGCTTCCAGCTGGTTCCAAGCTTGTAGTTAAGTGATCTACTTACCAGACCACCAATCAACCAAGGTGTCAATTGTCTCTGGATTTCTTCTAGATCCTGTGCCACTCCCGAGAATAGATAAGCGACTGATTGTGTCCAACAAAGCTCTCTCATGCAGGTCAGATTTTGCTAACTGGCCCAGAGAGAACCTCAAGTGAGTATCTGGGTTTCTAGACTGCCATTGGGATATTGCCCTCCTCAGTGGCCAGATAGCGAGAGCAAGGTACCCGAAGGAGAATAGTTCACCTCTAAGCTGTGACTTAGGCGCTTCCCTGCCTATCAGATTCTTCCTCTGTGTTATCCAACCCATCTCCCTGAGGAACTTGACGATTCTTTGTGTGTTCCTCTCTGAAACGCATCTAACTGGTCCCATTGCAGACCTCATCTCTGGTATCTCTACCGAATTAAGTAGTGCAAGAGTACCGCATACCGACGACATCGAGTGATTCAAAATATTCTTTGGGAGGTTTTGGTTATAGCTGGAATCTCCAGATACTGATGATATGTAGTGAAGATGGCTATCTTGGGCTTCCTTCAGTACCTTCCATGGCTTCTTCCCATCCAACCAGTCTGTTTTCCGTTTCGCGTTTTCCAGGCCAATATCAGAAAGCCTGCTTTGATTCTTTGACTCGCTTACAATCTTCCTTATTCGAAACTGATCGACTTGTTCAGTTTGCACATTGATTGGGTTTGGTCGGCTGTGCAAGAATCCGCGAATTACTTCTTTCAGCTGCGTACGAAGTTGGTTCTGAGTCCCCTCGTTAGAGACTGGTCCAACTACCGCCCCCATATCGAATGGAACGGGTATTTCCAATTCCCCGGAAAGGAGTTGTCGGTATCCCTCCCTAATCCTGATTTGAAAATTAGACGTCTCGAAGTACTCTTCCTTGTTTGAAATCCCCCGGAGAGTTCCGCTTCTAATTCTCTCAAGTGCGATTTCCGGGTCGCAATCAACCCATATGCATAGATCTGGGATTAAAGCTGCAGAGTTCATTTGGGCTGCCTTCTCCAGACCAATACCGCCCACGATACCCTGGTATACCAAGGAAGAGTGTATGTTTCTACCACTTACTACGGCCTTACCCTCGTGAAGGCGGGGTAGGATCCAACCGTGAGAATGGTCAAGCCTATCCGCAGCAAAAAGGCCTGCTTCTTCCTCGGGAGTAAGAGTCTGCTTTCTCACCGAATCTATTGCCAGCCTACCAAGTGCGTGATCCCTTCTCGGCTCCGCGGTAGTCTCAACAGAAGTAAAGCAGAACTCAGATTGTAGAATTTCAGAGACTATCTCCGCAGCAAGGCCCTTCCCACTTCCATCTCCGCCTTCAATTGAGAACAGGTACATGGTACTCCCCTACTTCTAATCGTGGCTACCGGAAAACTGTTCCTTAGAAAGTGTCACCATCCCCATGCCGATAAGAATCAACAGGGGGCCGATGAAAATCATCCCCCTACTCCAGAGTCCCAGGAATGAAAACCACCAGGATCTGCGATAGCTGCCCCCCCTGTATGCCTCAACACCCCCGTATACCCCCATTAGACCTAGAAATATAGTCATGAATGCAATCAGATTGGCAGTAAATACAGATTGGTATTGGTAGCTTTCGCCTCTTCTGTCTAAGACATTTTCTCCGTCTCCCTCAGACATCGTGATAGTCAACTGCGTCTCATCACCGGGAACGAAGTACAACTTGGTAGTATTGTTTCCCGGATGTGTGAAGGATAGTAGGGCAGGCTCTCTTCTGATATCAGTTAGTGAAAACCTACCATCAGAATCGGTGGTCGTCTCCCTACCAGTAGAGGCTCCTTCGACTGAAAGTAGCCTCACTCTTACTCCCTCTACAGGGTCGCCACCAGAATCATTTCCGGAAAGTCCCGAAATAACGATTCCAGATACGTCAGAGTAATCCTCCGAAGAGTCGAGAGTTTCATCCATGATTTGACTTGGGTTGGAAGAAACCAGCAGCAAGCCTAGCAAGACGCCAAGTAGGCTTCCAGCGATTATCAAAATGGCTCCTGCAATTCTTGTTGATGACTCCTCCGAGATATCCTCCAGAAAGTACTCGAGGTCTATCCCTCCAGCATCATCGTCTTCGGACATGATGATTCCTATGGGGGGGAGTCCTTGAAGTTGGGCGTTTCGGGTTCGTTCTTGTTACGAAAAATTACCAATAAGGGCAATAACAGGATTATGGAGATAATGAGAATTTCTGAAAACCTGTTTAATCCGCTGGTTTCTTGAATTTCACTAGAGGTTTCTTGGTAGGAGATTTCTATCAGATAAATATGTGTCCAATTCTTACCTGTAATCCAAAAACCTCCTGATGACTTATCGAATGCTATTCCATTCAAAACTTCATTTGAGTTAGCCCCCTGCGTTGAAGAGATCGAAGTAGGGGAAACGAAATACTGTACATTCCCTGAAATAGAGTCGATGCTAATGATGACGTCCTGCAGCCATACATTTGCTAGAATTTCCTTTCCAACACATTCCAGTTCGTTGATATTGGGGACTGGTTGCCCATCCCAAGTAACCTGAATGGTATGGTTAATTTCGAATGTTTCTGGATCTCTAAAGGAAATTTGTGAGGTTCCGTTAGACATCACCAAGAACTCGCCGTTGAAGCAAATTCCCCATCCCTCCCCCTCGAAACTGAAGTTCTCTACAATACTGAAGTTGGAGATATCGATTCGGAATGCTTGTTCTCCCTTCCAAGTTAGCATAATTATTGATTGATCCAAAACCGTGATTCCTTCCGCGAAGTATGAGTCATTGATCGGCATTTCTCTGATTATATTCCCGCTTTGCAAGTCTATCTCGCTGAGCCGAGATTCCCCATAGAGGCCAGAACTCTGGAAAATCGAACCGCCCAGTACCTCAAGACCTTGGGTGAAGGAGGTTTCTTCGAGAGGAATTGTTCTGACTACCTTGAATCCTCTTTCCTCCGCTTCATCGATAGAATCCGAAGCCATAGATTCCGCAGAAAGGGAAATCGAAAAAGCGAGAATACAAACGATTGATGTCCCGAGTCGCCTCCGCATGTACGAACGATGCTCCATCGATGTTAAAATAAGTCCTCGAACAGTTTAGTACAGAATGAATAAGGAAGTGCTAGTTATGGTCAGCGGTACAGATTTTACCATAAACAGGAAAACTGCTAGTATCGCGATTGCACTACTCTTTGTGTTCGTTTTGCCTATGATTTCCTCCAGCGTCATGGGAGTCTCCTCGGCCGGTCAACCAAGGAGCTGTCTGAACTCATGGTCAGTAGGTGATGGGGACAATATCACTACCAGTGACGGTACGTTTGCAGTAACAGTGGAGAAAATTTCCTCCAACTCTGCAATATTTGTGGAAGACGGGCAAATAGTCTCATCCACCATCCTGAATGACATCGTATCGAACTGGGAATCAATCATTTTCCCTACAACGACAAATTTCTTTGGGACACCTCCAGACATAGATGGGAATTGCCAGATAGAGATAGCAATAATCCCCATTGATGGACCAGGGGGTGACGAGGGTTACTTCGAGACTGGAGTCTCGACTTTACGGGAGGCTTTGTTCATCGATATCGATGATATTTCTGAGAGAAATAGGATTCTGTCCAGCGAGTTCAGCGAGCTAATCCACCATGATTACGATCCATTTGAGTACCTCTGGGTGAAGGAGGGTGCTGCTGGGCTATCTGAGTTCATGAGCTATGGGGAGTCCCAGCAATTGGAGGAAAAGGCAAACTCTTGGACGCAAAATTCCACCACTAGTCTTCGATGGTGGGACGGACGTACCTCCGATATGGGCTCTAGCTTTCTTTTCCTTTCCTACCTTTCTGACAAACTAGGAGGATCCACGGGAATTCAGCAATTGATTTCTAATCCCTCTCTAGGCGGAAATGGAATAGAGAATTTGGCTAGGAACCCAGGACCTGGATCGACACCTATTGGCTTGACAATGAGTGAAATTTTTGCTAACTTCAGTGCTGCGATAACGTTAGATAGCGATCAGGGAGCATTCGGATTCTCTGAAATCGACTTATTGGACGACTGCTCTTCTGGAGGATTCTGCAGAGGCGTAGCCAGCGCAGAAAACAATGATTGGACCGAGGCATGGCAATCTTCTGGGCACTCGTTGGAGGGTTGGGGCCTCAAATCGTTCAGATTTTCCGGAGGGGATGGATACCCACTGAGCATCCTTGTCCAACCAGATAGGTTTGGCTTCGAAGGAGCAGTTTTGTCCAAGGAAGACTCCACTGGCACATGGAGCATGGACAGGCTGAGGATAGACTCAGAAGACGGGAGGGGGACCGGACTTGTCAATGGATTCGGAAATTTAACCAGTGAAGTATGGCTCCTTGTGTGGTATAACTCCCTAGTAGATGACTGCGACTTCGATTTCGCAAACTGTGGAGTTCTTTCTGGGGGAAACTACCCAACAGGTAGTTTTTCCGTCAGTGCTAGCCAGGTTACTGATCCTGCTGAATTAACCATAGAAACAGTCGAGGGATTTGATAGAGATGGCGACTTACTAGATGATAGTGTGGAAATAGGAATCGGCGTCAGTTCCAGTGCGTTCTTCGAAACCCTGTCGGTTGAGCTATCGGCATTCACTGAGAACTCCTTGTATGACTCCTCAGAATTCACAATTTCTGCGGGTAACTCAGAGCCTGAGATTCGATCTGTATGGTTCACCCCCCCATTCACTGCTGAATGGACAATAACAGCGAGAGCTAGTGACATTACTGGCGAATTACAGGATATAGCGCAAACCCTCCCCATAGAGATATTCAACATGAAGCCTGAGAGTTCGGGTTCTATTTCGTCTAATCAGACGGAAACCTGGTTGCCAACCTACATCTTTGGAGGGGGGTACGACTCGTGGGGTTTTGGGTATCAAAACGGGTCTTTCGGCCACAATGATTCTCTTAAATCATACATCTGGGGACTAGGCGATGGCAACTCTTCAAGTCTGAAGAATCCAGTCCATACATACACGCAAGAGGGGGATTACGTAATCACGCTAGTTGTTGAAGACCAAGGAGGATACTTCTCGGAGACTAAATCATGGGATGTATCGGTCAATGATACTTCGCAACCAGTCCCCGATATCTCAGTTGATGGATTGCCAATTCAAGAAGAGTTGATCGTACAAACCAACCAGAGAGTACAATTTTCTGCCTTCGGAACCTCGGATAATGTCCCTGTCAGTCGTCTATTTTTCTCATGGAACTGGGGGGATGGAGATACGGAGTCGGGTGTTGGCCTATACGAAGTCAGTCACTTGTGGGTCGATGGAAGCGGCGAGGGTACTACTTATTCCCTGGAATTGTTTGTTAGCGATGGTTTCCAGTCTTCTCAGAAAACAGTGCTAGTGAAGGTCCTAAACCGAGAGCCGAATCAAGTATTCTCTGAGGAATTGGAAGCATTTGCAGTGACGCCACTAATGATGCCGGAAGTTTTCCTAGATGAAGATGGAATAATTGTAGAATATAGGTGGACATTCGATGAGGGCGTAAATCTCGATGGAGAGGGGGTTTCACTTGCCTCTGAATTCTCAGAGACGAGTTCATTCGAATCTAACCCCGTAGTGAGTTGGAGAGAGCCCGGTCAGAAAAATGCAACACTAGAGGTGGTTGACGATGATGGTAACTTCTCGGTCGCTCATCTGACTGTAAACATACTGAATCAACGACCGGTGGCACTCTTCGAACGTCCTTTGGATGGACAGATTGGAGATACGTATATCTTCAGTAGCTCCTCATTCGATCCTGATGGGGATTCCTCAGAACTATCCCATTCATGGACATTCTCAGATCGAGAAGACCCCATAGAGAACACCACCTCTGTCAGCAGAACCTTTTCACAACCGGGACTGTACAGTGTCACACTAGTCGTTGTAGACGAGAGGGGGCTCGATTCGGCCCCCAAGACTTTCCTAATCTATATCGAAAATCCCCTCCCAATTCCAATAATTTCATTCAGTTGTCCGAGCGATCAAGGAGGGATTTTGTCCATAATCCCAGATGCTAGCGAGTCCGACATAGTCTGGCGCGTCCCCCAGACTGCGGAGGGAGGGGCTTTCATTGCTCCTGGTGATTTGATTAGGTTCGATGGGAGCGGCAGCTTCGACGCGGATCCGATGTTCCAAGACAGATCTTCCACTGACATGAGCGACCCGGAATGGGGCGGGATTATCGACTGGATTTGGGATTTCGGAGATGCTAGCCCTTCATCTTCTGGACCTATGGTTTGGCATAGCTATGACAGACCCGGAGAATATACTGTTAGGCTTACTGTAATCGATGGTTTTGGGAGTGGGGACTCGAACACCACCGAGATGAAAGTCAGAGTCTCATCAGCACCAGAAATTACGACAACCAGCCCCATTGCGACGGATTATGTGGTAGTTGGGGAATTGGTCAATCTTTCTGGAGAAGCCAGAGATGATGATCTGGACCTAGGCATCCATGCTTGGATAGATGATGATGCTCTCTTCGACAGCGACGGAGACGGGGATCCAACCAACGATAGAGACAGGAACTTGACTGACACTCTAGAGTTCAATTGGGACATCAATTCCTACGTGGATGATGACTGCCTGACATTGGAAGGTTGCGACGGAAATACGAGGAACGACTGGATAGGAGTCAATCAAACTTGGACAGAGCCAGGTGAAATCAGGATTTCTATGACTGTTTGCGATGGAGTGGGGGTGTGCGAATTCAGAGATTACGTCATCACCGTTCTATCACTCCAGGATACTGCCCCACCAAAGACTCTCGCCGACCTGACCCTTGCTGACCTAACGCCTGGAAAGGAGAGTGCCGGACTCTTGGCCCTAGTCACACTAGTGGCCATTCTAGGATGGATGATTCTCAGAGAGAGGGACGATGAGGAGTTGGATGCAATGGAGATGGTGAAGAAGTACGACGTTGACGAAGTCGAAGCCGAGGGAGGTCTTCCAGGTATGGATCAGCATAGCCCCCCTCCGCAACCCAGATATCTTACCTCTGATCAGCGTACAAACAGAGAGTCGGGTTATGTGAGGCCGATAAGAACGAGGCGGAAATAGTGATTTCAAGATTTTATTCCACTGGAGTTGGTGTGTCAATAATTGTAGCCACCATGAGCGCTATCATTTTTGCCTCGGTCCCGGCCAGTTCACAATCTTCATCCTGTGGAGTTTCTCCTAGCAGTGACTGGGATATAGGAGAGAACCCGAGAGATTACCTTTCCATAGATATCCCTGGGAGCGGAGGCGGAGAACTGTTCGGATTTGACGGAAGATCCGGGCTTAGGGCCCTTGACAAGGATGTCAGCACAGAATGGTCGGACGGTTCCTGGGAAGGATTTCCAGGAATCCAAGTGGATAACGGTTCTGCGACTGCTATAGAATTGGTACTCATGCCTGGGAAAAGGTACACGTTCTGCGTAGATTTCAGTTCAAAGGGCGACGTTTACCTACTCACTCCGAGCGACATGGAAATGTATGAAGTTGATATGCTATGCGAAGAAGAAGGGTGGGAGTTGATCTGTGAGGAAGGAGCATTGGACGCAGTTCCAGTCGAGTACAGGGACCTCTTTACATGGATTCCATTCAGAGATACCCATGCATACGAGTCGGTTTCCTACCAGGAGTTCTCTGTAGCTATAGATTCATCCGGATCGGCATGGTCATTTGCAGGTTTTGGGGGCAGTTCAACTGACCAGGAGTTCTTCTTGGTTCTGGATGGTTGGGACAATAGCAGGCAGGGAGACCAGCCTGCTTCGGGAAATATGAGCGTAGAGGTGCTGATAGACGTAGAGGATAGGTTCATGCTTCCGAAGACCACAGCATACGTTCTGATTGGTTCACTCCCCCTTTCGTGCATTATTATCCCCCTAATCATTCACTCGAAGTATCACTCAACTGCACTGGGAAAGGAAGAGTCGGGGATGATTGAGGTCCCTTTCTTGAACGATGATTCCTGATTAGGAATACTCCATAACTTCCCAAGCCATTCTCAGATCGGACGCGTTAATCCTACCTTGCTGTGCGAGGTGCCAGCCTGACTCGGTGGTTGCGAAAACTAATCCTTGGCCTAGAACGGGGGCGTGGATTCTAGCCCAGTCGCCCCCTGGACCAAGTCCCATGAGACAATACTTGTGACCCGTAGACTTCAATTCAAGAGCTGACTCAAAAATCCTGAGAGCGTCCTTCCGATCGCTGGTCGAGTAGCAAGCCTTGACAATGTCCCCCATCTCTTGAGCTTCGGAGATGTCCTTTGTTATCTCGGAAGTTGATGGGACGCCTTCTAATGAGTGGAAAGAGGCGATTACCTGAGTTTGTCCCCCTCCTGCTAATGAGACTAGCTCCTTCCTTTCTTGGGCAGGGATATCAATCTCCAAATCTATCCAACTAGGATTAGCGCCAATCGCTGACCTTAGGACGGAAATCCTATCATCCTCGTCTGACGGGAAAAAGCCGCCTTGCTCCTGAGGTCTGCAGACCATCAAAATAGGGGCTTCAATAGAAGAAGAGATTTTCTCTATCTCCTTCTGGAAGTCTATTTCCTCGAAATCCAGTTTACTTACCAACACCTCAACTTTCTCCTTCTCGCCTTCATCAGAAATCTTCGTTGTTCGTATTTTTTCCTCGGTGGTCCAAAGAAAATCCAAACGAACCTCCAATAAATCTGCACCCATCTTCATTGCTTTAGGGGCGTCAGAAATCATTTCTTCAGAGGTTCTGCCCCTCAGTGTAACACATACCGAGGGTTGATTCATGAGTTTGTGGGAAATATGAGGTCGGTTTAATCGTGTCGTGCAAGAAATCTTCCTGAAGTATCCAATTTCTTCACTATTATCGCTAAACTGCGTATAATTGGCAAGATACATGGAGAGGGTTCATAGGCCTCGGCTTCCTAAACATGATGATATCGTTTGAGGGTTCCCGTAGGGAACCCTCAATTGGAGGAGAAAAATATGGACGATGAGTACAGCGCAGAAAGCATCCAGGTTCTCGAAGGGCTAGAAGCCGTAAGAAAGAGACCTGGCATGTACCTAGGCGATCCACATGATGGTTCGGCCCTACATCACTGCATTTGGGAAGTAGTAGACAACTCAGTGGACGAACATCTTGCAGGTCATACAGACTCAATTGAAATTACTCTTAATCGGGATAACTCGCTCTCTGTCAGGGATTTTGGAAGGGGGATCCCAGTAGGCATCCATGAAGAGTTTGGCATCTCAGCTGCTGAAGTAATAATGACTAAATTGCATGCAGGTGGAAAATTCGACAATAGTTCCTACAAGGTTTCTGGCGGTCTACATGGTGTCGGCGTATCTGCAGTAAACGCAGTTTCTGAATGGATGGAGATGACCATACATAGGGATGGAATCGTCTATTTCCAGAGATATGAGGCAGGAGTACCTGTTGAGCCATTGAAGGAGATAGGGCAGTGCGAAGATACCGGGACCCTCATATCATTCAAGCCGGATTTATCGATTTTCACCGATATTGTGGAGTTTGATTTTGAAGAGGTTGATACCAGGGTTGGCGAAACTGCATTTCTAAATGCTGGACTGAGGATTGCTATTGTTGATCTCAGAGGTTCTGAACCACACTCTTCGGAGCACCTGTACAAAGGGGGACTCTCTGAATACGTGAGTCAACTCAATGAAAGGAGAGAGGTCTTGCATGAGGAAGTCATCAAGATCAGAGGCGAGAAAGAAATTGAGAAGGGCGATGTAGAAGTTGAACTAGCACTGCAATGGTCCGATGCGTTCAGCGAGTCTATTCGTTGCTATACGAACATCATAAGGAATAAGGACGGTGGCACCCATATGTCCGGCTTACGGACGGCTTTGACCAGTTCAGTTAATTTGTATGCAAAGAAGAAGAAGTTGCTCAAAGGGGATGCTCTGTCTGGTGATGACGTAAGAGAGGGTTTGGCAGCAGTAGTAAGCGTCAAGCATCCCGATCCTTCCTTCTCCTCCCAAACCAAAGATAAGCTGGTTAGTAGTGAAGTTACGGGGATTGTGCAGACGATTGTTTATGACAAATTGGGCGAGTTCTTCGAAGAAAACCCGTCTGTTGCCAAGCAGATAGTGGAGAAGGCACTACTTGCGTCCAAGGCCAGGGAGGCAGCCAGAAAGGCCAGGGACCTTACTCGAAGGAAGGGAGTTTTGGAAGGAGGGGGTTTGCCAGGCAAACTTGCTGACTGTCAATCTCGAGACCCAAGCGAATGTGAGGTTTACCTCGTTGAGGGTGATTCTGCCGGTGGTTCAGCGAAAACTGGAAGGGATCGTAGAATTCAAGCCATACTTCCCCTAAGAGGAAAAATCCTCAATGTAGAAAGGCAGAAGCATAATGCTGCAAAGGTGTTCCAAAATCAGGAGATACAGACCATCATTCGTGCCCTAGGTGCTGGCGTAGGGAATAACGAGGAGGAGGAGGGCGCATTCGATACGACTAAACTCCGATATTCGAAGATCATAATAATGTGTGACGCGGACATTGATGGTGCGCATATTAGGACTCTAATGCTGACTTTTCTCTGGAGGTTCATGAGGCCAGCAATAGAGGAAGGGCACGTTTTCATCGCCCAGCCTCCTCTCTATCAATTGACTAAAGGAAGAGTGAGCAGATACGTATTCTCCGATGAAGAAAGAGACTCGGTGACTCTGGAATTGCAGGGCGGCAACCCTGATGCGAAAATAGGCATACAGAGATACAAGGGGCTTGGGGAGATGAATCCTGAGCAACTATGGGAAACTACCATGAATCCAATGACTCGAACGATGCTGAAAGTAACTGTTCGTGATGCAGAGGAATCTGATGAGTTGTTCGAGATACTGATGGGAGAGGATGTTCCTGATCGGAGAACCTTCATCGAAAAGCATGCCAAGGAGGTGACCAACCTTGACATCTGAGGAAGAGAGCGAAGCGGGAACGCAGGAAAATAATGAGAACATCCTAAACCATTCCTTGAATGAGGAGATGAAGACATCTTACATCAACTATGCAATGTCAGTAATTATCGGAAGGGCCCTTCCTGACGCCAGGGATGGCCTGAAACCTGTCCATCGACGTGTTCTATACGGCATGCACGAAGGCGGGCACACCTATGAAAAGAAGTATAGCAAGTCCGCACGCTCGGTTGGAGAGGTGATGGGAAAGTACCACCCTCACGGGGATCAGTCGATCTATGACACAATGGTCAGGATGGCCCAAGATTTCTCCCTAAGGTATCCGCTCGTCGATGGGCAGGGGAACTTCGGTTCGATTGATGGAGACCCTCCAGCAGCTATGAGATATACCGAAAGTAGGCTGGATAAAATCTCGAAACACATGCTGGAGGACATTGAAAAGAAAATAGTCGACTTCCAAGCCAACTTCGATGATTCCGAGATGGAGCCAACCGTACTTCCCGCAAGGTTGCCAAATCTGCTATTGAATGGTAGTGACGGCATAGCAGTCGGGATGGCGACAAGAATACCCCCGCACAACCTTACAGAGGTTGCAGGGGCGATTAGATTGCATGTCAATACTATCCTTAAGGAGTCGAAAGACTCCTCTGGAATTCCCAACATCCCTCTTGAAGAGTACATGCAGCACGTGAAAGGGCCTGACTTTCCCACCGGCGCAACCATCCATGGAATTGATGGCATCGTTGACATGTACTCTACGGGCAAGGGAAGGTTCCACGTACGCTCGAAATGCGATGTTCTAGACGATGCCAGTGGTAAGAAGATCATAATTCACGAGATACCATACCAAGTCAAGAAATCTGACATGCTAGTCCATATTGCAGAATTAGTGTCGAAGGAGGTAGTCACGGGAATCAGAGACATTCGTGATGAGTCCTCCAAAGAAGGGATTCGAGTCGTGATAGAGGTGAAGAGCAATTCCGATCCACATGCAGTACTGAACCAGCTATTCAAATCAAGCAGATTGCAAGAGTCATATTCTGCCAATATGATGGGTATCCTTGATGGAAAGCCGGTTCTCCTATCCTTGCCGGTGATGCTACACACGTATGTCCGTCACAGAGAAGAGATAATCGAAAGGAGAGCGGTTTTCGACCTTGAAAAGGCCGAGTCGAGGGCCCATATCCTCGAAGGACTAGTGAAGGCGCAAGAGCGAATTGAGGACGTACTAAGGGCAGGTAGGGAAAGTTCTGGGAGAGAGCAATTTGAGTCGATACTTCAAGGAAGCGAGAAGCTTCCGAAGATTGCCAAGTTCAATTTCACAAAGTCGCAGGCAAAGGCGATCGCAGAACGGCGCTTGTATCAACTAAGTCGCCTCGATGTAGACAAGGTCACGGACGAATTTGAGG
>Ga0208261_1000166_pt1 | contig 27904 bp, 24 predicted proteins | sample Knorr_S7_td_DCM__FD_185595 | JGI IMG/M metagenome (GOLD analysis project Ga0208261, IMG submission 185595) | Marine microbial communities from Southern Atlantic Ocean transect - Knorr_S7_td_DCM_ad_131m_LV_B (SPAdes) (version 3) | ecosystem: Environmental > Aquatic > Marine > Oceanic | place...
TTGATTAAACTAACCATTGATTAAATTTAGTGATTTCTCCCCATAAATTTTCCACCAAGAATTCCCCATTTCAATAATCTTTTCTATATTTTCTTTAGAATTGTCATCTAATTGTGGGTTTATGTCCTTCAACTCAGAATTAACCCTTAGATAATCTTCTCCTAAAATTCCTTCAGCTAACTCATGATCTAAACTACTTTCAGCCATAAGACCAAAAAGATTATTTCTTAGCCAACCAATTGTTCCCCAAGATTGAGATTCCTCTCCTGGAATTGGTTTACGATCTAAACCTGTACCTATACTTAATACTTTTATTTTTGCATTCGGATATATTTTTCTAGCCTCTACAAAGCCATGTAAAGAAGGATGATTGGCTACAATAGCGCCATCTATTAAAAATTTTTCCTTTACCCTTGCTGTGGGAAAATAAGTTGGTGCTGCAGAAGTAGCATTAGCAACATCTACTACTAGTAGATCAGGGTTATTGAAATTACTCAAGATGACTGGTTTTCTTTTTTCAACGTCGTAACACAAAGCGCAAACTGGCTTGGCTGATTCGCTCATTTTTTTTTCTTCAAAATAATTCTTTAACAAAATTAACTTGCCCTCATCGTCATATTTAGAACCATATCTTCTTAGGCCAAAAGCACTTTTTAAATTATTAGTTCTCATTTCCCATGAAGAGTTAGGAAGAATCTTATTCAAATTTTCTCTAGACCAAAATTCTAAAAGTTGGTTTGTATCCATTTTATTAACAGCTAATGCTAAACAACTTACAGCTCCAGCAGAAGTTCCTATAAAAAGATCAAATTTCTTATGTAAAGGGGTCTTTAACTTCTTTTCTAATTTATTAAGAAAAATCACACTAGATAAAGCTCTAACTCCACCTCCATCTAAGGAGAGTACATATTTATTCTTCATTTTTTTGTAATATTTTATATTGAAAAGGATGTTTTTAACTACTTCTAGACAAAAAAGTCCTATTTGATAAAGTGAACTTGAACGAGCTGCTATTTAAGCAGTATTCTTAATATTGGGGTAAATATGAATAAAATTAGTAAAATTCTTCTCTCCTTTTCTATTGTTTTTTCTTTTTTAATTTTTGGTGAAGAAGAAACAGTTGAGGAAGTAGTAGTTGTTGGTTCTCAAATAAAGGGAGCTAGCATATCAGGTGCACTTCCCGTGACAGTGTTAGATTTCGGAGATATTGAAGCTATAGGTGCAGATGGTGGAGATGAGCTTCTAGAAAGTGTAGCTGAGCAAGGGCTCAACTTTTTTAATGAAACTGAAAATGCATCAGGTGGTGTGAATTCAGCTAGAGGCGATATGGGGGCTTATAACTTAAGGCATATGGGTGTGGGAAATACCTTAGTCTTAATGAATGGAAGGAGATTAGTAAATTCTCCAGGATATCAAACAGAGCTCCTTGGTGGAGATTATGTTCCTACGGTTACTGTCAATTCAACTCTTGTGCCTACTTATGGACTTGATAGATTAGAGATATTAAGAGATGGTGCATCAGCTGTTTATGGCTCAGAAGCAATTGCAGGAGTTGTTAATAACGTAATGCAAGATGACTATGAAGGCTTTGTAATGAGAATAAAAAGAGGCTTCTATGATCATTTTGCTGCAGATGATGTAACAATTTCAGGTAAATATGGAACTGACTTAAATGATGGAGCAACTAACATCAGCATTTTCTTTGATCTTTATAATAGAGATAGAATTAGAGCAGCTGAGGATCCAAGATGGGGAAATTCAGATCATAGATGGTTGATACCTGCAGATTCTCCTTGGGCAGGAAGTACTGCGTTTAGAAATACCAGCACTAACTCACTTTATGGACAGTTTGATATGGTAAGTTCATCAGAACATGCAGGACTAAGTTATAACCACACTTGGACTGATTCAAATGGAGAGTTTGAAGTATTCCCATTAGGAGATCCTAGATGTACTAATCGTGGCAATCCTCTCTTTGATACAGGGTTTGGAACTTGTATAGCTCCTGATGGAAATGGAGTCGAAAGATTTAACCTCTGGGGAGGAACAGACTATAGATCTGATCTTGAAAGAAGAAATGTTCTCATATTCATCAATCATGAGATGGAAAATGGTATGGAATCCTTTACAGAGATTGGTTGGTATGAATCAGATTCAAACTTAACTAGACATCCTTCTTATGCATTTAGTTCATCTAAACATAGAGTTGGACCAGACAATTACTGGTTAAGTCAAATGACTGTAGACGGTACGGCTATATTTGATGGATATCAACTTTATATCGATAATTATCGCTATGCAGAAGTACCAAGGATAGTAGATGTACACAAAACTACCTATAGACTCTTGCAAGGATTCAGAGGGACTAGAGGGGACTGGGACTGGGAAACTGCTTTCGTAAGATCAAAAGCTAAAGCTGATGATATAACTCATAACAGAGTCTCAAATACCTTGTTAAAAGAAGCACTTTGGGATGATACTCCTGCTGCTTACAACCCTTTTAGTGCAGGTGTAAATTCAAACATAGAAAGAGCCTTAGTGGATGTCTATAGAAAAGGATTTAGTACTCTAACTATGCTTGATTTTAAAATGTCTAATAGCAATTTATTTGATTTACCTGCGGGACCAGTTGGATTTCTGGCAGGCGCTGAGTTTAGACAAGAAGAAATTCAAGATGACAGAGATCCTAGACTTGATGGAACTATTGATTATTGCGATTATGAGAATGATTGTTATCCTTTAGTAAGTGATGTTCTTAACTCAAGCCCTACAGGTGACGTAGGTGGAAAGAGAGATGTAACTTCTGTCTTTGCGGAATTACAAATACCTCTTGCAGAGAATATAGATATGCAATTAGCACTTAGAAGCGAAGACACTAATGATGCGGATGGATCAACGGTTGGAAAAATTGCTTTAGGTTGGGATGTTACTGACTGGATGCTGTTAAGAGGATCTTTCTCTACTGCATTTAGAGCTCCTAATATAGTTCAAGTAAATGAAAAAATAGTTGTAAGAACTGGTAGTAGGCATGACTATACAATTGAAAGAGTTCAGCAATTACTTGGTCTTGATGATGGTGATATAGATTCTTACTATTCGATTCAAAGACAAGCAACAGGTGCTGAAAACTTAGAACCAGAAGAATCAGACAATACTTCCTTTGGTCTTGTACTGAACCCAGTTGACGGCCTAACTATAACGGCTGATAAATGGTCTATAGATAAAGAGAAGACTATTGGACTTTTTGGAAGAAACAATCACACAGTACTGGATATGATGTTGAGATTCCAAGCTGGAAATTCTGACTGTGCTAATGTGGTAGGAAATCCTGCAGTGGTAAGGGAGGCACCAGATAGTGGTGATGCTCAATATTTTACTGATGCTGGGATTTGTCCTGTTGGAGTTATCAAATATGTAGCTGATAACTACGTAAACTTAGCTGATAGAACTATTGAGGGATACGATATCGGTGTTTATTACAGTTTAGAAACGGACGTTGGGGAATTTGATGTTAGATATATTGGTAGCCATATAGATAAGTTTGAGCAAAAACCAGGTGGAGATTTCTCTGCTCTTCAAACTGCTCAAGATAATGGTGAAATACCTCTTTCAATTCCAATAGATGGTTTTGGTGATCTCCTGGGTCAAAATGGAAATTACGATAACAAACACTATGCAAGAGTTTCTTGGAAAAAAGGAAATTGGGGTGCTACTCTTTCTGGAATTAAGAAAGGTGAGTTCTATCAAAGTTCCTTAACTCTTAGTGATGGTACTAGATATGTAATTCCTGAAATGACTACTTACAATCTAATGGTAGATTATAGGTTTGTAACTCCAAGATTTGATAAAAGTGCAAGAATTAGGTTTGCGGTTAAGAACCTTGATGATGAAAGAGCTCCTTTAGCTGATCGTTATTACGGATTCTTTGCTGATGCACATGGAGACTTGGGTAGAAACTATTACGTAGATTTGAGAATAAATCTCTAATCAATTGTTAAAAAAAAGGGAGCTTATGCTCCCTTTTTTTTACATAATAGCTTCCTTTATGAATCTAATTAAAAATAATCCAGGCTTTATCATTGGACTCATAGGTTTTTTGATAGTGCTACTTCTTCCTTCAGCTGAAGGATTAAACCCTGAAGCACAAAAAACTCTGGCCTTATTCGTCTTAATGGGAACATGGTGGGCAACAGAAGCTGTACCTGTTGCGATAACTGCTCTTGTTCCTCTAGCGCTGTTTCCTTTATTTGGTATCTCAAGTATTGAAGAAACAGCAGCTCCTTATGCTAATAAAATTATTTATTTATTTTTAGGTGGATTCTTGATAGCTACAGCAATTCAAAAGTGGAACTTACATAAAAGAATAGCTTTGTTTGTTCTACAGTATGCTGGATCTAGCGGCAGAACCATGATCGGAGGATTTATGTTGTCAGCTGCTTTAATAAGCATGTGGGTTATGAATACTTCTACTACCATAATGCTATTACCAATAGGACTAGCTGTAGTAAGTGTAGTTAAAGATACCGTAAAAGATCTAACTGAAGATGAGGCTGATAATTTTCAATTAGCTTTACTTCTAGGTATAGCCTATGGAGCAACCATAGGAGGTATGTCCACTCTTATAGGAACTGGACCTAATGGTATCTTAGCTGCTTTTATGGAGGATAATTATGGACTGCAAATTAGTTTTTCTGACTGGATGAAGGTTGGTGTTCCATTAAGCTTTACCATGCTTCCTTTGAGTTGGATAATTCTTACTAGGTTTGTTTTTCCTATCTCATTCAAAACCTCTATTGAAACAAGAGATCTATTAGATGAAATGAAAAAAGAAATAGGTCCTTTTCAAGGAGCTGAATTAAAGATTTTTATAATTTTCTTTCTTACTGCAATGGGTTGGATGTTTAGGACTCTATTAGACGATATAAGCTTTTTAAGTGGACTTTCAGATTCTGGAATAGCAATGTTAGCAGCATTAGCCTTATTCCTCGTCCCAAGTGGTAATAACCAAAATCCTGGTCCTTTAATTAACTGGAAGGATGCTGAACAAAACGTCCCATGGGGTCTTCTTGTTTTATTTGGAGGCGGCTTAAGTTTAGCCGCTGCCGTACAAAGCACAGGCTTAGCTGTATGGATAGGAAGTCTAATTCCTACAGGGATAAGTCTAGTGATTATTGTTGTGATGGTGGTAACCCTTATTCTATTCTTGACGGAGCTAACTTCCAATATGGCCACTACAGCTACTTTCTTGCCTGTTGTAGCAGCTATAGCAATTCAATCAGAATTTAATCCATTATTGGTAACTGCTGCGGTTGCTCTATCTTCTAGTTGTGCATTCATGCTGCCAGTGGCCACTCCACCAAATGCAATAGTATTCGGATCAGGATTGATCAGAGTACCTCAAATGGCTAGGGCAGGCTTTTCTTTGAATATTTTAGGAATAATTCTTGTATCTTTAGTTTCGATCTTTTTAATTCCAGCTTTCTTACTTTAATTACTTTCACTTAATGCACTCGCTCCAGGCCTACGAGTATCAGGAACACCATATAGGTTCTCTCCTTCTATAAAGATAGCCTGAACACTGCCCATCGCTAAATTAGAATCTTTTATGGAGTGACCCATTCTCTTTAAGATATTAGTTGTATCTCTACTAAAGCCTGTCTCTAGTTCTAATTCTTTTGCATATCTTTGATTGATTCTAGGAGCTATAAGAGCTTCTGAATATCCAAGCTTATGATCAAGTACATTTGATATAACTTGTGCCACTATATTCGGTATTCTTCCTCCGCCAGGAGAGCCTAAAACCATATTTAAGTCTCCTTCTTTGTTAAAAACTAAGGCAGGAGTTTGAGTACTTATCATTCTTTTGCCTGATTCTAGTTTATTCGCCTTAGCTTCCTCTCTTGCTGAAAAATTTCTCATTTGATTATTTAAAAGAAATCCTCCTTTATCTACTGTTACACCTGAACCAAAAGAAGACCCTAGGGTGTAGGTATTAGATACTGCATTTCCATCAGCATCTATCACTGAGTAATGAGTTGTATCAGGGCTTTCATCAAAATTTTTAAACCTTCCATGATTTAAGCTCTGATAATCATTTGCTCTTTTTTTATTTATTAATTTAGCTCTTTTCTTTGCATAATCCTTTGATAATAATTCTTTTGTAGGGACTTTTACAAAATCTGGATCACCATGGTATCTATCTCGATCAGCCCAAGCTAATTTCATACTTTCTGCTAACAAATGTATAGATAAAGCCGAGTTATGGCCAAGCTTAGAAATTGGAAAACGTTCTAAAATATTAAGGGTCTGGAGCATAACAAGTCCGCCACTTGAGGCTGGAGGCATAGAAACAATCGTAGAGCCTCTATAATTAATCATTAAAGGTTTTCTTTCTTTAGCTTGATAAGCTGCTAAATCAGATTTGCTTATGAATCCTCCATTTTTCATAGAAGAGTCTACAATCCAATCAGCGATTTCTCCTTCATAAAATTCCTTTGCCCCACCTTTGCTTATTAACTCTAGTGTTTTAGCTAAATTAGGCTGCTTGAAAATACTATTTACTTTGAGGGCTTGTTGATTTTCATCAAAATATTTTTTTTGGCTTGCTTCATCGAGTAAAAGAGAAGTTTTACCAAATTTTATAGCTTGATTTAAGTCATAAGTAACTTCTATACCTTCTCTTGCAAGTCTAATTGCAGGAGCTAAAACTTCTTGTAAAGATAATGAACCTTTTTCTGAATGAGCTTTTAGTAAACCAGCTACGGCCCCAGGAATAGCAGTTACTCTGTGACCATATTTAATCGTTTTTCCTTTTTCATCCAATAGATCATCAGGTTTTGCCTTTTCAGGTGCAGCAGACCTATAGTCTATAGATGATATTTCCCCTTTCTTTTTATCAAAAATTAGCATGAAACCTCCTCCGCCTAGATTTCCTGCCCTAGGCAGAGTTACAGCTAAAGCAAAGCCTATAGCGGTAGAAGCATCAACAGCATTACCACCTTTCTTTAAAATCTCGTAGCCAACTTCTGTGGCATGGAAGTTCTGAGTGACCACCATAAATTCTTTTCCTATCTCTGGGTGAATCCTTTCTTTGTACCTAAGAATTGATTCTGCTGAAAATACCATCTCTGTTATTAAAAGAGATGCTATAAGCCATAATCTAGTTTTCATTCTTTAATCTACCGGGATAGCTCCTGAGTTCGGTCTTCTAGTATCTGCAGCGCCATAAAAATAATCTTCTTCTTTGATAATTGCATGCACGCTTCCCATGGTTCCTGATGAACTTAAAGAATGACCTTTCTTTTCTAATAACTTTAAGGTATCTGGACTGTAACCTTTTTCAACATACAAAGTATCTGGATACCATTGGTGATGAATTCTAGGACTATTAACTGCTTCCGCTATATTCATCTCATGCACGAGAACATTAACGATTACTTGTAAAACTGTAGAAATAATTCTAGATCCGCCTGGGCTACCCAATACTAAATATGGATCATTTCCTTTGAATATTATGGTTGGGGTCATTGAACTTAGTGGTCTCTTTTGAGGTTCTATAGAATTTGCTTCAGCTCCTAATAGTCCGAAAGCATTAGGAACTCCAGGTTTTGATGAAAAATCATCCATTTCATTATTCAGCAAAATTCCTGTACCAGGGATTGTAATACCAGATCCAAATGAAAAATTTAAAGTATAAGTATTTGAAACAGTGTTTCCTTCAGAGTCCATAACCGAGAAATGAGTTGTATCTGGACTTTCATAAGGAGATGGATTCCCTGGAAGGATCTTTTTAGATGGAGTTGCTAAGTCTTGAGAGACGTCTTTTAAAAGCTGCTTTGCATAATCTTTACTGGTAAGAGCGTTAACAGGCACTTCTACAAAATCCATATCGCCTAAGAACTTGCTCCTGTCAGCGTAGGCTCTTTTCATAACTTCTGATAACAGATGGATAGAATCTGAAGAACCAAAACCCATCTCCTTTATTGAAGTTTCTTCTAACATATTGAGCATTTGAATAATGTGAACACCTCCAGAACTACTAGGTGGCATAGAAACAATTTTATACCCTTTAAAAGTCCCTACAACAGGCTCTCGTAGACTAACTTTATAAGTAGAAAGGTCTTCCATTGAAATCCAACCTCCGCCTCTTTCCATTTCTGAAACTATTTTTTTAGCTATATCACCTTCGTAAAAAGCATATGGACCTTCGTCTCTTATTTTTTTTAAGCTCCACGCTAAATCAGTAAGCTTCATAACTTCACCTGGAAGATAAGCTTCACCTGACTCTTTATAATAAGCTTCTTTTGTTGCTTGATTTCTTTGTAATCTTTTTTTATAACTGTTTGTCACTGAAGATAGATCATGTGGCACGAGGAATCCTTCAGCTAAATCTATAGCTGGCTGAATAACTTCTGACCAGGTCATAGTACCGTAGTTTTCTAGAGCAAATTTCATCCCTGCAACTGTTCCAGGAACTCCAGCAGAGAGAAGAGAAAATCTTGCTTTGTTTTTGTCATAATTACCATTGGAGTCAAGAAACATATCTCTTGTAGCTTTTAAAGGAGCTCTTTCTCTATAATCAATAGCTATAGTTTTGTCTTCCTTCTTAAGATAAACAAGCATAAAGCCACCACCACCCAAATTACCGGCTCTTGGTAAAACAACTGCTAAAGCAAAAGAAGTTGCTACTGCCGCATCTATGGCATTACCTCCTTTTAAAAGGATATCTGCCCCTACTCTGCTAGCCATCTCTCTTTGACTAACCACCATTCCTTTTGAACCTATTACTGGATGTGAAATTGATTTGTAATCAATAACAGGAGGTTTTTTATCTGCAAAAGCTAGTAAACTTAGAAATAATAAAACTAAAATAAGATTAGTTTTATAAATGTTGTTCAATAAATTACGAGTCACTACTTAACAATCTGATTAATTCGTCTTTTCTTTTTTCTAAATCTTCGAGGGCAAATTCATGCTTTTCTTCATCTATTATCAAAATTAGTTTACCTTCAGTATATTGCCAACGCATTTGAATTTTTTCTCCCTAATCCAGAACTAATTTATCCGCTTTAATCACTTATTACAACCTGAAGAAAATTTTCTTTAAGGGAAAAAGTGGCGGACCGGACGAGACTCGAACTCGCGACCTCCGCCGTGACAGGGCGGCGTTCTAACCAAACTGAACTACCGGTCCAAAAGATAGGAAAGCATTCTAACAGTTGTTAATTATTTTTCATTTAATAAATTAAAGCTTCAACCATTTATATCTATACGTGGCAATTCCTTCTCTACGATCTTCTTATCAACAAAATTTGTTAAATAGGAATTCTTGCCCTGACTAAAAGAAACTGAATTAAGAACTTCTTCATTTACAAAATGGAGAGCATTTCCTCCTTCTATGCAAAAACAATCTTCCATAATTTTATTTTCTAAAAAAGATTTAACAGAAGGTCTTCTTTGAGGTTCCTCATCATAATGAGGGCAACAGTTCGCATGAATAAATCCCATACATTCCATAATCTTAAGGTCTTTAGCCCAAGAATCAGTAACACCTTTTTTAAACCAACAAATAGCTCCTGCGCTTACTCCGCTCATTACAACCCCGTTCTTATAAGCTTTTTGTAGAATCTCATCTAGCTTCCAGTCCTTCCAAACTGCTAACATGCTTTTTGTATTTCCTCCTCCTACAAAAATTACATCCTGGTCATTTATAAGTTCCTCTAAATCTGGGGTTCTCTTAAAAAAATCTAAATGAGACGGATTACAATTTAATTTTGTAAAAGTAGAGTAAAAGTTATTTTTATAGCCTTCGTTATCACCAGTAGCCGTAGGTATAAAGCAAATACTCGGAGTTTCTTTATCTACCTGCTGAAGGATATAATTTTCTATCAATCCTTCACCAGGATTTCTTCCGAAACCCCCTCCTCCTATGGCTATGATTTGTCTCTTCATATGTTATAAAATTTGATACCCCTTTTTATTCTTGGTCGATTATTCTCTCTACGCCACTTATTTGTATCTCTTAAACTATAAACACAACCACAATACTCTTGTTGATAGAACTCTTCTCTTTTAGAAATTTCAATCATCCTCGAAGATCCACCTTTTTTTCTCCAGTTAAAATCCCAATAAGTAACGTTTTTATATCTTTTGGCTGCTCTGTGGCCAGAGTCATTAATTTGATTCATATCTTTCCATCTTGAGATTCCTAAAGTGGTAGCATAAACAGCAAAATCATTTTCACTCGCATAAAGAGCTGATCTCTCAAACCTCATATCAAAACATTTTGTGCATCTTTTTCCTCTTTCAGGCTCGCTTTCAAGGCCTTTTATTCTCTTAAACCAATTATCTTTGTCATAATCAACATCAATAAAAGAAAAGCCTAGTTTTTCACAAAATCGTTTGTTTTCTTCTTTTCTAATTTCATACTCCTCAATTGGATGAATATTAGGATTGTAGAAATAGACAGTAGTGTTTATATCAGAAGCTGCTACTGCCTCCATAATTTCTCCTGCACAAGGTGCACAGCAACTATGCAATAAAAGCTTAGAGTCCTTAACTGGTATTTCTAATTGAGGTCTCAAGAAATTTTCTAAAGAGTAATCTATATCCATTGATAATAGGTTAATAATCTTATTTAAGTATAATTTAGTATTTATATTCTAGGAGAAAAAATATGAGCTTTAAAAGAATTTTTATTTTAGTTACTTTTTTATTCACCGTTAATGTTGAGGCAATGCACCATGAAAATTCTCATAAATTTTCTGATTGTGATGGAAAAGTAGCTAATTATTATGTATCTAAGCTTATTGCTGGAGGAACTGTTAAAGGATTTTTAAAGGCAATTAAGATGCATCAAGAATATTATTCATCGAGAGGCTCCAAAGCAAAGGTTGTTCCTTTAATCCAGTATGAAAGAACTGAAACTGATAATGAAGAAATATTTAGAGTGTCCTCTATGGTTATTTACCCTAGTTTAAAAGATAGAACAGAATGGATTACTAGAGATGACTTCACTGAAGAAGATAATGAAGAATTTTCTGCCTTCATAGAAATCTATAATAAAAATACTGAAATAACTGATAGGAAGTTAGTTTGTATTCCTGAGTAATGGTGCAGGACACAGGACTTGAACCTGTAACTTCCACCTTGTAAGGGTGGCACTCTACCAATTGAGTTAGTCCTGCATTAGAACGAGTTGGGAATTATACAACTTAAGAAACTGAATTAAAGAGGTTTACTGCTCTTAATAATTCGTTATCTAATTTGATTTATCAAATACAAAACCTTGGTAATTTTCTTTAGACACTTCTTCGCACTTCTCGGCATAAGGAGGAACTCCTACATAAGGCAAAAAAGTTTTTGATTTTCCTTCTAAATTCGAACCGTTATACCAAGAATTACAGGTGGTATATAAAGTTAGTTCAGAAGTCTCTTTCACATGTTGCATCCATTCTTCTTCTGCTGATTCTGTAGATTCAATGATAGATTTATTATTATTCCTCATCCAAACTAAACAATTTGCAATCCATTCAACATGCTGCTCTATTGAAGGCAACATGTTAGATAAGACTGAAGGACTGCCAGGACCAGTTACCATAAAAAGGTTTGGAAAACCTGATATACCTAACCCTAGATAAGATTTAGCTCCATTCGCCCACACTTCTGATAATTTGTTACCATTTTTTCCTGTTATATCTATATTAGTTAATGCTCCTGTCATAGCATCAAAACCTGTAGCTAAGATAAGCATGTCTGTTTCAAATTCATTTTTTTCTGTTGTTACTGAATTTTCTGTAATATCTAGGATAGGATCTCTCTTGATATTGATTAAAGAAACATTAGGTTTATTAAAAGTTTCATAATAATCAGTATCTACGCAAAGTCTTTTACAGCCTATGGTGTGATCAGGGCATAAATTATCAGCTGTATCTGGATCATTCACTATTTCTTTAATTTTATCTCTCACAAAAGAAGCGGCTATTTCATTTGCATTAGGATCAAGCATTAAGTCAGCATAAGCTCCTAAAAAACCCAATCCTGAATTATCCCAATGCTCAGAAAAGGTCTCCTTAATTTCATCGTCTGGTGTTTCTGTCGCTAATAATTCATTTGCAAGTCCAGCGATGCCAAAACCATTTTGCCAATTTTCTTCTCTAAACTCTTTATATCTAGATTTGATCTCTGCTTCTTCAGCTGGATCCATAGGTCCATTATTTGAAGGTATAGAATAATTAGCTGTTCTTTGAAATACAGTCAGAGTTTTTGCGCTTTCAGCTATTATAGGAATTGATTGAATAGATGAAGAGCCTGTACCAATTATAGATATGTTTTTACCTTCAAAATTTATATCTGAATGCGGCCATTTTCCAGTATGTAGAAGTTCTCCCTTAAAATTTTCAATGCCTGGAATGTTTGGTTCATTTACTTGCGATAAACATCCTGTAGCCATAACACAATAACTACATACAATTTCTTCTTGAGAAGTTTTGACAGTCCACCTGCCCTGCTCTTCATTATAGGTGGTTGATTGAACTTCTGTATTGAAAGTTATGTCATTTCTAAGATCAAAACGGTCAACTACATGATTTGCATATTCTAAAATCTGTTTTTGAGATGAATACTTTTCTTCCCACTCCCATTCCTGCTGTAATTCATCATCAAATTGATAAGAGTACTGTAAAGAAGGTATATCACATCTTGCACCAGGATATCTGTTCCAGTGCCATGTACCACCTACTCCGTCACCTCTTTCAATAACTCGGGATGTAAAGCCAAGGTTTTTAAGTTTATAAAGCATATAAATGCCAGCAAAACCTGCTCCTACAACTACTACATCAACTTCTTTTGCTTTGATCATTATTTACTTCTTTGCTATCAATTCAGCTCTTAACTGAAGATATTTAGCCATAACTAGACTTTCAATTCCATTAGACATTTCTTTTGCCTTATTCCATAGCACTTCATCTACAGTGCCCTGTTCTATTTCCTTAAGAACTTCACCAATGTCTAATCTATTTGCATCCATAAAATTATTTTATTCGATTTATTTATCCTTGATGTATTTTATTAATTAAATATTATTAACAAACAAATATTAAATGGATTGAAGAAAAATGAACAATAGATTATTAGCGCCAAAATTGAAAAGCAAAATAGACACCTCTACGCAAACTTTTGAAGAAAATAAGACTGCAATGATGGAGAGGTTAGAAAAAATGGAGGAATTGTTGGATTATGCAGAGCTTGGAGGAGGAATGCATCATCATGAAAGATTGGGTGCTAGAGGAAAAATGTCCGTTAGACACAGAATTGCTCATTTTTTAGATCCAGATACTCCCTTCCTAGAAATTAGCCCGTTGGCGGCATATGACTCTATGTATCCTGTCGGTGGAGGTGCTGTAGCAGGAATAGGTATAGTAGCTGGAACTGAGGTAGTGATCATGGCAAATGACCCTACAGTCTTAGCAGGAGCTATGCATGCATATTCAACAAGAAAATGGATGAGAGCTATGGAAATTGCTCGAGATAATCGTATACCTTACATACAGTTTGTTGAATCTGCAGGAGGAGACTTAAGAATGGGAGGAAAAGGAAAAGGTGGAAGCTCTCCCCCTCCTCAAGGCGGTGGTGCTTTCCTCGAAACAGGTAGACAGTTTTATGAAATAACAGAACTATCTAAACTAGGGATTCCAAGTGTTTCCATAGTGTTTGGTTCATCGACTGCTGGAGGGGCTTATCAACCTGGAATGTCTGATTACAATATCTTTATTAAAAATCAATCAAAAGTATTTTTAGGTGGTCCGCCTTTGGTCAAGATGGCAACGGGAGAAGATTCAGATGATGAAACGTTAGGAGGTGCACAAATGCATGCCCAAACTTCTGGTCTTGCAGATTATTTAGCTGAGGATGAAATGGATGCATTAAGAATAGGAAGAGAAGTTGTCTCCCATCTTAATTGGAAAAAACAAGGCAGCGGTCCAAAGATCATTGTTGAAGAACCAATAAATGATCCTGAAGAACTATTGGGTCTGGTTGATCCCGATCTTAAGAAACCCTTCGATATGCAAGAAGTTGTTAACAGGATTGTAGATGGATCTAGATTCGAGGAGTTTAAACCTTTATTTGGGCCTAATATTATGTGTGGTTTTGCTTCTATTCATGGCTACGAGATAGGAATTATAGGAAATAATGGAGGAGTAATAATGCCTGACTCTGCTCAAAAGGGAGCACATTTTGTTCAACTATGTAACCAAATTAATGTGCCTATTTTATTTTTACAGAACGTTACAGGCTTTGTAGTCGGAAAAGATTATGAAAGAGATGGTGCTATAAAAAAAGGCGCTCAATTCTTAAATTCTGTTTCGAACTCCGAGGTACCCCATCTTGCAGTCATTGTAGGAGCATCCATTGGAGCTGGGACTTATGCAATGTCAGGTAAAGCATTTAACAATAGATTCACGTTCTTATGGCCTACAGCTAAAATTGCAGTAATGGGTCCAAAACAAATTGCTGGAGTAATGTCTATAGTAAGAAGAGCAAGAGCAGCTAGACTTGGTGAAAAGTTTGATGAAAAAGCAGATGCTGAGATGGTAGCGCGAGCAGAAGCTCTTCAAGAAGAAGGCTCTTTGGCTCTAAGATCTACTAGTGCCATGAGCGATGATGGAATAATTGACCCTAGAGACACCAGAAGTGTTCTTGGTTTTTGCTTATCAATTGTAAATGGTAAACAAGTTGAAGGTGCCGAAGGATTTGGAGTATACAGACTATGAATTTTACTAAGTTACTAATCGCCAATAGAGGTGAAATCGCATGTCGTGTAATAGGAAGTGCCCAAAATATGGGAATAAAGTGTGTAGCTGTATATGTAGAAGCAGATAAAGAATCGCCATATGTAAAAATGGCAGATGAAGCGGTTAAGCTTTCTGATTCCTATTTAGACTCCAAGGAAATAATTCAAGCAGCAATAGATACAGGTGCACAGGCCATTCACCCTGGATATGGTTTTTTATCTGAGAATGCTAAATTTGCAAGAGATGTTGCTAAGGCAGGAATAAAGTGGGTTGGCCCTTCAGGAAGAGTCATAACTCAAATGGGAGATAAACTTAAGGCTAAAGTATTAGCTGAGAAAGCTGGAGTGCCTACGCTTCCAATGACAATAGATCCTAAGAAAGCCAAAGACATTGGTTATCCTTTGCTAATAAAAGCTGCTGCTGGAGGTGGAGGAAAAGGAATGAGAATCGTAGAATCATCCAAAGACCTCAAGTCTTCTATAGAAGGTGCTCAAAGAGAAGCTAAAGCAGGCTTTGATGATGAAAGAATTTTCATAGAAAGATATGTACCTATTTCTAGACATATTGAAATTCAGATTCTGGGTGACTCTCATGGAAATGTAGTTCATCTCGGCGAAAGAGAATGCTCTATACAAAGAAGACACCAAAAAATTATTGAAGAATCCCCTTCTCCCAGAGCTGATGAAGAAATGAGACATAAAATGGGTGAAGCAGCAGTGAATCTAGCTAAAAAATTAAAATATGAATCTGCTGGAACAGTTGAGTTTTTAGTCGATGATAAGACGGGTGAATTCTGGTTTTTAGAAGTAAATACTAGACTGCAAGTTGAACACCCGGTTACGGAAGCAGTTACAGGAGTTGATCTTGTCTCTGAACAATTAAGAATAGCAAGAGGAGAAGAGTTAGGTTATTTACAAGAAGATATTCAATCCTATGGCTCTTCTATAGAAGCAAGACTTTATGCAGAAGACCCAGATAATGACTTCCTACCTGCTACCGGTAAACTCGTAGCATACAGGTTTAGTGACTCTGTAGATGCCAGATGGGATTCAGGTGTTGAAGAAGGCTCTGTAATAGGAACAGATTTTGATCCTATGATTGCAAAAGTTATTACCTGGGGCGAGACCAGAGTGGATGCCGCTAATAAATTATCTTTTGCTCTAGAAGATCTTCATATTGGAGGTTTGATCACCAATAGAGACTTTCTCGTTTCAACTTTAAGAAAAAAGGAATTCTTAGAAGGAAAAACTACAACTGATTTTATAGAAAAATATAAACCCCAAAGGTCCTATAAACCGAATGAAGAAGACTTAATTAATGCTTCTTCAGCTGCCACGCTTTGGCTTCATCAAAACAATCATAGAAATGCTAAAACTATGCAAACTCTACCTTCGGGTTGGAGATTAGGCAGACTGCCAGATCAGTCAATATCTTTTATTTGCGGAGATGATGACTGTCAAATATATTATCGATCATTGAGAGATGGTAGTTATATGATAAATGAAAGCATACCGGCAACTATTTACGAGTGGACACACAATAGCATAAGTCTAGAAATAAATAATCGAAGATTTAAATCTAAGATCACTTTTTCAGATGATTTAATTATTGTGAAAATGCCTTGGGGAGATTGTTCTCTTTCAATTCAACCTAAATTTATTCTTCCTGGATCTGAAAAAGTTTCAGGAGGTTTGATTGCTCCAATGCCAGGAAAAGTTATTGAATTAAAAGTAAAAGTGGGCTCTAAAGTCAAGAAAGGAGATAGTTTAGTAATTTTAGAAGCCATGAAAATGGAACACCAAGTAAGTGCCCCTGAAGATGGTAAAGTTAAAGAAGTTTTTATTAAAAAAGGAGAGCAATTAGAAAACGGAGCTCTTTTAATGGTTCTAGACTAATTCCCAGGAGTAAATATGAGTAATTCTGGAGATAAAATTTTAATTGGTAATTGCAGTGGCTTTTATGGTGATAGGTTATCTGCTGCTAAAGATATGGTTGAAGGAGGCCCAATTGATGTTTTAACTGGAGATTATCTAGCAGAACTGACCATGACCATCCTATATAACCAAAAGATGAAAAGAGGAGAAGACCAAGGCTATGTAGGAACCTTTTTAAAACAATTTAAAGACGTTGCAAAATCCTGTCAGGAAAGAAATATTAAAATTGTAACTAACGCTGGAGGGTTAAACCCATCTTCGATGGCAAATAAAGTAGAGGAAATAACACAGGAATTAAATCTTGATCTAAAAATTGCTTACATTGATGGAGACGATTTAATACCTCATCTAGATTCTCTCTATGAAGAAGGAGAAAAATTGATCAGCCTAGATAAAGACTTACCCTTAGATACCTATGGCAAACCTGCAGTCACGGCCAATACTTATTTTGGAGCTTGGGGAATTAAGGAAGCGCTGGACCAAGGAGCAGATGTTGTAGTTTGTCCAAGAGTTACTGATGCAGCTGTAGTAATTGGACCTGCGGCTTGGAAATTCAATTGGTCTAGAGATAATTATGATGCTTTAGCTGGAGCATTAGCAGCAGGACATATAATTGAATGTGGAGCTCAGGCTACAGGAGGGAATTACGCTTTTTTCCAAGAAGTTCCGTCTTTTAAAAATGTAGGTTATCCAATTGCTGAGATCTTTGAAGACGGAAGCTTTTACATCACAAAGCATCCTGGTACAGGTGGACTCGTTTCAGTTGGCACTGTCACTGCCCAGCTTCTTTATGAAATAGGATCTCCTGCCTATATGAATCCTGATGTTATAGGTCACTTTGATACTCTAAAGATTGAGCAAGAGTTAGAAGACAAAGTATTTGTCTCAGGCTGTAGAGGAAGCAGTGCTCCAAAAACACATAAAGTTTGTGTGAACCTAGCTGGTGGATTTAGGAATGGAGTAGAAATACTTCTGACAGGTTTAGATATTGAAGAAAAAGCTAAGCTAGTGACGGATTCTATATTTGATAATCTAGGTGGAAAAGACCAATTCGATAAAGTTGATATTCAGTTACATAGAACCGACAAAGAAAATCCTATATCGAATGAACAAGCTCAAGCCTCTCTAAGAATAAATGTTAAATCAGATAATCCGGATTTAGTAGGAAGAATGTTTAACGCAAAAATAACTGAACTTGGATTGGCTAACTTACCTGGATGGACAGGAAGAGGTGGAATAGCAAGTGGGGCATTCATAGAATACTGGCCAGCTTTAGTAGATAGTAAATTTATAAAAGAAAATGTACATTTTGAAGGGAAAACTACAGAAGTTCTTCCAACTAGTCAGTTGGATTTAGAAGAAATTTACTACCAGAAAGAACCCTATGAAAATAAATTACCAGAGATAAAAGAAACTCAAACTATACCTTTTGGAAGACTCTATGGAACTAGATCTGGTGATAAAGGAGGATGCGCTAACCTTGGAGTTTGGGCAAAGAATGAAGAAGCATATTCCTTTCTCTTTGATTTTCTAACTGTGGATAAACTTAAGGAGTTGTTGCCTGATTTAGAAGAATACAAAATTGATAGATATGAATTGCCCAATATCCTATCGTTAAATTTTTATGTTCATGAGATATTGCAGGATGGCGTATCCTCTTCAACTAGACTTGATGGACAGGCTAAATCTCTAGGAGAGTACTTGAGGGCTAAAAATATTGATGTTCCAGATTTTTTAATAAATTGAGAAAAATATGAATGAAAAAAAACTCTCCTTAGAAGGTCTTAATTTTGAAGCTACCAAAATTGATATTAATAAAAATATCCTTACTATCACTTTAAATAGGCCAGAAAAGAAAAATGCTCTTAATAATGTAATGATGAATGAGATCTGCTATGCATTATGTTATGCAAAGCAAGAAAGAAAAATTAGAGTAGTTGTAATAGCAGCAGAAGGAGATGTTTTTTGTGCAGGTGCAGATTTAAGAAGAGAGAAAGCTGAATCAAATGTACCAAAAATTGAAGGCTCAGATGATATAAGTCTACTTATAAGACATCTTTACAAACCTGTAATTTGTAAAATACAAGGCTCAGTTCATGCAGGTGCCTTGCTTATGGTAACTAATTCTACGCATGCTATAGCTGTTGAAGATGCTAAGTTCTCAGCACCAGAAATATTAAGAGGAGTTTGGCCTCATATGGTAATGGCTGGACTCTTTAGAGTCATGCCAAAGAGAGCTGGACTGGATTTTTGTATGAGAGGTCAACCTATAGATGCAAAAAAGGCTGAAGAATGGGGTCTAATAAATAAATCAGTTCCTAATGAAAAACTAGATGAGGCTGTTCAGAAACTAGCCACCGATTTAGCTAATCTTGCTCCAGGTACCATGCAATTTGGTTTGGAGGCTTATGTAAATCAAGATGCTATGGATTTTGATGAAGCTCTGCCATATCTTGGTAAAAAAAGTGCTGAAACCTTTGCTGGTCCTGATGCTCAAGAGGGTATTACTGCTTTTCTTGAAAAAAGAGAACCTAAATGGGATTAATCTGACCTAGTACTAGCAAGATAAATAGCAACCAATACTATAAGGCCTCCAAAAATCTGAGTAGAAATTAGATTTTCGCTAAGAATAATCCAACCAAAGACTGCTGCAGCAACAGGCTGTATTAAGAGCACTAAAGATGATAGATGAGCGGACAGCTTTGATATGCCAAATGTAATTAAACCTGAACCAATTACTTGACTAACTAGAGCGTAACCAAACAGTATACTCCACCCTTCTGATGTCCCTGGAAATAAGCTATCAGATTCGATAAAGCTTATCGGAAACAAAAATAATGCAGTTACTAACGTCGAAAAAAACAAGACTTGAGAAGGAGGGATCTGATCAGTTAATCTCTTTACACTTAAAATATATCCAGCATAAAAAACAGCAGCAGCGATTCCTAAATAATCTCCAAATAACCTTTTTTCATTTCCACCACTACCTGAGCTAATAACTAGGTAAACTCCTGACATAGCTAGTAAAAGAAAGAAAAAGAAAGATTTACTTATTTTTTGTTTTAAAAAGGTAAAAGCAATTAAGGTTACAAAAATAGGAGCGGTATTTGCTAGCAAGGTTGCGTGGGCAACTGAAGTGAATTGGATAGACCAGTTCCAAACAGCCATATCTGCCCCAAAAAATATTCCAGACACTAGAAATATATAAATAGTTCTTCTATCAAGATTCCAATTTATTGCTTCTCTTGAGAAATATATCCAGAGGTATAAGAAAGGCAAAGCAAGAAAAGCTCTATAAAAAGCCGTGGTGGATGGCGAGGTTTCACTAATCCTAACAAATATAGCTGAAAATCCGAGCAAAGCTGCTCCTATAGATAAACTAATTAATCCTTTTAAAATTGTCCTCGTATTTTCCATATAACTAAACAAACCTCAGTTATACTTTATCATCATGACCGATATCACAAATAGAAATCAAAGTATAATTTCGGTTTCAGACCTTAATAAATTAGCTAAAGATATTTTAGAGAATGAGTTTTCTTCTATTTGGGTACAAGGTGAAGTTTCTAATTTCTTTTCTGCCAGCTCAGGTCATTGGTACTTTTCACTAAAAGATCAAAATTCAGAAATAAGATGTGCCATGTTCGCAGGAAAAAATTCCAGAATCTCCTTTGAACCAAAAGATGGTGATAATCTTATTTTAAATGGAACACTAAGTATCTTTGAAGGAAGAGGTCAATACCAGATGATTATTGATCACATCGAGCTTGCTGGTGAAGGGGCTTTACTTAGAGCTTTTGAAGATTTAAAAGAAAAACTATCTAAAGAAGGGTTATTTGATTATAGTTTTAAAAAGCAATTACCTTCCTTCCCTACCAATATTGGAGTAATCACTTCACCTGATGGTGCAGTACTTAGAGATATTATTAATGTTTTAAGTAGACGTGCTCCTCTCATGAAGCTAACCCTGATACCCGCCTTAGTTCAAGGAGAGAAATCTATCCAGCAATTAATTGATGCTTTAGAAATAGCAAAAACACAAGATGAACTTGATGTAATCATTTTAGCTAGAGGTGGAGGATCTATAGAAGACTTGTGGTCTTTTAATAATGAAGAGCTTGCAAGGTCTATTTACTCCAGTTCCATACCTATAGTTAGTGCAATTGGACATGAAACAGACTTTACCATATCTGATTTTGTAAGCGATGTAAGAGCTCCAACCCCTTCAGCTGCGGCTGAAATGATTAGTCAAAATCATAGCCTAGTTGAAGAAAATCTTATGGATATTAAATCAACTCTAAAATCAGTATTTGTAAGGAATATAGAATTTAGAAAAGAGGAGTCTAGAAATCTAAGAAAAAGGTTAAGACATCCTGGTGATAAATTAAGAGAAACATCACAAAAATTAGATTATCTCTCAGAAGATTTAAACCAAAAACTTATAAGGAATATAACTCTTACTCAAAAGGACTTTCAGAGCCTATCAATTACACTAAAAAAACTTTCACCCAAGAAAAAGTTACAAAACTTATCTCAAGAAGTAATAAATCTTTTTAAAAATCTTGCAGATTCTAGCTCTAATCAAATAACTAGCAAGAATCACCAATTAGCTAAAGCATCTGCAACCTTAGATGCCGTCAGCCCTTTAGCTGTTCTATCGAGAGGATATTCAATCTTGACCACAAAAGATTTAGATGTCATTTCTTCTAGCGACAAACTTAAGTTAGACCAAGAAATAATTGCGACTCTTGCTAAAGGAAGAATAAAAACAAGAATAACCGATATAGAGAATGAAAATTAAAATAATCCTTTTAGTTTTTTTAATTACTTCATGCTCTAATCAAGCCCTTAATTTCAATAAGATTGAGTGCGACTACCCTATTCACTCTCCCGTTCCTGGAGGAGTAATAAACATTACCATCTTGAATAAAAAATTAGAGCCAGAATTAATTTTTGTAGATGGAAAAAAACCATACATATGTAAACCTGATAATGGAAAACTGAATGTGGTCTATCCAATTAACCTAGAAACTAAAAAGGACGTGCTTAAAGTAATTTATGATAAAAATCTATTAAGAGAAATTCCTATAGTTCAAAAAAATTTCAGAGAATCTCGAATAACTATAGCTAACCAAGACCTAGTGCAAGCACCTTCCAAATATACTTCTAGGATAGAAAAAGAATACTTTATAGCCTTAGATCTAAAAAATTACTCCTCACAAAAAATTAATAACTCTTTTTTTATGATCAACCCAATAGAGGAAGGAATAATGAGCAGTGAGTATGGAGTCAAAAGGTTCATAAACAATAAACCACGAAATAGACATAAAGGTATGGATATAGCGGCACCAAAAGGAACTATCATTCAATCTCCCCTCTTAGGTAGAGTTATTTTTGCTGGAAACTTCTATTACAGAGGCAATATAGTCTACGTAGATCATGGAGAAGGATTAATTAGCTCGTATTCACATATGGATGAAATATTAGTTCAAGAAGGAGAGACAATCTCTACAGGAGATAAAATAGGAACGGTGGGAGAGACAGGAAGAGTGACTGGGCCTCATTTACACTGGGAGGTCTATTTCTTAGGAGAAACCATAGACCCATCAATCTTCATAAATTCTGCTCTAGAGCTTTAATAATCTCTTCTAAACTTTTTTGTGTTTGCGGACCTATCAACTCTTTCCGTAAATTTCCATTAGGATCAACTATAAATGTGGCAGGTAGACTCGCTGGCGTTTCCCATCCAAATAACTCTTCTGGATTAGTTAATATAGAGGGGACCTCTACTTTAAATCTCTTTATTTGATCTCTTAATTCTTCATCTTCTAACTGATCAAAGTTATAAGTGAAAACATTAACCTTATCTTTATTGTCTTCATAGAAAGAAGAAAGTTCAGGTAATTCTTTAATACAAGGTGGGCACCAATCAGCCCAATAATTAATAACTAGCCATTTCCCATTAAAGTCTTCTAGTCTTCCTGATGAGCCATCGAATAATAAATAATCCGGTTTAGAACAACCTATAATGCTTGTTATTATTAAACATAAACTTAAAATCCTTTTAAAATTCATTCTTTTTTTCAAAAACTAAATAATTAAGAGTAAGATACAACAAAATTAAAATTCTATCCTCATGGCAGATTTTATCATTTATCACAATCCCAGGTGCAGTAAATCAAGGAAAACTCTTGAATTAATTAAGGAGGAAGCGATAGAACCTGAAATATTGCTTTACTTAGATAATCCTCCTTCAGAATTAGAATTAGAAGAAACCTTGAAGGCCCTAGATTTTGAACCTAGAGAATTATTAAGAAAAACTGAAGAGGATTATAAAAAACTTAATTTAGCTGATGAAACAAAATCAGATTCAGAGTTAATCTCTGCTATGTTAAATTTTCCAAAACTAATTGAAAGGCCAATTGTTATAAAAGGTAAAAAGGCAATCATTGGAAGGCCACCAGAAAATGTTTATAAACTAATTAACAAGGATAAATAATGAACGGACAATCAAAACTAGTAAATTTTTGGGATAGATTAACAACTGTAAAATCTTTTTTAGGTAATCTAATTTTCTTAGGCGTCTTATTATTCCTTCTTTCTCTAGCTATTAGTGCATTATTCAGCGGCTCTAAAAATGTAGATCCCGAAGGAAAGACCCTAGTATTTAACCCCAAAGGACCCATTGTTGAACAAATCTCTTCTAATTCTGGGGATCCTCTAGATTTATTACTTTATGGAAGTATTCCTCAAAGTGAACTGGCAAGGGATGTTCTTGAAATGTTTGAAGCATTATCAAAAGATAATCGAATCGAAACTGTTTTATTAAAACTCGATAATATACCTGGAACAGGTCAAACAGTCCTTTATGATATAGGGCAAGCTCTTAAAAAAGTTAAGGATTCAGGTAAAAAAATTATTGCCGTTAGCGACTATTATCAAGAAAGTTCGTATTATTTGGCTTCCTTTGCTGATGAAATTATCTTAAACCCCGGAGGTGGCGTTTTAATAGATGGATACCATAGGTCAAGGCTTTATTACAAATCTTTCATAGAAAAATCAAAAATTACAATTAACCTCTTCCGTGTAGGTAAATTTAAATCTGCAATGGAACCTTACATAAGAGATTCAATGTCAGAAGCTGATAAAGAGGCTGCTTTAACTTATATGACTGATCTTTGGAACTCATGGAAAAATATAGTAGCTGACAATAGAAATCTTGATAGCAATCAAATTCAAGACTATCCAGATAGACTAGATGAGTTTTACGCTCAAGAAAGTGGGAATGGTTCTGCAGTCGCATTGAACATAGGACTAGTAGATAAAACTTTAAATAGAGTAGAAACTAGAAAGTACCTTAGAGAAATAATTGGTGAAGATGAATCTGAAGAACTAATGGAAATATCAAGTTCAGATTATTTAACAACAGTAAGATCAGAAAAAGAAGGAAATAAATCAAATAACAAAATTGCTGTAATAATAGCATCAGGAACAATCATGGATGGCTATCAACAGGCTGGTATGATTGGAGGTGACTCTACAGCTAAACTTATAAGAGAGGCTCATGAAGATGAGGATACAAAAGCAATAGTACTAAGAGTAGATTCAGGAGGTGGAAGTGCTTTTGCTTCAGAGGTAATACGAGAAGAATTAGAATATGCCAAAACAAAGGGTATAAAAATAATTGCTTCAATGGGTAATGTTGCTGCTTCTGGAGGGTATTGGATATCAGCAGCTGCAGATGAAATTTGGGCTTCACATGACACAATAACCGGCTCAATAGGAATCTTTGGTCTTTTTCCAACTATAGACAAAACATTGAAAGAAATTGGAATTTCATCAGATTCTGTAGGGACCACTAACTTAGCTACTCCAGATCCTTTTGAAGAATTAAATACAATATATGGAAAAGCTCTTCAATCTGAAATTGAATATGGATATACACAATTTATCGATTTAGTTTCTAAATCAAGAAAAATGTCATATGAACAGGTAGATTCAATTGCACAGGGTAGAGTTTGGTCAGGGGAAGATGCTATCGAGATAGGATTAGTGGACAGTCTAGGGAATCTCAATGATGCAATAAATAGAGCCTCTGAGCTAGCTGAAATTGAAAATAATTTTATTCTTACCTATCCCGAAATTAAATCAAGTTGGCAAATTCAAATTTTATCTTCTTTTTCACTAGGAAAAGAGAACAGAAATCTTTACCAATCTCAATTAACAAGGCCATTTAAAGATTTATTAGAACTTAAGGACTTAAATGATCCAAAAGGTATATATGCAAAATGTCTAGACTGTTTGATCAAATGAGATCATTTCTTTAATTAGAGGGATGGTAATCCTCCTCTTTCTTTCTAAAGAAAAACCATCTAAGTCTGAAATTAGCTGTAGCAGATCAGATAGTCCTCTTGAGGTATGATTTAGTATATATGTAATTACTTTCTCTTCGGCTATTAAACCTTTTCTTGCTATCTCTGCTTTCAACGCCTGTCTTTTTTCTTCTTCTTTTATTTCTTTAATTTCAAAAGCAGTAAATGAAAGTATTCTTGAAATAAGGTCAGGTAATGTAAATCTTAGTTCCTTTGCTACTCTATCTGAAGAACAAAGTATTTTTGTGCCAGAAAGCTTAGAGTCATTGATGAGATTGAATAAAGCTAGTTCCCAATCTCTTTCTTTGGGGTATAAATCTATACCTTCAAGAATAATCAAGTCTAAAGAATCCAAACTCTCCAAAATTTCAGGGGAAGAAAAACTAATATTTTTGAAAGAAATAAAAGCTACTCTTTTCTTTTTTAAGGTAAAGTCTTGATGGATAGAATGTAACAAGTAATTCTTACCTGAGCCGCTACTTCCCCATAAGAAAAAATTCTGATTTAAAGAATCTTCTATACAGAATTCCTTTAAAGCACTAATAATTAGTTCTGTAGATTTACATTCAATAAAACTAGCAAGGGTTTTATTCTTATCTATTTTTACATCTAGATATAATTGCTTAGGATCAGTCATTTCGAAATAACTTTACGTAAATTTGATTTCCTTGATCTTTAAAGTAGTAAGTTAGACTCATTAGTAAAAAGAACAAAACTCCTACCACCGCAATCTGAAACAAAATATTTAAAAAACTAATTAAAGCCGCGTTGCTATATAACCCCTGAATTAGGACTATAAAGAAAAGAGCAATGGTCCATCCATTGTAATGTTTTCCCCATCTATTGGGTTGAGGGCTATTGCCCTCAAAGAGCATAAGATATGCCAGTGAGCCCATGACTATTATTGCATCCCTGCCGAGTAAGGCTGAGATAAGCCAAAATGGTAGCGCTCCTGAGAAGGCTAAAGCAAGAAGAGTAGATAATATTAAAACTTTATCTGCTAAAGGATCAACTATTTTCCCGAAACTGGATGTCCAATCAAATTTTCTAGCCAGGAAACCATCAAACCAATCAGATAATCCCGCTACAGCAAATAAAACTAAAGCTATGATTTCATTTCCATGATAAATAAAAAAGTAAATTGGTACTGCTAATAATAATCTTAAAGTAGTAATAATATTTGGTATCTGAGACATCATTATATTTTTACTAAAGAATAACTGATTAAAGATGACTTATCGAGATCCTTTATCTTCTTTCTATTAAGTAAAGGGTTAGAGTCCATTAATTTTTGTAAGTCAGCACTTTCACCTTTGATCTCTATTTCATAAATTAACCTATTGCCTTTTAAGGAGATCAGTTCTGAAGATTTAATTAAAACAATTGAATTTATTAAGGCCTCTAATTCCATGAAATCTGAGAGCTGGTCTATCCCAGAAAACTCGAGATTTAAAAAAGTTTCTTGGTCATTATCAACCTGTATTTGCACTTCCTTATTAGTCTCATTAGCTAGAATATTAACCATTTCTTTAATAGAAAAATACTCGTCACCACTTACTGAAGTCGAGCACTTAGCCTCTTGTAAGAGCAATCCAAATTCATCTTGGATTTTGCAAATAGACCAATAATTTAAATTGTATCTTGAAGACATACTGTTTAAAAAAGCCTTACTAGAGTAACTCTTAAAAAACATTATTGTATTAAGATCGTTTATATCGAATGACGGTTCGACTAATATAATATTTCTCTCTAGAGCAAACTTTTTTAAAGTTTCAGAAGAATAGGAACAAAGGTTATTGTAAGCATTAACGTCTTCACTATTATCATCAGAAGTTAAAATATTATTTCTGCAAGGTAGAAATAATAATGCTTTTTGTTTCTTGCCTGTCCAAAGTGGAAGTTTATTTATTGAGAGAAGTTCTCTTAAAGCCTTTCCATCAAAGAGGAATACTCCCATAATTAATTCTTTTTCTGAAACCAACTTATATTGAGTTATTAATCTTTCAGGATCTCTTAAGGATTTCTTTATAGAAGGTTCATTTACAACTTCAGAATTACCTGAAATATCTATGGTTAGATCTCTTAAAGCTAACCTCATACCTTTCTTTATAGAAGTTTTATCAGTTCCTTCTAGCTCTTTATAGACCTCATAATTATCTTTAAATGCAATTCCTTCTTCAGAAAAAAGCTTAAAACTAGAAACTAAAAGAAAGGTCATTAATAAGGTATAAAACCTTATCAGAATAAAATAAGCTACAGACCTTTCTTTCATTGGTTGGTAAAATAATTCACGTAAACATTCTAAATCTATGCCCAATAAATCACCAAAGAAAAATAACTCGTTAGATTACAAATCTTCTGGTGTAGATGTTGAAGCGGGTTATAGATTGGTCAATTCTATAGGGCCTATTGTAGAAGAAACTAAGAGAAAAGAGGTTATATCTGGACTAGGTTCCTTTTCTGCCATGAGCAAACTACCTGATCATATAAAACATCCTGTTTTAGTTACTTGTACTGATGGCGTAGGCACTAAGATAGAAATCGCAAAAAAGCTAAATATATTTGAAAATATTGGAATTGATCTCGTTGCAATGTGTGTTAATGATTTAATTACATGCGGGGCAGAACCCTTATTATTTTTAGATTATTATGTTACTGACACTCTCAAGGTAGAAACAGCATCAACCGTAATAGAGGGGATTGCTAGGGGGTGTAAAGAGGCTAACTGCTCATTGGTAGGAGGAGAAACAGCAGAGCACCCAAATAGCTTTCCTGAAGATAGTTTTGATCTAGCAGGTTTTGCAGT